>Ga0307517_10001227_pt1 | contig 43119 bp, 35 predicted proteins | sample 23_EM_MG_FD_194515 | JGI IMG/M metagenome (GOLD analysis project Ga0307517, IMG submission 194515) | Populus trichocarpa ectomycorrhiza microbial communities from riparian zone in the Pacific Northwest, United States - 23_EM | ecosystem: Host-associated > Plants > Roots > Unclassified | place...
AGCGATCCGTTTGCGTTCATTTTCCCGGATCGTGATCTCGGCAAAGATCTTTTCTCTTTGCAAACGCATATAGCGGCGATGGTAACGGATGATGGAGACAAAGAAATAGATGATAATGACCGCAATGATCACAGTTAGGAGAATAGTGATATTCAGGATCTTGTTTTCCATTTTTCAGAGCCGTAAGCATTCATGCAAGATTTATTCCAGTTTGAACTGCACACGCGCAGGTATCAGCAGGAACGCAATGGCAAAAATACTATTTGTAAGGGCATTCACGTAGGCCATCAGGAAGATAATGGCGGAGGTGATCTCCGTCTTACCGATCCGGCTTACCTGGTAGGCCCAGAAATATAAGATCATGAATATAAAGTAAATTATGAAGGCAATGCAGATAAGAAAGCGTGGATTGCGGAAAAGGTTGCGGTTGTCATGTGTGATCATGTAATTGATCTTGTTGACACTGAGCAGTACTATGAGGAAAAAATAATAAAAACGGAAATACGGGACGACATTCATGATATCCCCGAAAATGAAGTTTTCCGCCACCCAGAGGAGGGCGCTGAAAACCAGCAAACCGTAAAACAGCTTTTTCTGTTGCCGGAGGAACCCCCAGACATGGAATTGCCAGGCGATCAGCGTCCATTCGATAAGGACATAGACATTGACGGAAATGGCGTTGCTCCTGCCCTGGCGGCCCTGGATAAGGATAAAGCTAATCACCTCCGTGAGGAAGCCGATCAGCAAAAGCGTAAAAAAGGGCTGATAAACCCTGCCGACACGGCGCAGGCTTATCAGCCCTGTTATAATGGGAAGGAGGATCGATTGACTTATAAGGAAGATAAAAACTGACTTCATGTGACTTCATGGGTTAAGCTAAGCTATATCCTGGCTGTTCCTTCGCGATCGACGGGTCCGTTATTGAGGACCTAATGGAGGACCTGAACAAACGGTGGGGCAAAGCTGACCCTGTTCGATGGCCTGACCCGGGGAGCCCAGTTCCTTCGCGGCGACGCCCGGCTTTTCGACACCGATCAATTTTGTAATGATGTCGTTACCATTCTTGTCGTAAGGGACCAGAACGAATTTCACGATCCCTTTGTCGTCGCGGCCAAAATAAATACGAATGCCGGCTGCGCAGACCCCATTACTGTCCTTGGCATTGAGCAGGGTTTGCATGGCGTCGCAGTTGAAGGCTTCAGCGTCGCCGAATTGCAGGGAGTCCTTGAATTGGGGACATTGCTTGTTGACGGCTACGATGGAAGCCCGGAAATCCTTGGTCATCTTGACGGCTTCGGCAATACTGATGATATGAGGTTCGACATTTTTCACATCGATCTCATGGTAGCAGGGACCTTTCTCGCTGCCGTTTTTGCAGCCTGCCAGGTTGAAGGCAGTAAGGACGGTCAGGGTGAATAAAAGAGGGAATAGGAGAGAACGGGTGTTCAGGGAGTTCTTCATAATGATAATTTTCAGATAGTTAATAAAATGACTCCGCCAAAATACTACTTCCTTTTAGAAAGTATCAAGTAAATGCGCCTAAAAAAAACAGGTATATATACTTATGTCTTTCAAGTAAGACTGCTCTAGGTTCAGGTCATAGAGGAAGGGACCTTTGTAAGGTAGTCCTAAACCCCCTTACCGTAGAAAGAAGGATGATTTGCTAGTGCAGAAGGATGATCAGGTACCATTAACCATTAAACTCTTTTCCAGCCGTCATCCGGCGTCCTGGATCATGGCTTGCAGCCCTCCGTCAGCTTAACGGCTTCTCTATTACCTAACTCACCACTCACTACTCACCACTCACCTCCCCGGCTCCCCCACTCTCGGATCCTTTACGAACGCAGTGTCGGTCAATGTCCCCAGGAAACTGATCAGGTAGAATTTATCATTGGCGCTAAGCGCGATCCCTTTTTTCAGCAGGCTGTCCAGGGTAGGGCCCTGTACGATCCCCGTCGCATAATGGTCGAGCACGGCGCTGAGGTTGGGAAATCTTCCGTCATGTCCATAAGGAGCGGTGAGGTAGATATTGCGGAGGCTGGGCACTTTAAACTTCAGGGAATCTTCCTTCCTGCCGGTGATCCGCATCCGGCCCTTGTCTTTGAGCACGGAGTCTGCGCTCATCCCGGTGTTCCGGTAGCTGAGGTCGGTGAACAGGGGCTCCCGGTGGCAGGAAGCGCATTTCTGCTGGAACAGGAGGTACCCCGCCTGTTCATATTGATTGAAGGCGAGCTCTCCTTTCTTCATCCGGTCGTATTTCGAACGGGCCGATACCAGGGATACGGAGAATTGGGCCAGCGCTTTCAGCAGACGCTGGGAATTGACGGGACCTTCGCCGAAGGCCTCCCGGAACAGCCGCCTGTAAGCGCTGTCCTTCTGCAGCTTGCCGATGATCGAAGGAAGGTCTCCGGCCATCTCGTTCGGCGCAGTGATGGGTGTCAGCGGTTGTACTTCCAGGTGGTTGACGCCGCCGTCCCAGTGGAATTCCTTTTGCCAGGCAAGGTTGAAAAGGCCGGGCGCGTTGCGGGTGGTGAATTGGTTGTCGAAGCCATGGCTCAATGGATGTTCCAGGGTAGCAAAAGCGGCAAAAGGCTGGTGGCAGGATGCGCAGGGGAAATTGCCGTCCCGGGAGAGGATGCCATCGTAAAAGAGTTTCCTGCCCAGTTCGAATCCTTCTTTCGTCAGGGGGTTGTTCCGGAAATTATAAGAGGGTGTGGGCCATCCCGGGGGGGTAACGAAAGGCAGGGGAGTGGGATGTGGCGCCTGCGGCCCAAGGCCCCATCCGAGCCCGGCAAAGAATAGCAGGAATAAGGCAAGGGTCCATTTCATGGGGCAGCCCTCCCGGGAAGGATCTCCTTTATGGCAAACATCGTGGAATAATTTTCAGCGATCTGCCGGGCCAGGACGCCCGGTTCCGTGCAGGAGGGGATAGACGCTATGTGGATGGGCCGGGTCCCGGGGAGCGTTCCGCCGAACCAGGCATTGCAATCCACGGTGATAAGAAGCCCGGAGACCATGCCGGGACGCACTTCCAACTGCTGGCCCGGGGGCAGGCCCAGCCGCAGGGTCCTGAGCACATTGTTCTTTCCTTCGAAGCCGCCGATATGATATTCGAAACGATGCGCGGGCAGCTTCGACAAAGGCGAGCTGCCTTCCAGCTTGGCCATCACATAGCCCGTTCTCCAGGTCCAGAACATGCCTTTGATGGGGTCCAGCGCGCCTGTCTGCGCTCCGCTTACGTTGTGGAGGCTGTCGACTCCCAGGAGAAAGGAAAGGCTGTCGTAACGTCCGGCCGCCAGGGTGAGGGTCAAGGCGCCCGTGGCGCTATCCTGCGAATCGAAGAGGAAATAGCCGGAAGGATCTCCCCCGGCGGGATCAGCGGGATAGTCCGTTGGGGGCGGGGCCGGAGAAATTCCGGGGCGCCCCGGAGAAAATTTCCAATGCCCCAGGTAGAACCGTAATCGTTCTACCGTATAGGGCTCACCGAAAGGATCGGCATACTGCCTGCCCGGTTGCAGGGGCTGCCCGTCGATGGTCAACTGGAATTGTACCCGTACCCTACCTGGCTGGGCGGAAGCCCGGAAGCCGGCCAGGACAACGGCGGAGAGATGAGCAGGAGGAAGGCTGTCTTTTTCATTCACCCCCCCTGATCTTTTTGCGTCCCTGTTTTATCTCTCCCTGTTTCTTTTTATATTCGATCCTTCTTTCTTTCGAACCGGCCGTGGGACGGGTGGCTATCCTCTTTTTCTCCTTCTTCAGGGCCTCCGCCACCAGGGCCTGCATCTTACGGACCACTTCCTCCTTATTACTCAACTGGCTGCGGTGTACCTGTGATTTTACCAGCAGGAAGCCTTCTGAATTGATCTTGTTGGCCAGTTTCTTCTCCAGGATCGTTTTCTGCGCTTCTTTGAGCAGCGCGGAATTCCGGATATGAAAATATCCTTCCACCATGGTCTCCACCTTGTTCACATTCTGTCCTCCTTTGCCGCCGCTGCGCGCCGTCTGGAAGATTATTTCTTTAATTAGGTCTATCTTCATGGTTTACCTTCCCGAAAATGGTCCGACAATTGCAAAGTAGTTCATATATATGAATAAGAAGAAATTGTTGGGGAAAACCCTCCCTCATCTTATTGCCGTCTTCGTCTTCCTCCTGGTCGCTGTAGTTTATTGCCGTCCCGTCTTCAGCGGTAAGGTCCTGGTGCAGGAGGATGTGCTGAACTGGCAGGGGATCTCCCATAATTCCTTTCAATATAAAGAGACGCACGGACATTTTCCTTTGTGGACCAACGGCTTGTACAGCGGCATGCCGACCTACCAGATCGCGATGGACGCCTACTCGCTGGACGTCGTCAATATTACTTTAAAAGTGCTGACCCTTTGGCTGAAGAAGCCCCTGAGCTTTTTTTTCCTGGCCTGCATCTGCTTCTACTTCCTTACACGGGTGCTCCGGACCAATGCCTATGTCGGCATCATCGGGTCGCTGGCCTATGCCTATGCTACCTATAATGCCGTTATCATCGCCGTCGGGCATGATACGAAAATGCTGGACATCGCCCTGATCCCGGGCCTCATCGGGTCGCTGATCCTGTTATTCGAAAAGCGGTATTGGCTGGGGGCTGCCCTGACAACCTTGTTCGCGGCCTTACTGGTGGCGGCGGGCCATATGCAGATCGTCTATTATGCGGCCATTATTGCCGTCGGCCTGTTCATGGGATATGCCGTCCGGTGGATCCGCGGAAAAGAATACAGGCATCTGCTGCTGGCGGGGACCTTCGCGGCTTCCTGCGCCGTGGTAGGCATGTTGAATAATGCCGTGATCCTTTTTACCAGCTACGATTCTACCAAAGAGAGCACCCGTGGAGGCAGCGAGCTGGCCGACGCCGTCGGTAAAACTGCGAGCAATGGCCTGAGCGACAATGCTGCTTTCGATTTCAGCATGAATAAAGCCGAGCCTTTTGTCCTGCTGGTGCCGCATATCTATGGCGGCAGCTCGGGAGACGAGATCCCCAAAGAAGCGTCGAAGGCTCAAAAGGCACTGGCGAAAATGCCCTCCCAGGCAGCCGTGCCGCTGGCAGAAACCCTTCGCTACTATTGGGGCGGCAGCGCCGATGTCTCGGGTCCGCCTTATGCGGGAGCCATTATCTGCTTCCTCGCCATTATAGGTTTTTTTATACTGGATAATAAACACAAATGGTGGATACTGGCTACGGGCCTGCTGACGATCCTCATGAGCTGGGGCGGCAATTTCCAGGCATTCAACAGTTACCTCCTGAAGGTCCTGCCCATGTACAATAAGTTCCGGGCGCCCAGCATGATCCTGGTCGTGCCTACCTTCCTGCTCTGCATGCTGGCCGTCCTTACCCTTCAAAAGATACTGGCATCGGGGAAGAGTGAAGCGCTGTGGAAGAGATACCGGTGGGGTCTGCTGTCGACGGCGGGCATTTTCGGGATCTTGTTCCTCCTTTATCTCCACTTCGATTATACCAGCGCAACAGATAAGGAACTCCTGCGGCAGGCAGGTTCACAGCATACGGTTGGCGCCGGCTATATACGGACTTACCTGCAGGGGTTGAAAGAAGATCGTCAGGGTCTCTTCCTGGGTAGCCTGCTGCGTTCCTTCCTGTTCATACTGGCCGCGGCCCTTCCCCTGGGATGGTATATGAGACGCGGGAACATGCGGCCTGCCCTCCTGTTGGGGTTGGTGGGCGCCCTGACCTTCGTGGATGTCATGGCGATGGATATCCGGTATCTGAACGATGATAATTACCAGGAAAAAAAGGAATACCAGTTAAACTTTGCCGCCTCACCTGCCGATACCGAGATCCTGAAGGACAGTTCGTTCTACAGAGTGCTGGATCTCCGGGACGGAGATTCCAATACCTTAAGCTATGGGGCCATGACGGCCTGGTTCCATCATTCCATCGGGGGCTATCATGCGGCGAAGCTGAAGATCTATGAGGACCTGATCAATTATCAGCTATATAACTTTCCGGAGTGCATGCCGGTGATCAATATGCTGAACACAAAATATATTATCCGTAAGACGGCGGCCGGCGCGGATTCGGTGTGCCTGAACAGCAACAACCTGGGCGCCGTATGGTTCGTCCGGAACTTCCGCTACGAGGCCAGCCCCCATGCAGTCATGAATGCGCTGAATCATTTTCATCCAAAGGATACCGCCGTCCTGTTCGCCGCGGATCGCAGCCAGGCGCCGGACCTGCCTCAGCCCGATACGATGGCGACGATCCGGCTGATAAAGAATGACAATGACATCGTCTCATACCTGTCCGATTCACGGACGGAGCGTTTTGCCGTATTCAGCGAGATCTTCTATGACCGCGGCTGGAAAGCCTATGTGGATGACGATCCCCATGCCCGTCCCATCATCCGGACCAACTATGTCCTGCGGGGATTGAAGGTGCCGCCGGGGCACCATATTATCCGGTTCGTCTTTCATCCGAACTCCTACTATTTTGGCAACCAGGTGCAGACCATGGCTGCCATCCTGTTGATGCTCCTGCTCGTAGCGGCGGTGCTGGTGAGTTTGCAGGAAGAGAAGAGATTGCGTTTTCACCGGGAGATATTATCTTCATACCTAAAAAAATGCGTGCAGTTATTCAGCGCGTCAGCCGGGCCAGCGTCCGTATCGAAGGGGAAATAAAGTCTTCCATTAACGGCGGTCTGCTGATCTTCCTGGGGATCGAGGATGCGGATACGCAGGAAGATATCGACTGGCTTAGCGGAAAGATCGTTCAGCTGCGCATCTTCAACGATGAACAGGGTGTGATGAATGTTTCACTGAAAGACAAAGGCGGCGAACTCCTGCTGGTCAGCCAGTTCACCCTGTATGCCGCTACGAAAAAAGGCAACCGCCCTTCTTATATCCGCGCCAGCAAGCCCCCTATCGCCATTCCCTTGTATGAAAAGATGATCAGCCGGCTGGAGGCGGACCTGGAGAAGCCCATCCATACGGGGACCTTCGGCGCGGATATGAAAGTGGAGCTGCTGAATGACGGGCCCGTAACGATCCTTATCGACAGCAAGGACCGGGAATAGGCGGCAGGCGGGTCTTATTCAGCCTGGACCTCGGCCTTCCTTGCCGCGAAATGCTTCTTATACTTCAGGGGCGGCATTTTCTTCACCTTCAGGAATTGCTTGTTGAAATTGGCGATGGTATTGAAGCCGCTGTCTATGCAGATCTCCAATACGCTTTGTTGTGTCTCGATGAGCAGCTGGCAGGCATATCCGATGCGAACTTCGTGCAGGAAATCGATATAGGTCTTTTTGGTGCTCCTTTTAAAATAATTGCAGAAGGCGGGTATGCTCATATTCGCCATCTCCGCGATCGTTGACAGGGTTATCGGCTCCCGGAAGTGGTCGATGGTATATTGAAAAACGCGGTCGATACGGTCCTTCTCCTTCAGATGGTAGGTCTTTTCTTCCCGGGTGGATACCGGGTAGCAGGATCCCGGATCGGTGAGCATCTGCAGGCATTCGCATAATTGTACGACGCGCCGGAAGCCCTGCAGGTATTCCAGCTCCCGTATACGGGCGGCCAGTTTCTCCCGAAAGAGAGGATTCACTTTCAGCCCCTTGCCGGATGCCTCGAACAAGGTCCGTATCGCCCGGCTCTCGGGCAATTGCAGGAAAGAGGCGCCCCAGAAATCTTCCCTGAACTGCACGACCACGGCGCTGGTGACCAGCTCCGCCTGTCTTTTCTGAAAAGTATGCGGGAGCCCGGACCCCAGGAAATAAAGATCTCCCGTCTCGAACTCTCCCACATGATTGCCGATAAAGCTCATGCCGGACCCTTCCGTGAAAAGGATCAGCTCATATTCCAGGTGCTGGTGCCAGCCGACCTCGAAGTGAGGGGTCCGGAACGTTTTGGCCACAAAGGAAGTGTTCTCCGTTAAGGGCAGCTTCTGAATAAAGGGTTTCATGGTCGGGTAGGCTTTGGTGAATTATGTTACTATATTAATATATTATTGGGTGCAAAACAACGACAATTAGTAAAATAGTTGCAGTTTTCAATAATAAAGTGGAGAAATACATCCTGGGAAGGCTCTACATTAGCAGGGCCATGTCAACGCATCAAAAATCTTCCTTCATCGTACTGGTCTGCATAGTAGCTGCCCTGGGCGGTCTTCTGTTCGGCTTCGATACCGCCATTATTTCCGGGACGATCCCTTATATCCGATCTTATTTCGGGTTGGATGAATTCGGACTGGGCTGGGCCGTCGGCTGTATCCTGCTGGGTTGCGCCATCGGGGCCCTGGCGGCGGGGAAGGTAGCGGACAGGTATGGCCGCCGGTATGTACTTTTCGCCTGTGCGATCCTGTTCGCCCTCTCGGGCATCGGCGTGGCCTTATCGCATCACCTGTACCTGTTCATCTTTTTTCGCCTGGCCGGCGGTGTCGGGGTAGGGGCTGCCGCGATGGTGTCGCCCATGTATATTGCGGAGACGGCTCCTGCCGGCTGGAGGGGAAGATTGGTCGCGCTATATCAACTGGCGATCGTAACGGGCATCCTGCTGGCCTATTTCTCGAACTATATCCTGGCCGATACCGGGAGTAACAACTGGCGGTGGATGTTCGGCTCCCAGGTCCTTCCTTCCGTATTATTCCTGGTCCTCCTGTTCTTTGTGCCCGAAACGCCCCGGTGGCTGATCCGGCAGCAGCGGCTGAGCGAAGCCATGAAGGTCCTGCACAAAACCCTCGGTTCCCTCCTCGCGGAGAGCGAGGCGCGGGAGATCCAAAAAAGCTTTGCCGAACAAAAGAGTCCCGCGCTTTCCATCCTTTTCCGGCGCCCTTATCTTCCGGTGCTGATCATCGGTATCAGCATCGCCGTTTTTCAGCAGGTGACGGGCATCAATGCCATCCTCTATTATGCGCCCGTTATTTTCAGCCAGACAGGCGTAGGTGCGGCGGGCTCACTGGGACAGACCATTGCGATCGGGGTGGTCAATGTGCTCTCTACTTTTATCGCCATCGTGCTGGTGGACAGGACGGGCAGGAGGCGGTTGCTGCTGGCGGGCAGCGCGCTGATGTTCCTTTCTTTATCCGTAGTGGCGCTCTGCTTCAGCTACCGGTATTTCCAGCATTATATCGTACTTGTTTTCACGCTGCTGTATACGGGAGCTTTCGGCTGTACGCTGGGCGCCGTTACCTGGGTCTATCTTTCGGAGATCTTTCCCAACAGGATACGGAGCCTGGCCCTGTCGATCGCTACCCTGGCGTTGTGGCTGGCGGATTTCATCGTGACCTGGAGCTTCCCCGTGCTTTCTTCTAAAGCCGGCACCTCCTTCACCCTATTGATCTATGCCCTGTTTTGCGCGCTGGCCTTCACCTATGTCTATATAAGAGTGCCGGAGACGAAGGGCCGGAGCCTGGAAGAAATAGAAACCCTGTTCATTCATTAAATACTACTGTTATGGATACCCGGAACGCTACCATTCAGAACAGAACGATAACGGAGGAGAATGTTCTTTTTTATCATGATCACGGCTACCTGATCGCTCCCGGCCTGCTCAGTCCGAAGGAGACGGAGGCCTTACGAAAGGAGACGGCCGCTATTTTCAAAGGCATGCGGGGCAACATAGAGGGATTGATCGGGGGCGATGCTTCCATGGCGGATGAAGAAGTGCTAAAAAAATATGTGGCCATCCATTTCCCGCATAAGATCTCACCCGCCATCCGGGAATTCCTTTTCCATGAAGAGGTGGTGAATATCCTGGGAGAACTTATCGGACCCAATGTCAAGTGCATGCAGTCCATGCTTTTCGTGAAGGCGCCGGGCAAGGCGGGACAGTCCTGGCACCAGGATGAATTCTATATACCCACCCGGGACCGGTCGCTGGTGGGGGCCTGGATCGCGATCGACGACGCTACGGTGGAGAACGGCTGCCTTTGGATCATCCCCGGTTCGAACAGGCGCGGCTATATCATGCCCCGGACGGCGAATAAGGATGACAACTACGCGGATATCGATACGGTGGATGTCTCCGGATTTCCGGAGGAGACGATCCTTCCCGTGGAAGTAAAGAGCGGGTCCGTAGTATTCTTCAATGGCTATACCCTGCACAGTTCGCTGCGCAACAAGACCCGGGATCATTTCCGGATGGCCCTGGTCAACCATTATATGAGCGCCGAATCCATGCTGCCCTGGGACCAGGATGGCAAGCTGCCTTCCACGGAAGACCTCCGTGATATCCTGCTGATCTCCGGCTCCGATCCTTATGCCTGGAAGGGGACCGTGGACCTGAATAAACCCTACCTGCGGCCGGAAGTGCTGAAAATTAAAACCGGCGCTTCATGAGCCCCCATTTCTTTTGCCCCCGATGGGGCAGCGAACACCTGGACTGGCCGCGCTTTATGTCGAAGGTTAAAGAAGCCGGTTATGACGGGATAGAGTGGGGCATCGCGCACGACACCTCCCATGCGGAGCTGGAAAAAGTATGGAAGGAGGCGGACAGGCAGGGCCTGCTATTGATCGCACAGCATTATGACAGTTACCAGTCCGATTTCGGGCAGCACTATCGCGCCTATGAGGCCTGGCTGGAAAAGCTGCAACCCTACCCGGTAGTAAAGATCAACTCCCAGACAGGAAAGGATTTCTTTTCCTTTCAGCAGAATAAGGCCCTGATCGAGCTGGCCGCCGAATACGCCCGGAAGAACAATACCCGGGTGCTGCATGAGACACACCGGGGTAAATTCAGCTTCGCGGCGCATATCACCCGCGGCTACCTGGAAGCGATCCCCGATCTGACCCTGACGCTGGATATCTCGCATTGGGTGGCCGTAGCCGAATCTTACCTGGACGATCAGCAGGAAACCGTGGAGCTGGCCATCGCCCGCACCGGACATCTCCATGCAAGGGTGGGACATACCGAGGGTCCGCAGGTAACGGACCCCCGCGCACCTGAATGGCAGGACGCGCTGTCCAGGCACCTGGTTTGGTGGGATAGGGTGCGGATGAACTGGGAAGGACAGGGCGGCAGGGGCGAGCCGCTTACGATCACGACGGAGTTCGGTCCTCATCCCTACCTGGTGCATTTGCCTTATACGGGGGAGCCTATCGCCAGCCAATGGGATATCAATGTCTATATGATGGATCTTTTAAAAGGAAAATATGGAAAATAGCGTAAGGATAATTTTCAAGTTTGGGTTGCGATCTTTTCTTTCCGGGCTTTTCCCCGTCCTGGCCTTGTCGGTGCTATCCGCTACCGTTCATGGACAAACGAATGGGGCCGCCCAGCCGGCGCCGCACGCAAAAGCAGTTAAATACGTGGTGCTGGTGACCATCGACGGCTTCCGTCCCGATTTTTACATGGACCCTTCCTGGAATGCGCCGAACCTTCGCCACCTGATGCAGGGAGGGGTTTATGCGGAGAGGGCCCGTGGCATTTTCCCCACGGTCACGTACCCTTCCCATACGACGATCATCACCGGCGCTTTCCCGGCCCGGCATGGCATCTATTATAATGCTCCGTTCGAACCGGAGACACCCACCGGCAAATGGAACTGGTACGTAAAGGATATCAAAGCGCCTACGCTCTGGGATGCCGCCCGTGCGGCGCATCTGAAGACGGCGGCCGTCCTCTGGCCGGTGACGGTAGGCGCGGATATCGACTACAATATCCCCGAAATCTGGAGCACGGAGAAAGGCAACGACCGGGTAGAACCGATGAAAGCGAATACGACCCCTAAAGGACTTTGGGAAGAAGTAGAGCAGCATGCCACCGGTAAGCTGACCTATAATGACTTGAATGCGGAATATGTCCGTTTCGACGAGAATATTGCAAGGATGGCCTCTTATGTGCTGCAGCAATACCGCCCGAATTTCCTGGCTGTCCATTTCGCCTGCGTCGATGAATGGGAGCATAACGAAGGAAGGGACGGACCGGGAGTACGGTTGGCGGTGGCGGGTGCGGACCACGCCGTGGGGAAGATCGTAGAGGCCATCGAACTGGCGGGTATTAAAGACAGCACGGCCATCATCGTGACAGGCGACCATGGGTTCGGGGAAGTGCATGATGCCCTGCTGCCCAATGTCTGGCTCACGCAAAAAGGTTTTATCAAAAGGAATAAGAATTCGGTGGAATGGACGGCAAGGTTCCAGCCTACCGGCGGATCGGCCTTCCTCTACCTGAAAGATCCTGCGGATAAGAAGACCCTGGCTGCTGTCCGGCAGACCCTGGACGCCTTACCGGAAAGCCAGAAAAAATTATTCCATCTTGTCGAAAAGGATGAACTGACGAAGATGGGCGTGGACTCCGCCGCCATGCTGGGCTTTGTCCCCGCGCGGGGATTCGCGGTCTACAACAGCGAGCAGGGCGCCCCGGTACGGCCGGCGCCGCAAAAGGGGGTGCATGGCTACCTGCCGGATAATCCCGATATGTACACGGGTTTTATCGGGTACGGGGCCGGCTTTAAAGAGGGCACGATGGTGAACCAGATAGGGCTGGAAGATATAGCCCCTTTGATCGCCAGGCTGCTGGGCATTCCTTTTAACGCCCCCGACGGGGTCCTGTACCCGGGCTTGCTGAGCGATAAGAAATAGGTCAGTCCTTCACGGTCTTCAGGTATTTTCCGCCGGCATCGAAGAGCAGGTCCGATCCTTTCACTTCGGCTTCGTAATTGACCTCGCCATTCGCCTTCGTGATCCTGGCGGCTTCTTTGACGGCAACACCCTTGTGGTTCGTTCTCAGATAATTCAGCACGGCGGGGGGCAGGCTGTTTACGGGAATGCTCACCTCCGTCTCCGTCAACACTCCTTCGGGTGTAAAGAGAGCGGACATCGTTTGGTCATTTTCTTTGAACCCCGCTTCATACGCCCCTCCTTCCTTTTCCCATTTCACTTTATCGACTTCCGGGAATTTTTTTGCGAATCCGGCTTTTACCTGCGCCGGCACTTTGGAAGCATCCAGTTTCTGGGCGAAGGCGTTGGAGGAAAGGCCGGCGATCAGCAGGAACGTCAGCGCATGGACTGTTTTTTTCATGGTCGCAAATTTTGTTTCGATAAAACTAAAAGGTCATTCTGAGGAAAAACTGGGGCCTTGTGGGAGATCCGGGCAGGATGGTCGGGTCGGATTTATTATCTTAGCGTCTACTCCAAAACACCGGTCATGCAGATCTTCCAGGTAGACGCTTTTGCAGAAAAAACATTCCAGGGCAATCCCGCTGCTGTCGTTCCGTTGCAGGAATGGCTGCCGGACGCCCTGCTGCAAAATATCGCCATGGAGAACAATCTCTCCGAGACCGCCTATATCCTGCCGAGGGGCAAGGATTACGAGATCCGTTGGTTCACCCCGACGGTGGAAGTAGAGCTATGCGGACATGCCACGCTGGCCTCGGGCCATGTCGTATTCGAGCATCTTGGTTTCGAGGGCGACACCGTCCATTTTCATTCGCGTAAGAGCGGGATCCTGAAAGTCACACGTCGATCGGACTCTCCGGCAAAGCTAACCCTGGACTTTCCCAATAACGACCCCCTGCCTGTCGACCCTCTGCCCGTCTTCTTCGAAGGGCTGCGGATCGCGCCCCGGCCCTTGTTCAAGGGAGCTTTCGATTATATGATCGTCCTGGATGACCAGCGGCAGGTGGAGGCGCTAAGCCCCGACTTCAAGGTATTGGCCGGTGCGCCGGGACGAGGTGTCGTCGTGACGGCGAAAGGAGAGGCTTCGGATTTCGTCAGCCGCTGCTTCTATGCCCAGTCTGGCATCGACGAGGACCCGGTGACGGGCTCGGCGCATACGATGATGGTCCCTTACTGGGCGAAGCGATTGGGGAAGACCCGCCTTTCTGCGATCCAGCTATCGCGGCGCCGCGGCTATCTCGATTGCGAGCTGGCCGGTGACAGGGTGCTGATGAGCGGCTCCGCCCGCAGCTTCCTGAAAGGAGAGCTGATCCTGGACGGACAGGCAGGGACCGGCGAAAAGGAAATTTCCATACGGGGGGCCCAGCGGCGGGTGGACGAATGGATCCGGACGACCGGCGTACGCTATTTCAGCGAACTAACGAATATGGCCATCCTCACAGAGGAAGTGGGAGAAGTGGCCCGGCTCATGAGCCGGCTCTACGGAGATCAATCTTTCAAGGAATCCGATAAGGGCAAGCAATTGTCCGACGAACTCGCCGATGTGCTCTGGGTATTACTCTGCATTGCCAACCAGACCGGCACCGACCTGACGGCCGCCTTCGAAAAAGGTCTCGAAAAAAAGAATGTCCGCGACGCCACGCGGCATCGCGAAAATGAGAAGCTGAAATAGCCGGGAACTTCTTAATTTAGAAGAATAACTATCTGCACATGAAGAAAATCTTTGCCAGGTCCTGCCTGCTATTGCCAGGGCTCCTGTCGGCCTATCTCTCCTCTTATTCACAAAAGAAGCCGCTGGATCATTCCGTTTATGACGGCTGGCAAAGCACCGGTGAAAAACTGATCAGCAATAACGGGCAGTATGTCGTATATACGGTGACCCCCCAGGAAGGTGATGGCAGCCTCTTCGTCGTCAACCCAACCAGCGGCTATAAAAAAGAGATCCCGCGGGGATATAGCGCCCGGATCACGGAAGACAGCCGCTATGCTATCTGCAAGATCCGTCCCTTGTTCAAAGATACCCGCGAGGCGAAGATGCGGAAGAAGAAGCCGGAGGAGATGCCGAAGGATTCCCTGGCCATCCTTTTGCTGGGCGCCGACAGCCTGATCCGCATACCCTCCGTCAGATCCTATAAGCTCCCGGAAAAAAGCGCGGGCTGGCTGGCCTGGCTGGCGGAGAAGGGGATGCCCGGATCCGCGGGTAACAAGGCTGCACCCGATTCCCTTACGCAGTTGAACAACCTATCACACCTGGCCGATAGCCTGCTGCGGCTATCGGATAGCCTCCGCAACAAGGCGGCCGAAGCGAGGACAAAAGGTCTGGCCGTCCTCCAGTCTCTGAAAAAAGGAGGAGGCAAGACAGCCGCCCGGCCTGCCGACGAAATAGAAGAAGGAACGACGCTTACCTTACGCAACCTGCTCACGGGAGAGGAGATAAGATATAGCCTGGTCGCCGATTATACTTTCTCTCAAAAGGGAAATGCCCTGGCGATCCGGACCACCCGCAAAAAGGATGATACCCTGAGCAAGGCCCTGGTTTTATGGCAGTCGCTTGCCCCGCACCTGCCCGGTGGAGAAACTATGCCTCCACGGATGGGGATCGATACCATCATGCAAGGATTGAACGACGCCCGGAATTTCGCTTTCGACGAAGAAGCCACGCGACTGGCCTTCGTGGCGGAAAGGGACAGCGCCGCCAAGGCCCTTCAGAAGTTTTATAAGCTCTGGTATTATACGCCGGGAATGGACAGCGCCCGCCTGATCGGTGACCGAAGCACAAAGGGTGTGGCAGCCGGACGGACTATCAGTGAGCATTATGCGTTAAAATTCAGCAAGAATGGTCAGCGTCTCCTGCTGGGACTGGCCCCGGTCCGGCCTGTGAAGGATACCACCCTCCCCGACTTTGAAAAAGCGGGCCTCGATATCTGGAACTATAAGGACGACGAATTGCAGCCCCAACAGTTGAAGGACCTCGACCAGGACCTCAAGAAAAGTTACCTGGCCATCTGGAACACCGCTGAAAAAGAGATCCTGCCGCTCGGCGATGAAAGGTTCCCTACGATCCGGATCACCGGGGAAGGAGATGGCGCCGTCTTTTATACCAGCACCGACAGCGGTAAGCGTGTCGCCCGCCAGTGGCAGGGATTCAGCTTGCAGGATGTATATGCCCTTAATACGAGAACGGGCGAAAGGAAGCTGATCGTGAAGGATATGAAAGGGGAGCTCTATCCTTCTTACAGCGGCCGGTACCTGCTGCTGTACGATGCCCGGCAGAAGGGCTATTCGGTGTATAACAGCTCCACTGGCGCCCTGACGAAGGTAGCTACGGATATCAGGGCTTCCCTCTGCGACGAAGAGAACGATGTTCCCGATGACCCGGACCCCTATGGCATCGCCGGCTGGGAGAAGGATGATAAACATATCTATATCTATGACCGCTATGAGGTCTGGCGGGTGGACCCCGAAGGCAGGGAGCGCTCCATGCCTGTGAACCCGCCTATTGCAAGGGCCCATAAGATCTCTTTCCGGTATGTGAAGACGGACCCGGAAGAGAAATTTATCGATCTTTCGAAAGCCGCTTATTTCCGGGTGTATTCCGAAGCGCTGAAACAGTCGACCTATATGCACGCGAAATTCGATCACCCTGATAATAGCTACGACGTCGAATACCTCACGGAAAGCGGACCCTTCCTCTGCAATGGCCTTGTGAAGGCGGACAGTGCGGATGTCTATCTCTATACCCGCGAGAATTTTTCTTCGTCTCCGGACCTCTACGTCACTTCGGCGGCGCTGGATTCCCTGCAACACCGGGGCAAGGCGCCCATCCCGGGCTGGCATAGCGGGGGATTGGCCGGCATACAGCTCTCGCATCTGAATCCCCAGCAATCGGGCTATCTCTGGGGGACGTCCGAATTGTTCAAATGGAAGTCTTATACGGGCAGGGAGACGGAGGGCATCCTCTACAAGCCGGAAGGGTTCGACTCCACGAAGAAATACCCGATGATCGTCTATTACTATGAGCGCAACAACAATACCCTGAACAATTACCAGCCGCCATCGCCAACGCCTTCCCGGCTGAACATTCCTTTTTTTGTGAGCCGCGGCTATGTGGTCTTCGTACCGGATATCTGGTACACGAAGGGGCATCCGGGAAAGAATGCCTATGATTACGTAATGAGCGGGACCCGGGCCCTGATCCGGAAGGGCTTTATCGACAGCACGAAGATCGGCTTGCAGGGGCAAAGCTGGGGCGGCTACCAGACGGCCTATATCATCACCCAAACGAACCTGTTCGCGGCTGCCTGGGCCGGGGCGCCCGTGGTGAATATGTTCAGTGCCTACGGAGGCATCCGCTGGGAGAGCGGTGTGAACCGCCAGTTTCAGTATGAAAGGTCACAGAGCCGCATCGGCGCGACGATCTGGGAGCGGCCGGACCTTTATATCGAGAACTCGCCGCTGTTCCATCTGCCGAAGGTAAGTACACCTTTGGTGATCATGAGTAACGATGCGGATGGGGCCGTTCCCTGGTACCAGGGCATCGAGTTCTTCACGGCGATGCGTCGCCTGAACAAGCCCGTCTGGCTGCTGGAATATAACGGCGAGGCCCATAACCTCGTGGAGCGGCGCAACCGGAAAGATATCCAGGTCCGTGAACAGCAATTCTTCGATTGGTTGCTGAAGGGGGCGCAGGCTCCCAAATGGATCAGGGAAGGCGTGCCGGCTACGCTGAAGGGAATTGATTGGGGAATGGGCATGGAATAAGCTTCTCCCATTTTACCCTCCTTTTTTCGCGCTCAAATTCTATCTTTGCCACTTATGGCAAACGATACGAACAGGTTCCAGGCGATCATATCCCATTGTAAAGAATATGGGTTCATCTTCCCTTCCAGCGAGATCTATGACGGGCTCAGCGCCGTCTATGACTATGGTCAGAATGGCAGTGAGCTGAAGAAGAATATCAAGGATCACTGGTGGAAGAGCATGACGCAATTGCAGGAAAATATCGTGGGTATCGACGCTGCCATTTTCATGCATCCGACCACCTGGAAGGCCAGCGGCCATGTCGATAATTTCAGCGATCCCATGATCGACAATAGGGACAGCCAGAAAAGATACCGGGTCGACCACCTGATAGAGGCGCAGATCGATGAACTGGCTGCAGCGGGAAAGCAGGCGGAGGCCGAAGCATTGCAGGTGGAAATGGACCGGCTCCTGGCCGCCAGCGACTTCGACGGTCTGAAAAAACTGATCGAGGCCCGGAAACTGAAATGCGCCGTCAGCGGTACGTCCAACTGGACGGATGTCCGGCAGTTCAATCTCATGTTCTCCACCCAATTGGGCAGCGTCAGCGAAGAGGCCAGCGAGATCTACCTGCGCCCCGAAACGGCCCAGGGTATTTTCGTGAACTTCCTGAATGTGCAGAAGACGGGCCGGATGAAGATCCCTTTCGGCATCGCCCAGATCGGAAAGGCCTTCCGCAATGAGATCGTCGCCCGGCAATTCATCTTCCGTATGCGCGAGTTCGAGCAGATGGAGATGCAGTTCTTTATCCGTCCCGGCACGGAAGGCGAATGGTACGAGCACTGGAAGGAGCAACGTATGCAATGGCACCTGGGCCTGGGCATACCGAAAGAGAAATACCGGTTCCACGACCATGTCAAGCTGGCCCATTACGCCAAGGCCGCCTGCGACATCGAATACCAATTCCCCTTTGGTTTCAAGGAGGTGGAAGGCATCCATTCCCGCGGAGACTTCGACCTGAAGAACCACCAGGAATATAGCAGAAAGAAAATGCAGTATTTCGATCCGGAGATCAATCAAAATTATATTCCATATGTTATCGAGACCTCTATCGGCCTCGACAGGACGATCCTGATGGTGCTCTCCGAGGCCTATGCGGAGGAGGACCTGAGCACTCCGGATAAGCAGGATAGCCGGGTGGTCCTTAAGCTGCCTGCCCGCCTGGCGCCCGTCAAGCTGGCCATTCTGCCTCTGACGAAAAAGGACGGGCTGCCCGAGATCGCACGTGAGCTCATGGACAGCTGTAAGCCTCATTTCCGCTGCTTCTACGAGGAAAAGGACGCCATCGGAAAAAGGTATCGCCGCATGGACGCCATCGGCACTCCTTTCTGTGTGACGGTCGATCACCAGACGAAGGAAGACAGCACCGTGACCATCCGGTATCGGGATACGATGCAGCAGGAGCGGGTACATCTTGATGCGGTGCGGGAAATCGTAAATAACCGTATTTCTTAGTTTTTTCTTCGAAGTTTTATGTTACATTAGCAGAAATAATTAAGTTCGTATAAAGTTGCCTCTATCCTGCCTTTGAGAAGATTTATCCGCCCTGGGAAGAACCTGTCTGGTACCTTTCAAAACCTTAACTTAATTTATCATCATGTCTTTAACACTCGAGTTCGTTATCAACCCTATTATTACTTTTGTCGCCGTTGTAGGGGCAGCTTTGGTAGGATACCTGGTAAGCAGGGTACGGTTAGCTAAGCAGCACGCCAGGATCAAACAACTGGAAACTGAGATGATGAGCAGCCATGCGGAGATCCTGGAGATGCAAAAAGTGTATGTTAAGATGGAAGCGCAGCTGAAGGAGCAATTCATACCTGTCATTCCCATGAAGATCAGCGGCAAGGACACGAATAATCCCAAAGAGAAAGCCAATAAGTAGATCAGCGATCACCCGTATAACTCCTGGTGAATAGATTTCCGGTCATAGCCCAGCACCTGGATACGCTGCTTGGCCTCGTCGATCATATTTTTCCAACCGCATAAGAAGAAGGAGTGAGCGTCCGTGCCATGCCCTTCGGCCTGCCTGGCGCGGCAGATCTCTTCATAGACCGTATGCACATAGCCGGTGCGGACCTGGGGGTCATCGGTTTTTTCCCTGGAATAGGTAGGTATATAATGAAAAGAAGGCATGCGTTCCTGCAATTCCTTCAGCTCCTTATTGTACAGGGCATCGGGGAATTTACGGCAGCCGAAGATCAGGTAAATGTTTTGGTGGGGGATATTATGATTTAAAAGATGATGGGCCATGCTGCGGAAAGGCGCGATCCCCGTCCCCGTGCAAATGAAGAACAGGTCCTTCTCGATCTTTTCCGGCAGGACGAAAACGCCCTGGGGTCCCCGGAGGGTCAATTCACTGCCTACGCCGCATTCATTGAACAGGTAATGTGTCCCCGCCCCTCCTTCCAGCAGCACGATCACCAGCTCGATGACATTGGTGCCGTCCGGCCAGCTGGCGATGGAATAGCTGCGTATTCGTTTGTTGAGTTTTTCATGAATGGGCAGGTCCAGCGTAACGAACTGGCCCGGCTTAAAATCAAATGCCTGCAAGGCAGGCATCTGTATCCAGAATCGACGGGTCTGTTCTGTCTCATTTTCTATCCGTATGATCTTACCGGTCTGCCAGGGTTGCAACATGCGCGTAAAATTTAGGAACAACACGCTGCCGGATCGTTATCGCGGATCCATCTTCCCGGGCAGGCCGTCGTTGCGCTAATATAAAACTTTTTACCCGGCAGGGGCCGATCGTCCGAATTTATCTTTTCACCAATATTTTTTTAATATAAATATCATTGCCGTGCTGGATCTTCAACACATACATACCGTCGGCCAGGCTACCCGCATTTACCTGTTGGGAGAATTGTCCTATGAAATCTCCATGCGCCTCCGTGTATACCTGCTGACCCAGGGTATTGATCAGGCTGAGCGTCAGGCTGGCTTTCTTGTCGAAGCTGAAGTCCACCTGGAAGATGCCGGGGTTCGGATTGGGAGATACTTTCAGTCCGATCTCGGTGCCATTGACATTCGTGACGGCCGTCGATATGAAATTGATCTCATTGGAAGAAAGGGCGCAGCCGCTCACGTCCGTCACTACCGTCTTATAGACCCCCGAATACACAGCCGTTAACGTCTTGTTGATCTCTCCCGGTAAGGATTCCCCGCTGCGGTACCATTGGTTGCCGATATCGACGCTGCTGGTGAATACATTTCCGTTAAGCGTAATCACGGGGGCCGATGGCGTGGCGGCCACTACCGGCACTCTCGGGCTGGCGCAGCCGGGGACCCGGATGCCGATATTGTAGAAAGGGTAATAGTATTTCTGGTAGGCAGTGGAACCCGCGGCGGTCGACGTGCCTGCGCCGTCATTGCCCGTGATGGAGATCAGCCCCGGAATAGTGATCGGATAAGGGTTCGCCGCAATGTTGGTATTGAGGAAGGCCGTAGCCCCGTTCACGCTGCTGATGATCAGGAAATAGTCGCCGGGTACGGGCACGGAGATGTTCAGATAGAATACGGAGCCGGTGTCCGCGGCCGGATTTACATTGGGCTGGTTGGCGGGATTTGCCACCGGGTTGGTATTAAACACGTCGATGGTCGTCGTGGAGACGGGCAAATACGAGATCTGACTGCCGGAAATGGTCAGGCCCGTGGCCAGTATGAACTGCAGCTTGCCGGGATTGCCGATATACATTCGGGCGCTCTCAATGGTCAGCGGCACGGTGGTGGTGAACTTCATAAAATTACCCCCGAACCGGAAATAAGCTCCGGTCGTGCTGTTGAGGGTCATTTTGGTCGGAGGTCCCAGTTTGCCTTTCAGATCGTTGACGGCAAGATAGTAGGTGTTGTTCGAAGGGATCACCGTGGTATGCTTGTTAGTGCCGGCCGCTATCGGGGCAGAGGCCGTCGGCGAATCGTACCAGAAGGCCAGGTCCGCGCCCGAGGTCGTCGTCTTGAGGATGGCATCGGTGCCCGAGCAAATGGAGGCCGTGCCCGTCGGTGGGGCGCTGGCGGCATTCGTCGTCAGGGTCGTTACATTCTGATCGTTGGTCGTATTCAGGTCTCCGGCCAGGGCTGTCTGGCTGGTGAAGGTATAGGCGGTGCCGGCGACGGTAGGGAAGCTGGCTGTAAACGTGTAGACCACGTCGCTGCCTGGTGCGATCGTGTCCCTGCAGATGGCGTTCAGGGTGCCGATCGTCGTGACGCCCTGCTTGATGGTCGTGCTCACCGGCACGCTGAGCTGCCGGGTGGTGCCGAAATTATGGATCCGGACGGCGACCAGCTGAGAGTCGTAGGCGCAGGAAGTGAGGGTCGGATATTCCAGCTGCGTTACGCCGACGTCATTCGTGGCGGCGGTGAAGACGACCCGGTAATCCTGGGTCTCCCCGGCCCCGTAGGTCCCGCAGGGGTTAACGGCGGCAGGAGAGCCGGTCTCCTGCGCGATGATGCGCATGCGTGCGTAACTGCCTATCGAGGCCGTAGCAGGTACGGCGATCGGCGCGGCATTGATGGGGGTGCCGGAGGCAATGGATGCGCTCTGGAAGGCCTTTTCCGTAACGGGATCGAAAGTGCCATCGTTATTGAAGTCGATATAAACGGTGATGACGCGGTTGTTGTTGGTGCCGCTACCCGTAAAATTACTGTGTGAAATGGTGATCGGCGTATTGCTGCCGATGGGCAGCTGGGCGGCGGCGGTGTTGCTATAGTCCGTATAGTTCCGGGGGGCGGTGTTGCCCGGGGTATTGGTCAGGTTCGCGAAGGTCACCTGGTCGATGCTGGCGCCGCTGACGGTGGATTGTGAAGCGCAAACGGCGGTTCCGCCGGCTCCGCTCACCAGGAGGGAATAGGCCTGCGATCCTTTTGCCAGCGTTCCCTTATGGGTCACCGTGATCGTATAGGCCTTGCCCGGGGTCAGGTTGGCGCCCAGCTCTACTTTCTCCACATTGTCCAGGACATTGTCGCCTTTGGTCGCCGCCGAAGCAGGAACGGAAGGATTCAACTTCCAGGGGAGATAGGTGGTCGCGCCGGCGTCGGTAGTGATGCGAAGGTCCAGGTCATTGACCAGCTTGGGTTCCGTGCCGAAATGCGCTCCTACAGCGGCCGAAGGGTCCGTCCATACGATGGTGGCGACCAGGGGGGACTTGCCGGAAGCGATTATGTTGATATTATCGACGTCATGGCCGCCCTGCACGAGATTATTCTCCTGTATGAACTGCTCTTTGGCGGCGGAATTGTCGTCGGTGATGACAGAGGCTGCCTTGCGCATATCGATCAGGCCCCATCCATACTGGTAGTCGGGACCTGGATTGGCGCCCGCCTCGTCGGCCGTATGGATGACCAGGCCTTTTAACGTGGCGGACCGCATGAAGCTGGCGGCGCCATGTAGCCGGGTATAGTATTCCTGTAATAAGAAGACGGAGCCTGCGGCAGCCGGTGTGGCCATGGAGGTGCCGCTATAAATATCGTAGGCATTGTCGGCTGTGCTGATAGAGCTCAGCACATTTACTCCGTCGGCCACCACATCGGGTTTAATGCGTCCGTCGCCGGTGGGGCCCCAGCTGCTGAAATTCGCCAGCACGGCGTCGGAAGGCTGTGAATAGCCGCCCGGGATGGGGTTGACGGCGCCGAGGGTGAGGATATTCTTGGCGTTGCCATAGGTGGCGATGATGTTGTAGCTGTCATTGTTGCTGATGCCCGCCGGCCGGTTGCCCGCGCTGGACATCACATTGCTGGCGTTGTAGCGCCAATAAGGCTGCCCGACTGCAGGGCCATTCTCACTGCGGTTGTTGCCTCCTGCCTTAACGATGAGGTAGTTCGGGGCGAAATAGGCAATGGAGTCCCATTTCTGGGCATCTGTATCGTAATAGCCGAATTTATAATCCGAATTATCCCCGGACGCGCCCCAGAATTCCCAGCGGCTCTGGTCGCCATTATAATACCATCCTGCGATGGCTGCGTAGGAATGACTGGAGACCAGCAGGCCGTTGCCGGCGGCGGCGAACATCTCGGACTTATCGTTATTGAAGTCGTAGGTCAGTAATTTCTGGATGCCGAAGGACATGCCTTTGGCGGCGGGGTTGACGCCTCTGGCGGCCAGGGTGCCCGCTACATGGGTGGAATGGTCGCTAAGGGTGGTGGAGCCGTCTACCTGCTGGACCCTGCCTGTCAGCTCCACATGCGTCTGGCGGACGAGGCCTTCGTCCCATACGGCCAGCCTGCTGGTCATATTCGCGGAGCTGCCATTCAGGCCGAGCCCGGTGCTGCCGCCGGGCCAGAGCTGGCTCGTGCCGATCGTGGCCGCGGAAATGGCATTATCGGTCGTGGTAATATAAAGCGGGTAACCTTTCGAATCGATGCCTACCAGGTAAGCGGATCGTCCCTGCCGGTTGTGGAGGGTCAGCGACCATCCCTTCTGTTTGGCCAGGGATAAGAGTCTAACCTGCAGATCCTTGTTCTCACGGTCCAATCGCTGGCTGGCGTTCTGTAAAACAGCCTTGTTGGTAAGTACTTGCGCGTAGGTAGCGGATCCGGTCAACAGCAAGAGAGAGAGGACGGACAAGGGTACAAACCTGCTTATATTCATAAAGATTTTTTAAATCGTTCTAAAATTACAGTATTTATCGACTTTTGAGAGCATATTTATCTAACTTCAGATAAATCAGCCCGGAGTAATTTTTTATGATCAGGACCCTGTTTTTCGGCATATGGATGGTCGCGGCCGGCGCTCAAAAGGATAGTTCCGGCATCCGGGGCACTGTTTATGCTGCGGCCGGCAACCAGATGCCCGCTCCGGGGGTCCCGCGCTCCTCTCTAAAAGGCATACGAACAACCATTTATATCTACGAATTGACGAATATCAGCCAGGTGGTCCGACAGGGGTCGTCCCCCTATTATACTGCTATCGGCACCAGGCTGGTCAGGCAGGCGGATACGGATGATTCAGGGCATTTTAAGTTGTCGTTGCCTCCCGGCCGCTATTCCCTCTTCACAAAAAAACAGGACCTCTTCTACGCCAGCCGGATGGACGAAAGGAATAATATCGCCCCGGTGGAAGTGCTCGCAGGAAAAATGACAAAAGTCGATTGCAGGGTAGAATCAACGCATCGGCCTGTTTATTAGAATTTACGTTTTTTTAGCAAGGGCGGTTGCTTTTGGCAGGGCGCATTTACCTGCCTTTTTTCCGATGGATTTGTCTTAATTTTGCGGATCGAATGAATAGTGAGGTGCTATCCGGTTCTTTTTTACATTCTCCCCGCCTTTTTCAACTGGCGGACAGGCTCTCTTTGTCCAGTCCCCAGCGGATCGCCTGTAAGAACCTGCAGGGGAGTTCGCCGGCCTTCGTCATCAGCGCCATTTTTCAACATTCCGCCACGTGCCAGCTGAACCATGTGGTGGTCTGCGAGGACGCCGAAGCCGCCGCCTATTTCCATAATACGATCGAGAACCTTACCCGAGCGCTGGATATTTTCTATTTTCCCTCTTCCTTTAAGAATAAAAAGAACTACCGCCTGCTGAACAGCAGCCACGTAATGCTGCGCACGGAAGCCCTGACCCGTTGGAGCGCCGGGGGCAATAAGAAGATCCTCATCACTTACCCCGAGGCCCTTTTCGAGAAAGTGGTGCTGCCTTCGGCCTTGTCGGGGAATATGATCTATATAAAGGCGGGCGATACCCTCGATGTGGACGGGACCATGAACAGGCTGGTGGACGTGGGGTTCGAAAGGACCGATTTTGTATACGAGCCGGGCCAGTTCGCCCTGAGGGGAGGGATCCTGGATATCTATTCCTTTGGGAATGAAAAGCCCTACCGCATAGAGCTCTTCGGCAATGACGTGGATTCCATCCGCATTTTCGACCCCGAATCGCAGTTGAGCGAACGCAAATTATTGCAAGTCAGCATTATACCTAATGTAGAAAGCCGCCTGGACAGCGATCAAAAGATCTCTTTGGCCGAATATATCCCGGAGAATACCGTGGTCTGGCTGCAGGACTGGAACTTCACCCGCGAGCGCCTGCTCATACAGGAGGAGGATCTGGGCCTGTTCCTGGAGAATGCGGCACACGCGGCTGCCGAACCGCCTCCTGCCCGTCCCGTCCGGGGAGCCGGCGGAGGGGATGACGAAGACAAAATGATCAGGAAGGAGGTCAGGGCGGATGAATTCGTGCCTGCCGCCGACCTGGAATCGCAGCTGCAACGCTTCCATATTGTAGAGTTTGGGCCTTCGGCCGGTGGGCTTTCAGGGGGGATTGGAGGAAACGCTTCACTCACCGCGGACCACTCGCCCCTCACGGTGGATTTCCACACCCGCCCGCAGCCTTCCTTTAACAGGCAGTTCGACCTGCTGATCAAGGACCTGAAGAGCTGGGAGTCCAAAAAGTATGCGATCTACCTTTTCGCGGAGAATCCCCGTCAGCTCGAAAGGCTGCACACCATCTTCGAGGACCTGCGATCGGATATCGTTTTTACGCCTGTGCCCATTTCCATCCACGAAGGCTTTATCGACGACGACCTCAAAGTGGTCTGTTACACGGACCACCAGGTCTTCCAACGCTACCACAAATACAAGGTCAAGCAGGCCTATAACAAGAATAAGGCTATCACCCTGCGTACGTTACGGGAATTGCAGCCCGGAGACTACGTGACCCATATCGATCATGGGGTGGGGGTATACAGCGGCCTGCAGAAGATAGAGGCCAATGGGCGCTTGCAGGAGGCCGTGCGGATCATTTACCGGGACAGCGATATCCTCTATGTCAATATCAATTCCCTGCATAAGATCTCCAAGTATACCGGGAAGGAAGGCTCCGTGCCCAAGATCAATAAGCTGGGCAGCGATGTATGGCAGAAACTGAAGGACAAGACGAAGACGCGGGTGAAAGAGATCGCCTTCGACCTGATCAGGTTATATGCCCAGCGAAAGGCCCAGCAGGGGTTCGCACATTCTCCCGACAATTACATGCAGACGGAGCTGGAAGCCTCTTTCATCTATGAGGATACGCCGGACCAGGGCAAGGCGACGGCGGATGTAAAGAAGGACATGGAATCTCCCTCGCCCATGGACCGTCTTGTCTGCGGTGACGTAGGGTTCGGCAAAACGGAAGTGGCCATCAGGGCCGCCTTCAAGGCCTGCTGCGACAGCAAACAGGCCGCCGTGCTCGTCCCCACGACGATCCTGGCCTTCCAGCATTATAAGACCTTCAGCGAGAGGCTCCGGGATTTCCCGGTCACGGTGGATTATATTAACCGGTTCAAGTCCGCCAGGGAGAAGAAGGACACGCTGAAGAAGCTCGAGGAAGGAAAGATCAATATCATCATCGGTACGCACGCCCTGCTGGGAAAGGATGTAAAATACAAGGACCTGGGCCTGCTGGTCATCGATGAAGAGCAGAAGTTCGGGGTTGCGCATAAGGAGAAGATCAAGACCCTTCGCACGAATGTGGATTGCCTGACCCTGACGGCTACGCCGATCCCACGCACCCTCCAGTTCAGCCTGATGGGGGCAAGGGACCTGAGCATCATCAACACCCCGCCTCCCAACCGCCAGCCGATACAGACGGAACTGCACGGATTCAACGAAGATTTTATCCGGGATGCCATTTATTATGAGACGGAAAGGGGAGGCCAGGTCTTCTTCATTTACAACCGGGTGCAGGGGCTGCCGGAGATGACCTCCCTTATCCGGGGGCTTTGTCCCGATCTGAGCATCGGCTATGCCCATGGACAAATGGAGGGGCATGAGCTGGAAGAAAGGATCCTGGATTTTATCGACCGGAAATATGACGTGCTGGTATGCACGAATATCGTCGAAAGCGGCGTGGATATCCCCAACGTGAATACGATCATCGTCAATAATGCCCATCATTTCGGGCTCAGCGACCTGCACCAGCTGCGGGGAAGGGTGGGGCGCAGCAATAAGAAAGCGTTCTGTTACCTGCTGGCGCCTTCCCTGGCGACCCTGCCGGATGATTCGCGCAAACGGCTACAAACCCTTGAGCAGCATAGTGATCTTGGCAGCGGCTTCCAGATCGCCATGCGCGACCTCGATATCCGCGGCGCGGGGAATATGCTGGGAGGCGAGCAGAGCGGCTTCATGGCCGAGATCGGCTTCGAGACCTACCAGAAGATCCTGGAAGAAGCCATCAAGGAGCTGAAGAGGACGGAATTCAAGGAACTGTTCAAGGAGGAGATCTCGCGTTCGGACGACTATGTGCAGGACTGCACCATCGATACGGACCTGGAGATCCTGATACCGGATACCTATGTGGAGAGCATCACGGAAAGACTGTCGCTCTATACCCGTCTCGATAATTGCGATAGTGAAGAACAATTGAAGGACTTCCATACAGAGCTGACGGACCGGTTTGGCCCCATACCCGCACAGGTCGAGGCCTTGTTCGATACGGTCCGGATCCGTAAACTGGCCGTGTCACTGGGATTTGAGAAAATGATCCTGAAAGAAGATACCCTGAGGGGATATTTTATTAACCGCCCCGATTCGCCCTATTATGAGTCGGAAACCTTCCGCCTGATCCTGGAATTTATCCAGAAGCAAACGAATAAGGCCAGATTGAAACAGACGGGGAAGCTCTTCCTGCTGGTGGTGGACCAGCTTCATTCCATGGGCGAGCTGTTGCAGTTCATGCAGCGGGTGGCCACCTTCGCCGGGGCTACGGCGGCCAAGGGCTCCTCCGCTAATGCTTCGGCGGGCAAGCCCATGTTATAAGTTCTTTTCCATGAGGTAGTGCGGGATCGTTATTTCCTGGAACTCCTGTCCGGTAACATGATAGCCCAGTTTCTGATAAAACCCCAGGGCCGTCTTACGGGCATGCATGCATAATTTCTTATATCCGAGGTCGCGGGCAATATTCTCCGCGAAGATCATCAGGGCGCGGCCAATGCCCTTTCCCTGGAGGCTATTGGGGACGGCCATTTGCCGTAGCCGCATGGTAGAGGGGTCCATGGCGGTCAGCAGGCAGCAGCCTAATAAAGTGTCATCGTCGTAGGCGCCCATCAGCACATCGTCCTTTTCCTTATCCAATTCCTCCTGGTCGAACGTCAGCCCGAGCGGTTTACGCAATATCTCATACCGCAAATGCACCATTTGCTGGTATTCCTTCGTTCCGTGATCTATCATCTTTAATGCCATGCTGTTACCGGTGTTTTAACTGTCAGGATGTAGCCGAAGGTATTAAATTTCCCCATTCCTGGCGACAAATCGCTTCAAAAGGTCCAAATTGCCCCTGAATGGCCCTAAAACTTTCCACAATAAAAATTAAAAATGGCTTGTTTGTTCTGTTTACCCCAAAAATTATATTTTTGCAGCCGTATAACTAAAATTTACAAAAATGTCAGACATCGCTACAAGGGTTAAAAAGATTATAGTTGATAAATTAGGCGTTGAAGAAGCCGAGGTAACAAATGAAGCTTCTTTTACCAATGATCTGGGTGCCGACTCGCTGGACACCGTAGAGCTGATCATGGAGTTTGAAAAAGAATTTAATATTTCCATTCCGGACGAACAGGCTGAAACCATCACTACAGTCGGCCAGGCTATCGCTTACCTGGATGAGCACGCAAAGTAACCCGGGGTCCTGATAGTACAGGTTCTCTGCAATAAATCTTTTGATCCGCCTTTCCAAGCAATCTGGCTTAGAAGGCGGATTTATCCTTAAATTAATTTCCGGGGGAAAGCCAACTATGGAATTGAAAAGAGTTGTTGTCACAGGCATCGGTGCGTTGACACCGATAGGTAATAATTTGAACGATTACTGGAAGGGCCTTGTCAACGGCGTTTCAGGAGCCGACACTATTACCTTATTCGACGCCTCTAAATTCAAAACACGCTTCGCCTGTGAATTGAAGAACTTCGATCCCCTCCAGCACATCGACAAGAAAGAATCCCGAAAGATGGACCGGTTCACCCAGATCGCGATCGTCGCCAGCGACGAAGCGGTGGCGGATGCCGGCATCGACAAGGAGAACATGAATATGGACAGGATCGGGGTAGTATTCGCCAGCGGCATCGGTGGTCTCATCACTTTCCAGGAAGAGGTCATCAATTTTGCGAAAGGCGACGGTACGCCCCGGTTCAACCCCTTCTTCATTCCGAAGATGATCCTGGATATTGCAGCGGGTCATATTTCCATGCGCCATGGTTTCCGCGGACCTAATTTTGCCGTGGTGAGCGCCTGTGCGTCTTCCACCAATGCCATCATGGAAGCCTTCAACCTGATTCGTTTAGGCATGGCCGATATCATGATCAGCGGCGGTTCCGAAGCCGTGATCAGCGAGGCGGGCGTAGGCGGGTTCAATGCGATGAAAGCGCTCAGCGAACGGAATGACAGCCCCAAGACGGCCAGCCGTCCTTACGATAAGGACAGGGACGGCTTTGTCATGGGAGAAGCGGCCGGGGTGCTGGTGCTGGAAGAACTGGAACATGCCAAGGCAAGAGGGGCGAAGATCTACTGTGAGATCGGCGGTTGCGGCGCCACGGCGGATGCCCATCACATAACGGCCCCTCATCCCGAAGGGTTGGGCGCCAAAAATGTAATGATCGCCGCCCTGCGGGACGCAGGCATGAAGCCGGAAGACATCGATTACATCAATACACATGGCACTTCTACCCCCCTGGGCGATATCGCCGAAATAAAAGCCATCACGGATGTTTTCGGCGACCATGCTTTTTCGATTAATATCAGCTCTACCAAATCCATGACAGGTCATTGCCTGGGAGCCGCTGGTGTGGTAGAGGCCATTGCCTGTATCATGAGCCTGGTGCATGACGAAGTGCCGCCTACCATCAATCACCTGACGGATGACCCTGAACTGGACCCACGCCTCAATTTTACTTTCTCGAGATCACAAAAGAAAAAAGTCAGGGCAGCTTTGAGCAATACCTTTGGCTTCGGCGGTCATAATGCCTGCGTTATCGTGAAGAAGCACGAAGCGTAATTTTTTTATTGCCAATCGAATACCTCCGGCCGGGTCATGCGTGTGTGCATGTCCTTTTATTTATTTTTTAGTGGATCAAAAAAATTGTAGATTGTCAGAGTGGGAATACTGGAACGTATCATAAAAGGCGATGTCGCGATCGCTTCTTTTAAAAAACAGCTCCGTAATGTGCTGGGGTTTACTCCGGGGAAGGCGGTATTGTACCGCACCGCCCTTACGCACCGGTCCGTGAAGGACGGGGCCGACGAGAACAACGAAAGGCTGGAATACCTGGGCGATGCGATCCTAAGCGCCATTATCGCCGATTTTCTGTTCAAGAAATATCCTTACAGGGAAGAGGGCTTCCTCACGGAGATGCGGAGCAAGATGGTCAACCGCAACCAGCTGAACGATATCGCCATTAAAATGGGATTGAAGAAGATCAGCAATTTCAATAAATTCGACGGGAGCCTCAAAATGAGCCAGATCTTCGGCAATACGCTGGAGGCGATCGTAGGGGCTATTTATCTCGACAAGGGATTCGACAAGACCCGGCAATGGGTCATCGAAAGGATCATTCAGCCCTACCTTTTCCTGGACGACCTGGAATTACTGGAGATCAACCATAAGAACAAACTCTACGGCTGGGCGAATAAAAATGGCAAAAACCTGGAATTCGAGACCATCGACGAGCGGATCGAAGGCGGCCGGAGACTTTTCACCGTCGGCGCTGTCGTGGACGGGGAGCTCCTCTCGCAAGGGAAAGCCTATAATAAAAAAGATGCCAGCCAGATCGCGGCCCAGTTAGCCCTTGACAAGCTGGGACTCAGCAAGTTAGATGCAGGAGAAGAGACGGCCTGAAAAGATTTTTGAAGCTTTCTGCAAGTTTTTACGGGTTTTAGTATACAACCTATCGTTTTTTTTCTATTTTTATGCTACTATTACGCCGCCTCCTTATAAAGTCAGGCCTTTAGCACTGACCGCAACGCACCTCGACCACATATCCATTGTAATACCCCGCGCAATGAACCTTCTTCCGGCAACGGAGAATGCACCTTATTTACCTATCGTTAACCGCCAGTTTCGGAATCCAAATCATCTTTAGAAAGCTTCTTTTCGATCCATTGACTATGGTTTACCAATAGGCGAACCAGGGTTCGTCGGCTTTAAGCCCATCATTAGAGAATTTGCTCCGATGGGCTAAATTCCAAGGGCCCTGAGGAGCAAATTAAACCACATTCAATTATTTTAAATTTTGGTGAACATGAAATCTTTTTACTTTGTGGCAGCCAGTGTGCTTGCTATGTGCTCTTTTTCGAATGAAGCTTCCGCCCAGTATACAGGAGGCACTTATACTGCGGTGCGTGATGGTAACTGGCATGATGTAGGTCCCGCCCAGGTCTGGGACGTAAGCGGCGAACCGCCTGCCCGTTGCGTGAGCTGCCATATTATTATCGGAGACGGATTTACCGTGACCATGAATGCCGATGTGACCTTATCCGGACATTCCTTCCTGGAAATCGGTACGGATCCTAACATTGCGACGACCCTGAAGATCACCTTCAGCAATCCCAATCCGCCGGCCACCCCCTTCCCTGTTCCTTCTACGTATCACCGTATCAATATGTTGGTCGGGGACGCGACCAGCATAAAGGTGCTCAGTGGCTTATCCAAAATAGATGCCAGCACCACCGGCCAGTATGACGGCGTATTTATGGCTGTACCTACCAATGGCGGGACGAGCGAATTCTTCTATAATGCCAGGATCGGTACGACTGCCCAATACCAGAATGCGACTTCCCTTAACGGTCCCAGCACTTTAAGCTCGACGGGCACCCTCCCGATCTTCTTATCGGAATTCAAAGCCGTGTCAGCGGGCAAGAACCAGGTAGACCTGGCCTGGACCACCAACCTGGAGATCAATTCCGATCATTTCGCCGTACAGCGCAGCTCGGATGGCGGCGCTCACTGGGAGACCATCGGGAATGTAACTGCGAAGGGTAATTCTTCCCAACAAGCTAACTATTCTTTTACAGACCTAAATGGTGTAGCCGGTGTAAGCCAGTATCGCCTGCAGTCTATCGACAGGGATGCCCACTATGCCTTCTCCAACATTAAAGTGATCCGCACCAACCTGGTCAGCGGCGTGAGCGTCTTCCCCAACCCCGCCAGGGATTATGTGAATGTGAACCTGGGACTTAGCGGAGATGCCGGTTCCAGCCTGAACGTGCGCCTGCTCAATCAATCCGGACAGATCCTCGTGGAAAAGAAATTGAATAATGCGGCCGGCACGATCCTTTCCCTACCCGTCAGCAGCTATCCCCAGGGTAACTACCTGATCCTGGTCACCGGCGCAGATGGCAGCCAGCATGCAACTAAACTGTTGATCTCAAAGCAATAAGCAATACTAACTGTATGTTTTTGACCTGCGCCCCGGCCATTCGCCGGGGCGTTTTTTTGCAGGATAGGTTGAGAGGATAGGGGCGGCGGGGGGTCCCCCCTATAGTACTCTTTGGAAAAGTCAACTACGAAATTTTCCAGGAGCATTGACTATCAAATAGTTCTGAAAATTTCGTGATTGAGTTTTGAAAAAGGGGTATGGGGGGTCTCTGACGACCAGGAAGGGAAAGGTATTTTTTGGGGGGACGGCTACGGCAGCCGGAGCCGCCATAAGGGAAGCCCTTAAAAATCAAAATAGCCCTGTCCCTGCGGGTCCGGTGCAAAATAAATAGGGTGCTTTTGGAGTTTCTACTTTGTATAATCCAATATCAGCTTGAAAACGTGTAATCGATCCTATCGGAAAAATTGCGGGTTGGCTTTGTGTATGGGTATGATCCTGCACTTTTCGGCCATTACGCCCGCCGCCGCCCAGTGTGGCCTCAGTATGTCCACCCGGCAGTATGATACCCTTCTTACGGGCATCGGCTATGGCACCTATCATCTTAGTTTTCCTCAATGGAGCCCGGATTCCGGGACCCTGGCCTCGGTGAAGATCAGCGCGGTCGTCAACCTGCATTATGGCTTCACCCTTCGTAATGCGGACCTGATCCCGAGCACTTATTCAGTTTCAGTCGGTCGCCAGGATAAATTTACCAGTCCGGCCCTCACCATTCCCTTTGTGAACCTTACCGAACAGATGGTCGGCGTTTATCCGCTGACACCGGGCAGCCAGGCTTCTCAAAGCAAATTCCTGCTGCTGGATACCTATACCAATACGGATAGCATTTTCGGCGCGGTGACCGGATTCCTCGGCACAGGCAAGGTGAGTTTCACCTATTCTCCCATTACCTATACCAATGTGAACACGGCTAATAATGCCAGCTATTTCTTTAGCGCCGCGGCGACGGATACCATCCATTTTTCCGTGACCTATCGCTATTGCAATGCAGTGCTCCTCGCCAATTCCATCACCCATTTCGACGCGGCGCTGAAAAAGCCGGGTGTGGTGCAATTATCCTGGATCACGGAAAATGAGGTTGCGGGACATTCCTATGAGATCGAGCGCAGCAGGGATGGGAGTCATTTTATTTCCGTCGCTGATCTTCCCGCCAACGCAGGTTCCTCCGGAAGCGCGAATTATATGCAGGAGGATCTATTACCGGAGCCTTATGAAACCAAATACTGGTACCGGCTGAAAATAGCAGATGGCCACGGTGGGTTTGGTTATTCGAAAATAAGAATGGTAAACCTGGGAGCGACGGAAGGCAATCATCTTTCCTTATATCCAAACCCTGCCGCGGGGTATGTGAATATTGTTTTTGATGAGGTATCGACGGGCGACTGGCAGGTAGATATCCTTTCGGTCACCGGCGCACTTATTCAAAGAAATTATTATATGAATACCCGCCAGGCGAGGCTGGATTTCCAGGGTAAGCTGGCTTCCGGGACCTATTTTATCCGCGCCACGGGCGGGCCGGCCCAGAAAATAATCGTATCCCCCTTACTGGTTTCTCAAGGGATTCATTAGAAACTGGTTATAGGGGTTTTCCTATTGGTCTTACGTGGTTTCCTTGAAAAAGTGGGTAAACATACTTAGGGAAAAACAAAATAAAATAGGGCAATTTTTAGTTATAGAATAGTATCCCGTAAATCCAATATGTTCCTATGAAACCGCGCAGACTCTTGTTACCCGGGGCAATCTATTGGTTATTAAATTGCCTTCTATCCTGTTTACCGCAGCATTCTTTCGCCCAATGCGGCGGCACCATTCAAACAGTCACCTATTCCACCACGGTACATGGCAGTGGCAGCGATACCTATACCATGACCCTGCCCCAGTACGATCCACCTTTGGGTTTTACTTTGCTGAGCGCAACGGTCGACTCTTATCTTACGGCGACGGCGGTCGTTACCTTTCAGAATACCAGTGCCGTCTCCAATCAAAGTTTTAATCCCAGCATCGGTCGCAGTGACATTCTCAATTATAACGGAACAGATATTTCGGGAGGGGTCGGCACCTTTCCATATCCGCATACCAACCTGCTGCGGGCGGGACTGGCAGGAGATACAAAGGTCTGGCCTCTTCGTACCGTATTTAATAATTATAATATCATCGATTATGTGATCGACGGCAGCGATCCTTTTGCGCCTCCGCTCAGTGATTTCCAGGGCTCGGGCGACGTGAGCTTCACCTATACGAGCACCTCTTTTATGAATTTTGTTCCCCTGCCGGTGAACGTGAGCACCTCTTCCAACGACGATATTACTTTTTCCATCACCTACACCGTCTGCAATCCTGTTCTGCTGGCCACGGACCTTATTTCCTTTACTGCCACCAGGCAAACGGATCAAACGATATTGCTGGCCTGGATCTCGGCCAATGAAGAAGCAGGCCGCCGGTATGAGTTGGAATCCAGCACGGACGGCAGGAGCTTTCATGCATTTGCTACCCGGCAGTCTGAGGTTGTCAGCGGGAATGCCAGCTATACCTATAGCTATCCTATCGCAACCGGAGCAAAGGGCAAGCTTTATTTCCGCCTGAAACCCGTTAATGCAGATGGCACTGCCAGCTATTCGGGTATAAGGATCGTGGACCTGGGCGGCGATGCCGGACCGGATTTTTCCATTTATCCCAACCCGCCTACCGACGAGTTCGTGAACTTTGTTTTCGACAGTCCCCGCTCCGGCTGGCAGGTTGATGTCCTGGCCGCCAATGGCAGCTTGCTGCAACGACAATCCTATCACAATACCAGTGCCGGCCGGCTTTATTTCCGGCGCAGACTGGCCGCAGGCGTTTATTTCGCCCGGGCCATCGACCTGGGATCGGGGAAGCCTTTTGTGAAGTCGTTCGTGGTGAGGTAGGCTATGCCAGGCCTGGCTGCTGGATAAAAAGAAAGAGACGTTGCTGACACGTTCTTTCATTTTTCTACACGCCTGTTCCCCTTTTCGACACGTCTATTCATTTGCCCTCCAATCATGCCGGTCTTGCCTAAAGGTTTTTTACTTTAGTCGGTCATCCTGACTGGCGAGATATGGGTAAATCATTCTGCCTGAGTGAATTCGAAAAATGGACCGTCCATTACTTTAAATTTCTTTTAAATGAAGGGAAATTTGGGGAGCCGTCTGCCCACCAGACTCCCGTTAAGTATTTTATAGATTTTTACAAAAAAGGCTTGCTGATACGCATCACTTACTACCTGAACAAGGATCTAATTGATATAGAATTATTTAGGAACCCGGAGAAGATCAGGATCGTACCCCGGAATTATGCAGAACATATCAGCCTGGAAGGCCTGTCGGCCTATCACGGACATCCGCCTGGGTATTACCAGGAAAGCATGCCTTGCCGGATCCGTTGGCAGGTGTCCCTGAAGGAACTGGCGGCTTTATTCAGGAATTATGCGATGGAGATCGTGCTGGGCCGGAAATGGGTTAGCGTCGACATGGTTTGCAGAGGCGCGCGGTCATTTGACCTGGAGGAGGAGGCGAAGGATTACAAAGATCGAATCAGGTTCTTTCCATACACAGCTCCACGAGGACCCCATTCGTATCCTTTGGATGCAGGAAGCAGATCCATTTATTGTCGGCCCCTAATTTAGGCGTTTCGCTGAGCAGGGTGAATCCCTCTCCGCTGAGCCTTTTCATCTCGGATTCCAGGTCTGCGACCTCGAAGGCGATATGGTGAATGCCCTCGCCTTTCTTTGCAATATATTTGGCGATGACTCCCTCGGGATCGAGACTTTCCAGCAATTCGATCTTCGTATCCCCTTTACGGAAAAAAGCCGTATTCACTTTTTCACTTCGCACTTCTTCCGTTTTGTAACAGGGGGCATTCAGCAGTTTCTCGAAAAGGGGTATCGATACGGACAAGTCCTTGACGGCGATGCCGATATGTTCCACATGCTGCATAAGGGAAGAATTTGTGTAAATATAAAATAAAAGAGCAGGCCGGAGAGCCTGCTCTTTTAAGGAAGATGATGTTTTATGAAGGTTCGATCCTCAGGCGGGGTATTTCACCTGCAGCGTGATGGGCACGTTCAATGCCTTCGACACGATACAGTTGGCTTTGGCATTCTCCGCAATTTCCTTGAATTTATCGGCCGATACGCCATCGATGGAAGATCCGCTGACCACCAGTTCTATCCCATTGATCTTCAGGGCTACCATATCCAGGTCCAGGATGGCTTCGGTATTCAGGTCGCCGGGGGTGATACCTGCCTGCGAAAGAGCCGCGCTGATAGACATCGTGAAGCAACCTGCATGGGCGGCAGCGATCAGTTCCTCCGGGTTGGTGCCTACGCCGTCAGCAAACCGGGTCTTAAAGGAATATTGTGTTTTATTCAGGGTCGTGCTTTGGGTGGACATCGAGCCGGCGCCTTCTTTTAAAGTGCCTTTCCAGTGTGCGGTTGCTGTGCGTTTCATATTTTTAATTTTGCGTAAGGTACGACAAACCTTTTTTTCTCCCCGGAAGGACTGGCTTAATTTTGTATTATGATCAAGCTGCCTGTATACCTGGATAACAATGCCACCACACCCTGCGATCCCCGCGTGGTGGAGGCCATGCTGCCCTATTTCACGGAGAAATTCGGGAATGCGGCCAGCCGCACGCACTCCTTCGGCTGGGAAGGAGAAGAGGCCGTGGAATATGCCCGGGAACAGGTAGCCGCCCTGATCGGCGCCGGTCCGAAAGAGATCGTCTTTACCTCCGGGGCCACCGAAGCCGATAACCTGGCCATCAAGGGCGTCTTTGAAATGTATGCCTCCAAAGGCAATCATATTATTACCGTCTTCACGGAGCACAAAGCCGTCCTGGATACCTGCCATCACCTGGAGCGGTCGGGCGGCGAGATCACCTGGCTATCCGTGAACGGCGAAGGGCTCATCGACCTGGCGGAATTGGAATCGGCGATCCGTCCCGATACCGTGCTGATCGCCATTATGATCGCCAATAACGAGACGGGCGTCCTGCAGCCCATCCGCGAGATCAGCCGGATCGCCCGGCAGCATGGGGTGCCGTTCTTTACCGATGCCAGCCAGGCTGTGGGAAAGATCCCCATAGATGTCCAGGCGGACGGCATCGACCTCATGGCCTTCAGCGCCCATAAGCTCTATGGCCCCAAAGGGGTAGGCGCCCTGTATGTGCGTCGCAGGGATCCCCGGGTACGGCTGACGGCCCAGATGGATGGGGGAGGCCACGAGCGGGGCATGCGGAGCGGCACCCTGAACGTCCCGGCCATCGTCGGCTTCGGCAAGGCCTGCGCCCTCTGCCGCCAGGATATGGAGCTGGAAAGCCACCGTATGGCCTCCCTCCGGGACCTCCTGGAAAAGGGGCTGCTGGAGCTGGAAGAGACCTCCGTTAACGGCAGCCGGCAGCACCGCCTGCCGAATACTACAAATATTTCCTTTAAATATACTGAAAGTCAATCACTTATGATGGGACTTCAGAAGGACATCGCCGTCAGCTCCGGTTCGGCCTGTACCTCGGCCTCCATAGAACCCAGCTATGTCCTGAAAGCCCAGGGCCTGGGGGACGACCTGGCGCATAGCTCCCTGCGGTTTGGCCTCGGCCGGACCACTACGGAAGAAGAGATCCGCTATGCTATCGGCAGGATCCGGGAGACGGTGGAAGGATTGAGGAAGATCAGCCCTTTATGGGAGCTGTACAAAGAAGGCGCTAAGCTTGACAACGCAGGCTGGATGCGGGGAAAAGAGGATTGAAAGGTGGCCGCCGGGAGGCGACGGCGTGGGGACGGAATGAAAAAATCCGCCGTTGAGGGGCGGATTTTTATGCAGTTGGTTTCGGTTAAATATTTTTTATTCAGACCTCTACCGGAAATATCTTTTCGAAAGGAAGGTTACAGTTCAATGGCATCGTTAGAGTATGCGAATATAATAATAACCTGTACAAAATGCCATTTTACCCGCTTATAATTTAACTTTTTTTTCCACAACAGATTTAGTATACTCATTATGGGTATACCATTATATCGCTTATTTTCGCGTCATGTGGGCAGTTTGCAAAAAAGAGCTTCGGCAGTTTTTCAGCAGTTTGACCGGCTATATCGCTATCCTTGTTTTCCTGTTACTGAACGGGTTATTATTATTTGTTTTCCCTGATACGGATATTCTGGCCAATGGCTATGCCACCCTCGATAAATTCTTCGAATTAGCCCCCTGGGTCCTTTTACTGCTCATACCCGCCATAACTATGCGCAGTCTGTCGGATGAGTTCCGGGCAGGGACTTTCGAACTCCTGCAGACAAGGCCTTTAAGGAGATCCCAGGTAGTGGGAGGCAAGTACCTGGCCAGCCTGCTCGTGGCGGCCATCGCTCTCCTGCCGACCCTTATTTATTTTCTGTCCATCAACCGATTATCCGCACAGGGCGGGATCGATACCGGTGGTACCGCGGGGAGTTATATCGGACTTTTTTTCCTGGCGGCCGTGTTCACAGCTATCGGCGTCTGCTGCAGCAGCTTCACGAATAATGCCGTGGTGGCCTTTATCGGCGCCGCCTTTGTCTGCTTCCTTATATACAGTGGTTTTACCGCCATCAGCAGGCTGCCTGTTTTTGCCGCAGGAGCGGATTATTATATAGAAATGCTGGGCATCGACTTTCATTACCGCAGCATCAGCCGCGGCGTAGTGGATAGCCGGGACCTCCTTTATTTCATAGCGGTCATTCTTTTCTTTCTGGTCCTCACGGAAAACAACCTGTCGAAGCACCAGCTAACGGCCCGTGGGTCTTCCAGGTTCCGGTGGATCGGCTGGCTGGGCGCATTGGTGGTGCTCAACCTCCTGGCGAGCCAATTCCATTATCGTCTCGATCTTACCGAAGAAAAAAGGTATACCCTCAGCGCACCTACGAAAAAGTTGCTGGGAGGCCTGGATGACGCCGTGGACATCGAAATATTCCTAAAAGGGGATCTGAAGGCGGGCGCGAAAAAACTGGCGAAGAGCACCCGGGAGCTGCTGGAAGAATTCGGAGAATACGGAAAGGGGAAAGTGGAGTTCCGGTTCACGGACCCGCTCACGGAATTAAGTGATTCCGCCAAGGCGCAGCTGTTCGACTCCCTGCAGAGAATGGGCATCCAGCCCAAGACCGAGGTGGTGCAATCCAAGAAAGGAGAAGAACAGACCAGCCGTACGATCATCCCCGGCGCCATCGTGCATTACCGGGACCGGTCATTTCCCGTCGACCTGTTAAAAGGGGCCAGCCAGTCAGACGAGGCCAACCTCTATAATAATGCCGAGGCCCTGCTGGAATATAAATTCGCCAATGCCATCGATAAGGTCACCCAGCGATCCATTCCTGTCGTGGGGTATGTCTCCGGCAATGGCGAACCCCTGGATATGCGGGTCTATGACCTGATACAGAATACGCTTAAAAAGGAATATGCCTTAAAGATCCTTCCCCTGGATAACGATAGCATCCCCGTCATCCCTCCCTTTTTCAAGGCCCTGATCATCGTCAAACCCCTGACGAAATTCACGGACCGCGAGAAACTGAAGCTGGACCAATACCTCCTGCATGGCGGCAATCTCGTGTGGATGATCGATAATCTCTACGCGGAGATGGACAGCCTCCGCATGGACAAGGAAACAACGGCCTATGACAGGGGCCTGGAACTGGAGGACCTGTTCTTCAAATATGGAGTGCGGGTGGAGCAGGAACTGGTGGAAGACCTGCAATGCGCCGGCATCAACATCATCGTTGGGATGCAGGGCGACAAGCCCCAGTTCAGCCTGCTCAACTGGCCCTATTTTCCTTTACTACAGGGCAGCCTTACCCATCCTGTTTCGAAGAACCTGGATCCCGTCTATTCCAAGTTCGCCAACCCTATCGATACCGCTGTGAAGGCGCCGGGCATTCGTAAGACGATCCTGTTGCAGACCTCCGCGCATGCGAAAGTCACCGGCACCCCTGCCATCATCTCTTTCGAAAGCCTGAAGAAAGCGCCCGATCCGGCGCTCTTCACCCGGAGCAATATACCCGTAGCCGTATTGCTGGAAGGCGTATTCAGCTCCCTCTATGCTAACAGGATCTCTACCGGTATGGCCGATACGATGGCCCGCTTATATAATTCTCCCTTCCTTGCAAAAGGCGAAAAAGAAGGCAAGGTGATCGTCTGCGCCGACGCCGATATCGTGATGAATGAAGTGACTCCCCGGGGGCCACTGCCCATGGGCATGAACAAGGATATCGAATATACTTTTTCCAATCAGACTTTTTTAGAGAACAGCCTCGACTACCTCGTCAACCCTTCCGGCATCCTGGAGACAAGGTCCAAAGATCTGACCCTTCGCCTGCTGGACACGAAAAAAGTGGAGGAAGACCGGCCTTTCTGGCAATTTATCAATATCGTCCTGCCTGCCCTCCTGGTCATCGCCGGCGGGTGGCTCTACCAGTTCCTGCGTAAGAAAAAATATCAGCGGTAGGAGACGGTTAGCCGGACAAAATGTTCGATCCCGGACGTTCCTGCCATGAAAAATACTTCCAAAGAGTTGACTGTCACACATCTATGTCTGGCATATCCGTTGATCGATACCGGGAAACTTTTCGACGATGGACACTCCCCTGCCGGAACAGGTATTGACAAGGAAAAGAAATAAGCGCCTGCTGATCCTGCTGGCGTCCCTGCTCTGCCTGTTGCTGGCTGCCTGGACCTTGCGTAGCTTGTTCCGGTCCTCGATAAAGAAGTCCTCCGTCGCCACGGCCCTGGTGGAGAAAGGGAATATAGAAAATACCCTCAATGCCTCCGGCGAAGTCCTGCCCGAATTTGAAGAAACCCTTACCAGTCCCATCTCCGCATCCATCCAAAAGGTCCTCCTGGATGCCGGCAGCCCTGTCACGCCCGGACAATCTATCCTTACCCTCGATAAGGCCGCTTCCCAAACGGAGCTGGGCAAGCTGAACTTTCAGCTGGAGTCGAAAAAGAATGAACTGAAAAAACTACGGCTGGAGCTGGATAAAAGCTTCTACGATATCCAATCCAGCAACGCCATCAAACAACTGCGGATCAACCGCCTCGAAGCGGATGTGGAAAATGCCCGGCGATTGTTCAAGGCCGGAGGCGGCACCCGGGAAGATATCGAAAAGGCCGAACTGGACCTGCGGGTGGCCCGGCTGGAAAAACAACAGCTGGAGAACGAAATTAAAAGCAAGCAGCAGACCATGCAGGTGGAAATGAAGGAGGCGGAGATCGCCTCCGCCATACAGGATAACGACCTGCGGGAGTTGGAACGCAAGCTGAAGCTGGCGAACGTTGTAGCCAGCCGTGCGGGCGTCGTTACCTGGGTAAATAAGAATATTGGTTCCGCCATCAGAGAAGGAGAGGCTGTCGCCCGCATTGCCGACCTCAGCAGCTTTAAGGTCACGGGCAGCCTTTCGGACAGCTATATCGACCAGCTGCATATTGGCATGAACGCCATCATCCGCATCAACGACAGCCAGCTGCGCGGCGTCGTGACGAATATCTACCCTTCCATTCAGAACGGCATCCTGTCCTTCGACATACAACTGAGCGAGCGGAACAATAAGCTGTTCCGGCCGAATATGAAAGTGGATGTTTACCTCGTCACGGCTATCCGCAGCGATGTATTGCGCGTAGCGAACGGACCTGCCTTCAAAGGCGCTAATGTCCAGGACGTCTTTGTCGTGAACCAGGGGGTGGCGGAGAGAAGGACGGTACATACGGGGATGTCCAATTTCGATTATGTGGAGATCCTGGACAACCTGCGGGCGGGCGACAGGATCATTATCTCCGATATGAGCGAATACAAAAATTCAAAAACCATTATCCTAACGGACAAATGAAATACCGGGCAACCAGTCTTTTCGCATTGTTGATGATCTGCCGGTCGCTTTTTGGCCAGGCAGACAGTCTCCGCCTTTCCCTCCGGGAGATCGTGGCCATGGCAAAGGAACGATCCATCGCCTCCAGGCAGGCGGCCACGGTGAAAGAAACAAAATACTGGCAGTGGCGTACCTATCGTTCGAATTACCAGCCGCAACTGTCCCTCAGCGGTATCCTGCCCGGCTATAGCAAAACTTTTTCGCAGGTGCTGCAGCCGAACGGGACCATCCAGTTCCAGCCCATCCATAATGATAACTCCTCGCTGAACCTTTCCTTCAGCCAGAGCCTTGCGGCCACGGGCGGTACCGTATACGGCACCACGCAATTGCAACGCTTCGATGATTTCGACCGGCACAATATCCTTTATAACAGCGTACCCTATGGCATCGGGTACAGCCAGCCCCTATGGCAGTTCAATGCGCTGAAATGGGATAAAAGGATCGAGCCGCTGAAGTTCAATGAAAGCAGGCAGGCCTATATCGAATCCATGGAACAGGTGTCCA
>Ga0307517_10001228_pt1 | contig 43072 bp, 49 predicted proteins | sample 23_EM_MG_FD_194515 | JGI IMG/M metagenome (GOLD analysis project Ga0307517, IMG submission 194515) | Populus trichocarpa ectomycorrhiza microbial communities from riparian zone in the Pacific Northwest, United States - 23_EM | ecosystem: Host-associated > Plants > Roots > Unclassified | place...
GATTAGAGAGAGAACGGGCGGACAAGCATTAGAAGGGTATACGCCGTTGACTCCCTCGGAAGAAAACTTTCCGGTTGATATCTGGATGCCCCGAGGCAGACACGAGGCAGATATGATGGTGTGCATTCCATGACGGGTCTTTTTTTCCCCCTGATCTCTCTCTGTTTTTTTCTTTTCTTTGCAATTCGCTATTGTTCGAGAACTCTCCAGCAACCTACCGAAACAGTAACGGCACGGTGTCGGCCGTCGACTGACCGCTGGGAGAAAGTGCCGGTGAGTGCAGAGAGACGGAATTTGAATTTCGAGCAAACTTTCTGCTCGGTATCTGGAACAAGCCTGACACGCTCCACAGCGGTGCCATTCGGTCTACAATACCCTCCCCTGATCTCAGCCGTACGCCCGGATATTAGGTTTACGGACGCAATAGCTTCGCAGCAGCAGGGGATGGGACGGGCAGTGGGGCTCACACGGCGCACCTGGATGTAAGACGATAGCTCAAAGAACGCAGCGGTGTCCGCCACCTGACAAATTCAGACTGCAGTGTCCAGAGCGAACTGAATCCGCCTTTTTAAGCTCAAGGTTTGTCTGGCCAAGGCGATGTGGATCATTTGCTCGAATAGATGGGGTCTGTAAACCGGATACACCCAGGAATATAACAGACTTGTACTTGAGCATCCTCTCGTCTTTGCACTCGTGGCACAATGCACAAATTCCTCTGAACTCGAGGTGAATTCCAGCCTATTGTACAATCGACGGGGCGAGTTCGGGAACTGGCGATCCGTTGTCAGCCTTGGAGGTGGCGGAATGTCACGTGTTTGCATGTCCTCCATCTCCCGGCTTCACCTGACCTCGTGCGCTGAGCATGCTGCCCATCCTCCGACCAGCTACCAGACCTTTGTCTAGGGTTGTAAGCGCTAACAGTCGGTCGTTTGTCTCTACCGTTCTTCTCTCCAAAAGCTGGGACAACGAGACTGTGGCTGACCTTAAGAAAGAACTAAAAAAACGTGGGCTGACTTTGTGAGTTATCAAATTTCTATCTCACCACTGTAATCATTCAAACAGAGATATAGATCGGGGAACAAATCCGCCCTCATCGCTCGTCTCTCCGACCATGAAGAACATCAGCAGCGTGATGCCTTGGCCCTTCCACCGGTGCAAGTCCGAAAGGTGGCATCCGCTTCAGAACCCACGGGCATTCCCGGCGTCCCAAACATCCCTCCTCCTCCGCCCAACGCCCGTCTCGACTATCTGGCGGCAGTCTTGCCAGACCTGACACCAAAACCAGTGATTGAGAGCGCTCCCATTGTATGTGGAATTTCAACCCAGCACATGGAAGTCCAGGCAATTGATCCTATCCCAGCCTTTCGTTCCTGACTTTTGGGATTCATCAAAGGTCAAGGCGAGTGAGCAGCAAGAACCCACGGAATCACGTGGTCCCAAGGTTCTAGCTGTTGCCGGAGCCGCTACCCATCTCAGCGGTGGCCCTCTCCACAACCTCCACTTCGAAACAGAAAGCACTTCCTCCGACAGCTCACGAGAGGTCTCCTTGTTCAAGAAGGAAGGATTCTGGCACGATGTATTTAGTGATTCGGGTCTCCCTACTACCGTCAAGGTTCCATCGGTCAACTTCGAGAGCCAGGAGGTACCCAGGACCGATTCCACCTCCGGCCGCGGAGCGTGGACGTTGATCGGTCTCCTCTTTGGGTCTTGGGTCATCGCTGGTGTGGCCGCGCCCAAGTCGGAAATCGAGGGAGAGGCGCACCGCAACTAGTTTAGAAATTAGACTTTACGACCGTAGAACATATTCTATAACATGGTCAACTTTTTTGCTCACTCCGAAATTGCACGGGTCTCGCCCACCTGGCTGATCGGGGTTCCAAGAGGAGAGGCGATCGGCGGACTCAAATCCCGGATGTCTCTCGCGACAACTATAGTGCTCCGGGCGACCGTACGCCGTCGATTATTCCACTCGACGACATGTGCGAGGCATCTAGTGGGACCCCCTGACCCCATATCCAACATTCGCCCCGCAATATACCACCAAGAGGACCCATCGTCATCTATCTCCTATGGGGATAAAGTCCAACACCCGTACTCTCTCAGGGAGTTCACCCAGGTCGAGGGTGCTCAGGATTACCAAGTAAACCTGCAGAAGACCCAGCTGGATGCGTTTGACCATGCTTTCTGGATGGATGTGAGCACAGTTCGAAACGTCTCTCCACTCGTCATGTTTCATTGGGGTTAGAACAACTACCGGTTTGAAGTTGCCAAAGCGGCAGCGCTGGACGCGCTACCAGAGAATGCGACAACTCAAGACAAGGAGTTCGTTCTTTCGAACTTTTACCGGGACTGGTTGATTCAGGAGGGTCCACGGCTGGAGACCTACAACAAGACATGGAGACGGAGGGCCTTGGACATTATCCTGCTTGACGCTCGAACGCACTGGGCCAAGTTCCTGTCGAGGGTAGGGTTACACTGAAGGTATGAACCCCGGAACGAAGCCCTGTTTGCAACTGACAAGTTTGCTACAGGCAATGTTATCCCAAGCAGTTAGCGTTGTGCTGTATTTAGCCCGTAAAGCAATTAATGGGTACCCTCAATTTAGGGAATGGACAAGGTGGTCTACAAAAACGATAGACCGCTACCTAAAACCTCTCGGCATCCTGAGCGACGAGTTCTTTCACCCTCTTAAAATCGTTCTCCAACTTGAGACCCTCAAGTATCCTACTCTCCATCGCGAAATCCCTCTCCACGGCCTCAACCTGATCTGGAGGCAGCCCAGGCCACCTCGACGCAATACCCGTGGTCGAAGGGATCGCCAAAGCGCGGCTTGGCTCGAGCACGTACTTCGGTCCGAACGCGAGGGTTGCGTAGAGCGCAGTGTTTTGATATTTTTCCGTAAGCTCGTCGTCGGTCACATCCATTGTCTGCCGGATCGAGTCCCAACTAAAGGAAGATAAGTTCCCGAGCCCTGAAGTGCCAGAACACAGGAACGTACTCGTCGTGTAAATATATTCTTCGCCAGACACTCCTGAATGCATGGAGTTGGCGAGACTCAGGGAGACCATTGGTTTTCGTCAAGATGTGCAATGCGGCGTAGAAATCGTCCAGAGTTTCGTCGTTGTCCTTCAACGAAAGTAAGTCCACGAGTTCTTCGTCGGACAAGGCTTTGCCTTGCAACAGCTGGCGAAGTAATTGTTTGAAGATCTGGGTAATCGTTGTCGATTAATTGAGAGGGAAGAGGGATGTGAGATGCAAAAAACGCACGTGAGAATGAGCAGGCCGGCCGGTCAGTCTGGTCGCCTTGGCCTTGAGGATATTCTCTACCTGGGCTTCGAATGACTGTTTCGCCCTTGTTGGGGGTTTAACCGCCTTGAACTGTTGTACGAGATCTTCCTGCACCGCAACAGTATCCAAGCCATCGTCAAAGGCTACAATGCTCGTTAGAAGGGTCCTGCCTGGAGAGAGGGACAATCTTACCATCAAGCGCAGACGTTTCCATTGGCGCATCATAGTTCTGCATCTGAGCGAGCTGGCTCAACTTGCCAATGCTCAACATCAGCTGGAAAAAAAAGAGTCCCGTTTGAGTACGGCGTCATCCGCCACACTCCGGTGTGAGACGTACGTGTTTCGTTTCCAGGTCAGCAGCTCGTCTGCTCTCACCGGAGAGCGCATTCGCAGCTGCACCGTACCGATGCTTCTCAACGTCATTGATCCAAGAGATGTTGGGATGAGAATTATTAGCGAAGAACCTGTCCACGTATTCGCTATACGCCCCATCCTGGGCAAACATGGTCCTGAGCTCCCCTGGCTTCCCTGTCAGCCCTTACAAAAAAAGGGTCGATCGTCCACGGAAACCTACCGTGTTCGATATGCCACTGATAGAGTTCCGTCGTGAAAGCCTCCTTGAACTTTTCGATATAAGACCGGATCCTGGCCGCGCTCGGGTTGTTCTCGGGCGGGTACACGGTTTCGGTGTGACACAACGAAGCGAGGTTCCTGAAATCGAGATAATCTTCCGCGAGTTGGAACGCGTATTGTGCGTGATCTTGCTTGCGCAGCGCGTTCAGGACCTGTGGTCGGAGTAGGTCGAACCGTTCACCTAAAACGACCTTTTCACGTTCTGCAGCGCTGTCGCCGGAAGCTCGAGGGCTACACATGGCCATTAGTACTCGCTGTGTGAGGATTTTTGGTCACCGCAGACCTTTTCAACCACTCAAGCCGATCGTAACAACACTTGAAGAGCACCGACGCCAACTCGGCCATCTGCATCTTGATCATTCCTTCGGTCACGGCGTCAACCGATCCGCCCGTCTTGTGGGCATGCGCAACGGCCGTTGTAAGCTCGAACAAATCAACCACTTGATTGATCGTGCGCGTCTGGGCCGTCCACGGATCGCACACCGGAAGTTCGACTCCATACAAGCTGAGGTTGTACTTCCTGTGCTCGATGGCAGAAGTCAAAATTGCCTAACGCCAATCGGCTATTAACACCAGAAACTGGACAAAGGGCCGGACGGACTGACCAGCACAATCCTGTTGGCTTCTGCCAACGTCGGACCCAGAGCCGGTAAACTAGGAGCTTCGGCCCTGACTCTATTCAAGATGGGCAAAATCCAGGAGGTGAGTTCCCCAATGTCATGGACCCTCAGGCGGAAGAAGGCTCTCATGAAATCATCGTGATGACCTTCTCCAGTATCCTTCATGTAGGCGTAAACAGCTTCTGTCAAGATGCTCCGCCTGTTACCACCGCTGTAGAATTATGTTAGCGGGTTTCCGGGAGGAACGAGGGAGGAGGGGCTCACGCGAGGAACTCGTTATGCCTCAACCAGACTTGATGAGCGGCGTGTAGTTTCTCCGCATCCGTAGAGAGCCGCTGACGACTCGATTGGGACATCTGCGAACGCCTTAGCGCCGTAAGAGATATCCAGTCCAACCGGTCATACCTTCGACAGCGCGGCATTATCGTTGATGAACTTGATCAAAAAGTTCAATTTATCCTTCCTCCCCATCATATGCGCGTTGAGGTCATAGTTCGGGCGGACGATTTCAGAATCTAAAGGTGGTCTATGAGCATGTGAACTGGTTCCAAAAGCCAACCAAGTCACGCATCACCTGATTCCAGGATAGCCTTGCTGAGCTGCTCGGCACCAGTCATCAGACTGTTTCCATCAACTTCCGGAGGGAAACTGAAATTGAGAGGGTTCTGCGACGCGGATGTCTCAGCTGCAGGGAAGAAGGGGATGTGTCGTTGACCTACATCAAGATTCGAGCCGTACAGGATGGCCTGGGTCATGATTGATTTGATCAATGTCGCGCGCCCGGTCCTAGTCCACGGGCCGTCAGAGGATATTTCGATATAATGGTCAAAAACCCTACTCTCGGTCGAATTTGGCGATCTGGTCCACATCGACGTAAACCTTCATCATCGTCGCGGCGGTGAGGACGAGCAACTCCCCACCTGCAGACGGCAGGACACCCAGACCAAGGGTCCTATCTGTAGAATTGCGGAGTTCTAGACGGTCCATGAATTCTGTGTCTACGTCGCGTCAGTCAACTGAATGAACAACCAAGCACATGGCGACAAACCTCGAGCGCACAGTGCAATGGCATCGCCGAATTGGATCGCGATCAGTGCCCCATCGCGAACAGATTGAATCCGGGGGTGCATGGGTGCACCGGAACTCGAGGTCTGAATGGGAGGGTGAGTTGCCGAAGGGGGGTGAGAAAAGAAACACGCTGACAGATTGGTACGGGACGACAATCGCATCCTCAGCAGCGAAGGCGTTTGCCGTGTGCGAGAACCTGATAAGCGCATATATCCTCCTGGGGTTGTTGGACACCATCATGCTGTTCTCGTCGTCCACTCCGGCATAGGAAACGAGTAAAACGACCTTCGACGAGCTCTCTAGCACAACGTCCAAAAGCTCCACGTCCAGCTCCACCCCGCAACTCCTCCGCGAAGTCACTGGGGTGAAGTTCCGTATGGCTTCACGGATACTCTCGCCGAGATCTTCCTCAGAGTCGAGCTCTTCATAACCCTCAAACCTCAGACTCCATAGCTGAATCCGGGTATCTACTGCAACCCAAATCTCTCGACCGATAGAAGTGGCATTCCCGAGCGCGACAGAGTTAATATAACCCCTTTCTGTCTGGGAGTTTGAAGACCACAGGGGAAAGATGCGGGTGAGGGACAAGGAAGACTGGGGTTGAGAGAATGCATGAGAGGTCAGATGGTACTTCCCCCCTGTAGAGCCCAAAGTGAGTCGGAACAGTCTCCCAAAGGAGGTTGATGCTACAAAGGTTTGGCTCTGGTCATCCAAATCAATTTCATATAGATCAAGTCCTGATCAAGTAGATAACGCACATCGATACGCGTGAGTGTAGTCAAAAGTTCGCCGTCATCACCTCGTAAGGGTAGTTCCGTTGTCGTGTAATGTTCGCCGCCGGCTAGTCCGATCCCGATGCTGCCCCACAACCTGAGTTCGCCATGAATGGAAGCGAGGATCAAGCCAGGTTCTCGATTCGGACCGGTTGGGATCAGGACATGGAATGGCGCTGAATCCGAGGGCGGACAGACAAAGATGTAACACGTTGGTGTGCCTGAAAGGGCCTTGCTTTCTCGTTAGTTTCACGCCAAGGACGAGTCAAGATTTTTGGCGTGTGGGAGAAAGTGGACGTACTTGGGCGTGATTCCACACGAAACAGGTTTGCGCCGAGGCTACAAGGGCGAAGCCCGTCAAAGGGTCGACATCTCCACTATATGGATCTCGGTAAAAGTCTGGAGCAGCCGGGGTCGAGGATTAAAAACCACACCCGATGAGAGAGTGAGGCAGGGACTCGCCTGAGTTTTTGAGGATCTGTTTGACCTCTACGGGAAGGTTCGAGTAGAACGACACGGCGAGCTGCTGGGATCTTGCGAAAACGGTCTCGGTCCGGATGGCGCGTTCGAAGATCAAGCTAGTGGTTTCGTCGTCCACATCCATCCCGCCCGCATCATCAGAAGAGACCGAAATGTCATTAGGGGTAGTATTTCGTGCAGGAGTGGTAAGACGAGAGGTAGGAAGTCGGCTGGACCGTCCAGTATTCGGAATGGCGGGTTGTCTTTGGCGGCGGGGTTGGACGACTGGTGGTGGGTAGCCTGGTGGACGCGAACCAAGCCTGCTGCTCCTTCTTTGGGTCGGGGCTGGTACCTGGAAGTTCGCCATTATTTTTGTTCGGGTTGTGGCAAAAGGTCAACTCGAGCACGACGCGTGACGCGGAACACGCGACGTCAACAAACCAATCGACTCACCATCATCATGCTCGGCGTCGAAGGATACGGCAGCGGAAGCGACGACGACTCTGACGTTGGGATTACGACTACTACGACAGCACCGGTCAAACCCGTACCCACGAAACCGACGACTGCCCCCAAATCCACGATTTCCCTGCCACCAAAACAGGCGAAACGAACGAAGAAGATTACGATCGACCTCCCAAAGCCAAGCAGAGGGGACGGGGTGGACGACGAACCGGAGCAACCCCCGACAAAGAAAGCTCGTACAGATGGAAAAGGTGCTGGTGTATCGAGTTTACTGTCTATGTTGCCTGCACCGAAACAGGTGGCGCCTGCGAAGACCCCACAGCCAGAACGTGTTCTTGGTGGAGGAAAAGCACCCGCCCTTTCGTTCAACTCAACGCCTCAGTCAGCAAACGACGACGCAGAAACGCCGTCGGTTACAAAACCAAATCTATTCATGCCGAACTCGATAACGAGAGGGAGGGCCAATGTGTCAACTGAAGACTCTGCGGCGGGACCGTCCCGCCCGCGTGCTGTGCCTTCTACTCCTGCCGTTGATTTCTTCTCCTTGGGTACGATGGTTGCTATACGCCGATGATATTATTGTGCATTGAACGCTCTTTTCGCACAGGACAATCGGTGTCGAATCCATCAACTCAACAAAGCAAGACGTTGCTGATGTCACGTCCATCAATCTCTTCGGCGCCAAATATAGAAGAGTTCGTGCCTCCAGAGCCCACGCCACAGGATGAATACCCCGGCTACTACCGTCTTCCATCCGGGAAATGGGCAGCCCACGACCCGGAGTATTATCAGAAATTCTACCAGAAGTGGCAGGCTGACTATGACAAGTATGTGCGCGATCTGGAGAAGGGCAAGATCAAGGGCTTCGAGGAACTGGACGAGGAGAGCGCGACGGGAGTCAACGCGATGGAAGAGATGGCCAAGGCCCGAGAGGAGATACAGGTAAAGGAGGAACGGAAGGCACTCACGCAGGAGAAGGATGAAACGGCGGTACCGAGAATGAACATCAAAGGAGCAGCGCTGAGCGGCAGGGCAAGAACGAGGGGACAACTCGCAACCCTCTTGACCGAAGCGTATCAAAATCGGGAGGCGTACGAGGAGAGAATCGCCCAAGGTCGACGAAACCGGAAAGAGGCTGGTAACAAATACGGCGAGTGGACATTCCTCGCTGTTTCTTGTCCGCTGATGCCCAATCACAGGTTTCTGACTCGCGCTCATGCTCATCCTTCCCAGTTTGGCTGTGCCTGGATTTTTAGGGTGGGTCACGTGGCAACGGTTGGTAACCTCGTGTGTGGGAAACACCCACATCAGATTTGGAATTTCTTACTTGTTTTCCTCCCGCTCCTTTGTCGTCCCCTCACACCCCCGTCCCTCCCGCCCCGGGGTCGCGTATCAGTGTTCGTGGTCGCAACCAACCCCTCTCGCGTCTTCCCTCACACCTTTGTCCTGTCGCTTTGACCCCGGCACCCTTTATTGTTTTCCAGCTATAGCTGGACAATGCCCGTACCCATTTAAACATATATATCACCCCGCTTTTGCCCCCACCCGGCATCCTCGCGCCTCTGTCCTACACTCTGGGCTACGTTACACGAAAAGCGCGTCAGATTCTCGCGACAGGCATATATTACCCCACAACCCATCCCCCTACACGCTCCCCCCCCCTCCTGTCATGCCCATCCCAACGACACCCCAGAGGTCCCGCTCCTCCTTCCTCAGGTCTCCTCGCGCAAAGGTACGTGTCCGTTTCACCAGATGATGGTTTATTTTCCTGACGACAAGGGATAGGGAACGCCTGTGCTCTTATCGCCATATCCCGATTGTGAAACACAAACCTCTCCAGCACATCCTGTCCGCGTTTCAACGCCGCATCACTCGGGTGTGCGCTCGTCGCTCGCTGGGTTGCCGGTATCTAAATCATGCTCTTGTAACGTTACCAGAAAGCGAAGATGTTTACCCACTGGCTCTCGCTCTTCTCGTCGGCCTCGTCGACAAGATTGCCCTCTTGGGATCAACCCACACGGCCCTGGCGTCTTTGACCGCTTGCCTTGGGTTTCGATCCTTGACGCACCAGCTCCGCAAACAAACCCTTGGGATGTCGCGGACTTGACTCAGCTACCCATCGGCGAACGTTCGCTGCCTCTCGGGCCCATACGTCACCGAAAGGCTTCGTTACGTTCGGTGCCATTTCCCCCTACACCCTCATCATCTCCTGCGTCATATTCACCTGTCTCTTTCCCCTCGCGGAAATACGCTTCCCGGGACCCACAGACGCCACCCCGAGAGATCAAGCCGCCGTCTGCGATCCGTTTTCAAGGTTTACTCCCCGCGCCCGTCTGATCACTGACCACCTTTGTGTTTTTTTCTCTGCACGACCTTCTCAGACATAACCTCTGCACATTTTTTTCCGCATCTGCCATGATTTATTCAGTCATATTCTCATCTCATCTTCATGCAACACCGCGCATTATCCCCCGTCTGCCGTTCACGAACAGTCACGCTCCTATCTCCTCTCTCCGCATCTCCCGTCGTAGTTAATCTGTCGTACTGTCTGCTTAAGTTTATCTTCCGTTTTGACTCGCCATCCTGTGTAAAAAATCTCGGTGATTCCTCGACCCTTCGTGTCAATCTTTGCCCGGTGAATTTACCCGCGCGGACAGTCATGCGTTTGTTTCTCCCTCTGCAACTCAGCTGTGGTCCCTCTCCTCGTTATTCCTCCTATCGTCTTGCAATCAGCTCTTGTACACTGCGAATATACCTCCTGAAACCAGTGATCGCATCTTGTACGTACTACCCGGCGATCTGGCTGAACGTCCAATAGTCGCAACCTCTTGGTTGTCGGATGTCTGCGGATGTTTTGAAGGCAGCCACCAGGATGCCCATCTGGGAGGTGATCCCCCAAGGATCATTGCTTATCGACACCCGCTCGAATACCAATGAAACTATGTATTTAGGGTTGGAGACAGGTACACAATACGAAAGCGCAATCAAGGAACAAGTCACCACGTTCCTGGAAGCCAACGACTGCACGAGGAACATGATAGCTAAAGGGGGACGGACATGAGAACGGGACGGTGTGCGGCGGTAGACCGGCTGGGCTCGGGCCTTGTGTGATTCCCAGAACTCGAAGCCCACTCGGTGGTGTGGCGGCGTTCTAATGGAAGTTCCTTACGGAGGTTCCGTGGATGTCTTTTTTTTGAAGGTCCGGAGTGAACTTGTGGGACATCCAGAGTTTAACGGATCCTCCCGGAAGATCTGGCCGCGGATGAAATTGGGATCTCCCAGATCGTAGTAGTCAATACATCACCCTGACCTTCTCACCCTCCTCTCATGTCTGATAACCGGGCAATCAACTTTGGTGCCGGGCCGTCTGCCCTTCCTCTATCTGTCCTCGAGGAGGCGTCCACGAACCTACTCAACTTTCAAAACACAGGAATTGGTATCGCAGAGATATCTCATCGTTCCAAAGAGTTCACTGGATTCCTTGGTGACCTCGAAGCTCGAATTCGCAAGCAGTTGGACGTACCTCCCACCCACAAGATCATCTTTACGCAAGGTGGTGGAACGGGGCAGTTCTCGGCTGTCGTGTACAATCTGCTCGCGAGGCATCGGTTGTTGTACCCCGGACTCGGTGATGACGAACGGAGGTTAGAGTACGTTTTGACGGGAAGTTGGAGCAAGAAGGCGATGGAAGAGGCGAAGCGACTCTGCGCTAGCCCGAAAGGTGTCGGAGGGGATGTCAAGGTTGTCGTCGATGCGAGGACATTCTCGAAGGATGGGAAGTCTTTCGATAACATCCCACCTCACGCCGAATACCAATTTTCCCCGTACACCGCCGCTTCACTCGTTCACCTACGCACCCGTCCCCCTCCACCGGCATTGATCTACTACTGCGAAAACGAGACGGTGAACGGAGTCCAGTTCTCTGACGACCTCAAGTCTCCGCAATCCTTCCCATTTGGATTGCTCTTCCCTCCCGACTCCGACGACGGAGAAGGGGGCGGCCATCAGCCTCTTCTCCCGCTTGTCGCAGATTACTCTTCGTCTTTTATGTCCCGCCCGATCCAACGGCTAGCAGACCACGCGGTGATCTTCGCCGGAGCCCAGAAGAACCTTGGCCCTGCAGGGCTGACGATCGCCATTGTCCGTCAGGATTGTCTTGTTGACGCAGATGCGGCAGCGAAGCTTGGTGCAGCCCCTATTCCCTTGACGTTTGCGTACAAGACCATCGCGGATAGCAACAGCGTGTACAATACGCCATCGGTGTTCGCGATTTACATTGCCGGGCTGGTGGTGAAGAAGATCGAGAAGGAGGAGGGGTTGACGCGCTACGAGCAGGTGAATAGGAGGAAGAAGGAGAAGCTATATGGGATCTTGAAGGAGGGAGAAGAGGCGGGCGTGTTGAGGAGGAAGGTTCAGGAGGGGTCGGAGAGTTGGATGAATGTTGTATTTGAGGTTTTGGGTGAGGATGGGCTGGTTTCTAAGGATGCCGAGCAGAGGTTCATTGACGGGACGAGTCAAAGAGGAATGGTATCCCTCAAAGGACACAGGTTCGCACCCCACCGCACTTTGTATTACAGTTCCCAAAACGCTGACGGTGATTCACCTACTCTTGGAATTAGATCCGTTGGAGGTAAGACGACCGGCAGCGTCTGGATTCTCGTGACGCTGACAAGAATTTCATTTGATGATATGCACAGGAATTCGTGCTTCACTCTACAATGCCATCACCGAAAACGACGTTGAGCGTTTGGTAGGTTACATCAGAGACTTTATACAGACGGAAAAAGACGCTAGGGCTTGAAAACTATCTGTTAGCGTACCGGTAGCTTGTTCACGGAGCGAGATCCACGATCAAACACTATCATGAGCTCTGTTGCGGAACCGGGAAGGATGCAGATCATAGATGAGCAAGCGTGGGAAGATGGTTAAGCAGACACGCAGAACAGTGTCAACGATGTCGGGAGAAAGGCAGAGAAGTGACCAACGTTTCAAGACAACATGGGAAATGGTGGCGGCGTTAAGGAGGGTCCGGCCGTTGACGTTGATTGTCCCGGATTCGTTCTTCTGGAGGAGGTTCTGGAATGTAGCGAAATGCCTGCACGCCGCAGATTCACCATTTCTTCCAAATTGTCGGACTGGGCCACGCGAATGTCGTAACTCTTCTCAGTGTCTGAGAGAAACGCTATAAAATCCTTCAGTGTCCTATTGGGACAGCCGTCCCCCCCCCCTCCTACCCTCTCCTCAACTACTGCGCCTACCATGAACACCGCCACCGTTCGCTTGCAACAGATTGTAGACCACCTGCCGTCGACATCAACGGCCACCAACCCACCACAAGGTAAGGCGGAGCATTTTCTGAACATGTGAATGCGCAGGCTGAGCATGCCCGCTAGAGCTTTGGCAAGGCGTCACGCTCGAACCCCCAGATGGCATATTCGCCTTGAAGGATCGCTGCGACAACGACAGCTTCCCCCAGAAAATCGACCTAAGCGTAGGTGCATACCGAGGCGAGGATGCAAAGCCGTGGACATTGCCCGTGGTGCGCAAGGCAAGTAGCTTTGATAACCGAATGCATTCCCCGTTTCTGATGCACGCAACCGGATCACGTCTCCTTAAATAGGCAGTCGCTCGATTGGTGAATGATCCACTGCACAATTATGAATACCTTCCTATGTCTGGCCACCCGGAGTTTACGAAAGCGGCTGCCGCACTTCTATTCGGGGAAGACTCTCCGGTCCTCAAACAGAATAGAGTTGCCACCGTGCAGACCATTTCTGGCACGGGCGCGAACCACCTCGGGGCCATGTTTGCTCACAGGTATTACCACTTCAACGGAGACCGGAAAATGTACGTTAGCAACCCTACATGGGGTAAGTTTTTAATTTCCCAGAGATTTCAAACGTATCCTCACCATCAACTTGCGTCTTCCGTTCCCGTGGGGCGCCATAGCCAACCACCATGCGATTTTCGAGGGAGTGGGGCTCGGGCTGGAGACCTACCCGTACTATAACCCCGTTACGAACAGATTGGACTTCAGTCGCCTCCTCGCGGGGTTTCGTACCGCACCAAACGGGTCGGTCATGGTCCTCCACGCTTGCGCCCATAACCCCACAGGAGTGGATCCGACACGGGACCAGTGGAGCGCAATCGCCGACGTTATGACAGAGAAAGGTCATTTCGCTTTCTTCGATTGCGCGTATCAGGGTTTCGCCAGTGGGAATTTGGATGAGGATGCCTGGGCAGTCCGAGAGTTTGCCCGCCGAGGCATCCCCATGCTTGTGTGTCAGGTGGGTCATCGCAAGTTTACCTTTTTGGCTCCAGGGTTCGCTGACGAGAGATCTATTCGGGGTTTCGATCAACAGAGTTTCTCCAAGAACGCAGGATTATACGCAGAGCGCGTCGGCGCGTTACACATCGTCTGCCCGTCGTCGGACTGTGCGTTTAGGGTGTGGCGAAAGCTTTCGTCGATGGTTAGAACACAGATGAGCACGACTCCAGCGCATGGGGCACGATTGGTCAGTGGAGTTGACGCCGGAGTCGCGTGGTAACGTTTAATTCGTGGAACTGTAACAGGTCTCATTAATCCTCAATGATCCCGAGCTTTTCGCCGAATGGAAGAGGAACGTGAAGGGGATGGCGGGGAGGATAATCGAGATGAGGGTGGAGCTCCATCGGTTGCTGACTGAGGAATTCAAGACTCCCGGAAGTTGGGAACACATTCTGGATCAGATTGGGATGTTCGGGTAAGTCATAACGTCCTCCTCATCATCTCTGTGTTTTGCGAGAGTGGGTCTTCCGGGTAGCTGCTTATCGGTTTTCCTCTCTCTCTCTCTCTCTCTCTCGCTCTTCCTAGGTTCACGGGAATCAGTGAGGACCAGGCAAGGGCGCTGACGGAACAAGCACACGTGTACATGCCACTGAATGGACGAATATCGATAGCGGGCCTGAACCGGCACAACGTCCGGTACTTCGCCCAGAGTCTAGACAGGGCCATGCGGGGTCAATTATGAATGAATACAGACAACATTAGTCTAGTACGATTATTAGGTAGATTATGTACAATGCAATACGACCACGACCAGCCCTCCCCTCAGCGTGCAGATGGACTTGATGCGGTACGACCGTCGTGATGAAAGTTCCCACTCCACGTTCTCCCTCCCTCCCAGTTGAACAAAATTATCGTGCGGGAACATTTTGTCCTTGCAGTCGCCCCCCCCGCTCTGGCCCGTGCTGATTCCAGACGCAGCAGTCAAAGCAAGCGACCGACGTCATCGACACTCTTCTACTCCATAATCTCGCTACTCGGCCGCGCGAGCTTACGGGATCTCGAGGGCAGTCTGGGCTTAAAAACCGTCTGCGTGAGCCAGGTCTGTATCTGCTCTCCTCCCCAGTTATCTTTCCATGGGCTCCATCGTCTCTTTTGTTCTGACCCATTTTTTCGACCATAGTATGAATGCCAATTCCGTTCCCGCCGACGAACGGTCGAACCTTACACCCTCTCCGCCACCGGCTCAGATCGCGTTCCCCCCCATCCTATTCTCCCCCCTCCTTTTCCAGTCAAACTCTCCCCTAGCCTCTCCCCACACCCCGCCCTCAATAACCCGTCAGAACCCATTCGACCTCTTACCCGCATCGCTTCCTAATCCACAGTCATCTCCACCGACCTATCCTGTGCATGACACATCCCCCTTTCACGATGACCCCAGGGACAGGACTCCACCCCCTACCCCGCATAGTTCTTTAAATAATACCCGCAATATGTGCATGGATATCCCCAAGAATGACCCCCACCTCGACATGACCAATCATCCGCATCTTATCCCCTCATCTTCCAACAGTCCCAAAAATTCCCCTCCGGTCTTCAACACCTACATCAACGCTTCCTTCCCCTCTTCCCCTCCTCCGACCGTCTCCGAAGATCCTGCCCTAGAAATCTGTTTCGAGGATGATGCCCTGAGCCCGCTGGAGCGGATCTATTTGTTGTCCAGGAGTGCGGCTGTTTACCATCGGTGCGTTCGACCATGCTGCCCTATCCCCGTCCCGGTTTTTAAAGCCCCTCCTTTTTCACAGCGTCTACGTTGCCCGAGCCATGTCGTCATTCCTACCCCAAGTGTCACCCCAAGATGTGCTAGACTACGTTCTTCCGATTCTTAGCAGTCTAGCTGTCGACGAAGACGAGACCGTCAAGGAGGCCCTATCCGCGGAACTTGTTCACGTAGTCTGGTGGGTAGTGACTCACTACAGGGTTGTTCGAGAGGACGGCTGTCAGCCTCTAGTCTCAGATGAAACCGACCCCGATGTGCTTCCGATTTGCGTTCAAGCGTTTACACCGATCCTCGGAACCTTACTGTTAAGTGTTAACGGGAACGTCGGATCCAACGCTAGGAGTGCCATTGTCGGAATCCTGAGACGGATCAAACGGTTGGACGACATCGAAGACGGTGTGGATCATACGAAAGTTGTCGACGAAGGTGGTGGAGCGAACATACAGGGAGATCCTTGGACAGAGGGATTTGATGACTTCGATCTCACCCCGGGTGTGTTTGAACGGAAGCAGCGGAGGTTGTTCGAGGACGAGTTGTTGAGGCAAGTTGTGATTGGGATGGCGAGGTTGGATATGCAGGAGGAAGAACCGCAGTCAGTTCAAGGAACCCCATACTTCGACGCTTTGCAACCTTCAACGCCGTACTTCGACCAGACGCCGTACTATGATGCACTGCAGTCGCCTGAGGTTCTTATCAACCCAGCATCCGCTCGGGACTCCTATTTCCCTGCTGTCGTCACCGGATCTTACGAGATGTTGGATTCTGGGGATGCCCAGGCCGAAGACCCTAAATCGAGGCTCACGCCGACTCAGCCACGTCTCGCGTGCGGTTCTCCCCAGTCGGCCTCGGATGATTCTACACCTGAATTGTCCCCGTCTGGACTAGCTCCATCTGTGAAATCAGCCGCCAGTGGTAACAGCACCGCTTCCCTGGACTCTTCGAGCGGCCCCGACGAGACCCCACCTGCTCCTGGACGCCCGGAGATGGATAACATCATGGCTGGTGTGGCTATCTACGAGGGGGACGACTGGAGTTCGAGGCACGTTCAAAACTGGATGCCACCTCAGGAGTTTGAGGAGTCACCGCAGTCCCCTGTTGCTACGTACCCTTGGATGTCGCAGAGCGTTATTTTTGGCGAGCCCACGCCAGAGAATAAACACGAGGATCATCTGAGTTGCCCAATTGCGGGGGCGACATCGTTGGGAGATTGTCCTGAGGGTGTGGACGATGAGGAGCAGGCAGCTATGGGAAGGCTCTCGAGCATGAGCCTCATGGCTGCTGTCACTGCCAGCGGTAAGTTCTTGGCCCTCGAACCGCTTCGTTCATTTTTCTCATGTAATGTTTCAGGCCCACTATCCGAGGAAATGAAGCTCGCATTCGTACAAGAAGTTGAGAGAGCAGCCAGGGACCGTATCTACTGGGTGCGGAGGGAAGCCAGCTACACTCTTGGTGCGCTTGCGAAGGTCATTCCAATCGAGGTTGTTGTCTCGTCACTGGTAAGCATCGACGTTTCAGGATATGTTCCGGAGTATCTTAATCTTTGAACTCCCCGCACAGTTGCCCCTTCTCGAGACCTTGTGTAAGGACGAAGTCTGGCATGTCCGGCACTCCGCACTCTTCGCACTTCCTGCGACGTTGGCCAGATTGCCGCCTAATCAACGCCGAGCCATTGCGCTCCGTGTCATCATGCCCCTTTCGAAGGATTGCTCGTCGAACGTGCGGACCGCTGTCTTGGAAGCCCTCGGAGAGGTGTTGTACACTTTCCACGGAGGCAAAGACGGTGTTCCCCCGGAACTTCTCGAGCTTTTCCTGGGCCGCAAGCAGGGGTCTGGGTCTGGGTCTACAATCTCTTGCTCGTCCAGCCGGAAGAGTAGCAACGAGGAATGGGCGGATCATTATCCTCCGTGGGCCTTAGAATCTTCCGCGTTCCCCCGAGAAGAAGAGGATGGGAATTGTGCTGATATCTGGAATGACCCGACGCGCCCCCTGATCTGTGCTTTCAACTACCCCGCGTTAGCCCTCACCCTCGGCAAGGAGCGGTGGGGTGAGTTACGTGAATTGTATTTGGAGCTATCGACCAGCCTCGTGGTCAAGGTCAGGTGTACGTTGGCCGCGTCCCTCGGGGAGTTGGCGAAGATCCTTGGAGCGAAGAACACACACAACGATCTGATGCGGGTTTTCAAATCGAGTATAACCGCTGAAGAAGGCGAGGTTAGGCTCAAGGTCGTTGAAGCGCTCCAACTCTTTGTTGGGGAGCTTGGTGATGACGATAGGTGGGAAGTTGTGGAAGTTCTCTTTTCTACCTGGAAAGATGATCGGTTGCGTGGTTGGAGGGAGAGAGAGGGTGTCGTCAAGCTCCTCGGCGTCTTTTCGGACTACCAATACGATGTCCCCGACCGAAGTTATTGGAGAGGCCGTCGACTCAGAGATATCCTGCTGAAAGGCCTAGAAGACGGTGTAGCTTCGGTTCGTGACGCTACGATTTCTGTTGTCCCATCGCTGTTTTTCGGATGGCGATCTCGACAACAACGGCTCTGGGGAGAGTTTGTGCAAGACTTGGTGCGAATGGCTAGCGATGGAAAGTATTCCAGGCGGACCACATTCGTTGCCACCCAGCAGGAGCTACTCCTTCGTGGACCGGATGCAGAGCCGTTGTTGAAGGATAGAGTTCTTCAGATGGCCCTGGAGAAGCTCGCCTCTGACCACATTCCCGGCGTTAGGATCGGCGTTGCGCGGTTGATCAAGCTTCTATGCGGTAAGTGTCTCCTGGGTTTCAGCCGTTGCGCATTGACTGAAAGGCCGCGGCGGTGCAGATAAGTATTATCTGACCGAGAAACCCCGGTGGATGCTTTCCGCTATTAACACGCTGAGCCGGGACGAGTGCAAGGATGCACGGGCATTCGTTGCAGCCATCCCACAATCGCAATCCACGACTCCCACCCAAAACGGTTCCGCATCCGACTCGGTGACATTACCCGCACAACATATGTTTTCCCGACCTCCGCCACCCTCAGCCACCGGCTCGATCGAGATTAACGTGCCGCCAATGGGAATCAAGCTACCCCAAAATTGGGACGGGCGTAACTACGCGGATGCTGTACCCTCACCAAAGTCGTCTCCGAGCACGTTGAAGAACGGTTACGACCATGAAACAAAGGCGGCGACGTCCAAGACAAAGGATGGACGACCAGGACTTCCACCACGGACAAAGAACGACCGAGTTTCTCGATGAACGTTCTTTTTTTCCGTCTTCTTTCTCTTCTTTCTCCTTGTTCCCCATTATTGATATCGAGCATGTTAGTTTACACCGTTTCTATCGCCTTTTCCGTTCCGCTGCGCTCTTGTTCAACTTCCTGATGTACGCATAAAAGTTATATCTTTTATCTCTGATGCTTTGTATGCTTGTGTTCGCGCACACACTCTATGTATCCAAATAATTTCATTGTCCCGTTTCGAGGACGAGCGATTGTCGACTTGTCGACAGTCGGTTCCCAGACTGTTTCGGTGGGAACCATGATTTGGCGCCTATTGCCGGAGACTTTTGACCAACGGGCAACTTTCGCTTGTTTCTCCTGTCCTCGTGCTCCCGTCTACAGCAGCGCTGTGCTAGAGTGGCCATTCCTTTCTCTTCTTCGTCCCCCAGCTGGCTCCTCTGCTTCCACTTGTCGATCTTTCGCCCGTTCTCAACACGAAAGGTCTCCAGCAAAGATGGCCAGTGCTCTCGTCGGACTTCGTTATTTTGTTTTAGGTCGGTTTTCTTCGGGGGGGGGGGATGCAGCGCACCCGGAGTCGAACATCACTCACGCCCATCCAGGCTTTTTCATCGTCTGTAACACTATTCTCTGTAGCGTAGGAGTCTGGAACCTGTCGCTCGTCCAGAACAGGCCCTTCTACAATGGTTCGTTCTTTTCGAGGCTCGCCCGCGTCCAGCTTCTTATGATCAATGATCGTGCTGCCTCCACCCCATCGCCTGATCACTCCAACACGCGGTATACAGCACAGATTTCTGCCTACATGATCTTTTTGGGCGCGTTTGGTCTTCTGTGCATTTTCCCTATGTGAGTCCTTGCCGGTATACGGTCCACACGCTCAAGCCGGAGACATCTAACCCACTGCCTTGTCACCGACCTCTCGTAGAATCTTCCTTGACTTGATTCGGCGCAATGCGTTCACCAGTCGTGTTTGGGTCGAGCTGATGTGGGTTACGATTTTTTGGATCATGGAACTTTGTATGTCCTCCCCATTTCCTCTCTTGATGTGATGTGTATCCTCGAGGCCCTGAGCCTCGTGTTCATCTCTATTGGCGTGTCGTCTAACCACGTCCGTCTACTCTGGCAGCTGGTGCTGCGGCTCTATCGGTGATCGTGCCTACCAACCATTGTCGGAGACATCGAGGTATGTCACGAAACCCATTACCATTCCACACTGAACGCAGAAACGTCGTTTCGGCGTTCGTTTCAGGCAGAGTTGCGGCGAACGCATGCCTTTCGGGCCAGGTCCTACTAGGCTTCGCGTGGACTATCACATTGATATGTAAATCGCCTCGAAGTATCATCGCGATTAATACTAACGTTCCTCCCAGTGCTTGCGTACATGGTCATGCTCGCGGTGTATGCCATCATACACAATACGACGGATCCAAAGGTCTGGAACGAGACCGTGAGGGACTACCCTTGGTTCGCAAGCCGCTCGACACTGTCTTCCTCCCCCTCCTCACCGACAGTGGAGAAGGGGCGTGGGGCACCGTCCCTCAAACATCCACGCCCAAAGACTGCTTTCGACCCCTCGGGGCTCACCATGGAACTGTCACCATTCGACGATCCCACTCAACCCGCACCCACCTCTGACAGGATTCCCCAGCCTGAACAGACGCCTTATGAATGTCTTCACTTCGCTGCGATGCAGGATCCCCCTCCCGTTATCGATCCTGCATTTATTCGGCCACGAGAGGCACCCAGACCACCCATCAAGGTTCAGTCCTTGTACCCCGAGCACATGCAAGCTCAGCTGTCGATAGAAGCTCGCAACAACTTATATGGTCAGTCGAAGCAACTGGAGAGCCAGGAACCGTCCCCCATTGGGGATTGGCCCAGAAACACTCGAAACAACGTTACGGCCACCGAATACAGTAGACGACAACTCCCTTCACCCTCCCCCCAGACAAACACCGATGCCAGTGCATCGACGCGGCAGCCACCCTCTTCTTCTTCCTCCGACCAACGATCGAGATTGTCCGGAACGACTAACGTGTCCTCACCTGTTTCTCCTTATAAGCTTGGATCGCCCGTACGGGGGCCCAAGAGGAGTAGTTCTACTCGCAAGCGGCCCCCACCTCCGTTGAACCTCGAAGGTATCAGCAACACGTCTCATCATGCTCGCCGTTGATCGTTTTGTCGGTTCCTTGCCGTCCACTTGGGATCTAGTTTGCGGAGGAAGCTTGGTCTTTCATCCTGTTTGTATCAACATGTCACTCACATGCTTTGCGCTTCGGACGTTTGCATCCACATGCCTCTCCTTCTCACCTTGCCGCCTACTCAGTGCTTATTACCTTCATTGTCCTTCCGGTTGAGGCCGTTATCCTTATCTCCTTTTTGCATCCGTGGTCAAAGTTTGATCATTCGTTCGTCGTTTCAGTTTTTCGCTCATCCAGTCAGCGAGCCTGTCGTTAGTTCGTTCCCTTTCTTTCTTCCTTCCCCCTCGATGTCATGTAAATAGGGAAGATCTGATCAATTGACTAGGGAGACCAACGGATACCGGTGATACGCCGGGTTTCCCACGTCGATAAACATGGGTCTTCGCACGCCTGTATCTTGGTTGCTCTCATCTCGTGAACGCCTTGTGCTGAGCTCCTGCTTGCCCCATAAATGACTCCACCTATACTGATCTCCATCTGTTTGCTTATCTCGCGTTGCTACCTTGGTGTGATTGAGACAAGACTGTACTTCCCGGTGATCCTGTTTTTGAAACGAGATGATGGGCTCGCGAAATCAAGGTCGTTTCACATCGATCTTTTATCGATGCTGGGCGCATAGTATTACCTTGACCTTGGCCGTTGGTGTGGCCCGGAAGATTATCGTAGCCGATAACGCGACGATGTGGAGGTGCACTTGATCAGTTCATTGGAGGGACGTGACCCTGATAGTGATCGATATTCTCTTTTATTCGTTGTCGGTTTGTATTCCATTGGAAGTGTGATCGATGGATGTGGGGTAGATAAAGGGCATCTATTGACACTACGCGTGAGTACGGCCACCTTGCCTTCTACCGGTCTCTTCAGGATCTGCTCTAGCGATGGAGTTGCAGGTTAAGTTACGAGAAGATCACGCCGATCAAACCAAGGCACTCACCGAGGCTCAACACCTCACCCATTGTTTTTTTTTTCAGCGGGACAACTCGAATCTCTGGCTCATGGACTCGAGAACCGTTTCTACGGCGCCACACGGATACCTCTAAACTCTGCCTCTCTTGTGGCAATCTCGGTCTCGCCTTGCCCGGGTCGCAATTACGGGACCGGACATTTGGTAAGAATCCGACACGAAAAGATCTGCGCTTTTGGTGCGCGTCCATCTCGTCGTGGGCCCCAAAGTGTTGTTTCAGGACACCTTCAAGATACAGTGTTCTCCATCGAAGCCATCGAAGTGTGGTCTGGTGGAGAACTCGCGATATCCTATATCCACAACAAAAAATATCGTGAAACGACGGGAAACTGCGAAAAAAAAAAAAAAAACGCAACTCACCACGGCGGGTAATCCATCCTTCATGATATCTACCCGCGGTAGATTGATGTTGCGTTTTTCGGTCCGTCGGGGACCGGAACTGGGCGGGGTGGCGGCTATAGGCATGTTTGCGCCCTCCAAGATCGTCTCTTCAGGACTCGCTGGTGATGATTGCGGTCGGTGAGACCCCGAGCTGATGTGGTGGAAGAACGGTAAGCATATCATAACATACCGACCACACAGGATAATCGTGTAGGGTGGACCGTGGTAGGAGCCACGGTTGGAATGGGGCTTACTCATTCTCTCCCCACGTCGTACGGTTGGCGTGTGTTTGGTCCAACAATAGCACCTCGGTCGGATAGGTTCGCACGATCCGGTCTGCACCACTGGGTCATGAAGGTCCAACGCTCCAATGCCATAGGTGACGCTTTGAACCGGGGTCGTTAAGTAGACTCCTCCATCGCCCGCGTGGAGCCAGTCCTAGGGCGAGTAGAACAGCCTATGTCCGTCGAACGTTCCCTCCCCCACCAGAACGCTACGCTGGAGTTTGACGACGGACACCCGGCTCAGGACCCGTCCAAGGACGGAGGGAGGATCTATTTCGGGTGCTCGACCAAGGAGCCCCGAGAAAACCGTCCGTTACAATTGTAACGCCCCCCGTGAATACTAGAGACCAGTATCTGTGGTATCTGCCGGACTATCAGTTGCCGCTTGTGTGTCAGCTTGTGCATTTGAATCCCTGGCGTAAAAAAACCATCACCAGTGGGGAGTGCCGAGCGAACCGGATATCCAGTCGGTTCCTCGACCTCTCTCCGTGAGCGGGGTTACAGTTTAGCCCTGGGTATAGGATTCCCGGAGACCTCCTGTGCGGAACCCCGGTTTCGTGTTTTCGTACAGGATCTTGGCGAGGGAACGGGGGTTGGTTTGTGTCTAATCCAGGTAGATCGAAAGGAGTGTCATTTGGGTTGCGTACGGATAGGTACACATGAGGACGCGAACCGATAGGGACCTACGCCAGTACGGATTAAACAGGGCCAGCCGAATTTTATACGTGGCGACTACCTGGGTTCAGTTGTGGGTCCTCCTATCTCCGGGTTGACCCACACACACACACGTTGTGAGACCATGGACCGGTCGACCCTTTGCGGACGGGTTTGTTCCCATTGCGGGAACCGTCGTGGTCACGGGTTGTACAGGTGGGGAACGACCCTCTCACGAGCTGTGTCGCTCCGGATCAGTTGAACGCTCTTCTTGCGGTCTCCGGGACCCCGTCTTCCTGAGAAGCGGTCAAGCGACTCGACGCCATCATCCGATGGGATAAAATCGGGGACTATTCAAGTTACAGATGGAGGGATGGTTGCTGAACGGTTTGAAGGCGTTGGCATTCGTCATCAGGAGGAAGGAGGTGGGGATGGGTTATCACGGCCACGGCGTCGGCCATCTTGAGCCGCAAGCCTATCGTATAGCCAACGATAAGGAGCTAAAATGAAAAACGCGTTGGAGGGAAGAATATGAAACTGAGAACGTGATGAACAGTTATTGGACCAACGTCTCAGTCACCATTGAGGTTACTACACTGGAGATGGGCGAGAAGTCCTCGTGTTTGCATGGATTCGTTTTGGTTGCGTGCGATGGTGCTAAGATACAAGAATCTCGCGAGCACCAAGATTTGATCCTGTACCGAGTGAGTCCGGGCCGTACCAATTCTGGTCACGAGCTGTGTCCAACGGATGAAGGCAGCTGATAACGGCTATACATGGCGAGCCGTCGTTCGAAACGGGTGTGGCGCAACGAGTGTGCGAACGAAAGAGGCGCCAGCACAGCCACTGATGGGGATTTGGTCATGGGGTCTCGGCACGGTAGCCCGAAAAGTATTGGAGTTGGAAAAGTACGGGAGGGAGGGCGTGCAACACCCGTGGTTGAGCGAGTCGGGAAAACCTGAAATACCGGGAGACTACAATCGAATTGCAAGGTGGATAGGATATGGGACAGGAGGCTGGGAGCTGCGTAGGCAACTGGAGGAGGGAGGGTGTGAATACAGTGTATTAAGGAGAGGATCTACTTGTCCTTGAGAGTAAAGGTGAAGATAGTGGTAGCGTGTGTAAATAATCATTAAAAGGGAGGTGCGAGAGACAACAGGAGTGGTTCTTGGGGGATATAGAGAACGACAAAGAGCAAGGGAGGCGGGGGGAGGGATCCGTTATGTCATGGCCATCTTGGAAGCAACGGTCCGCTCGCTCTCCAGCTTTGCCTTGTTCTTGTTGAAGGCTTGCTGTCGGCAGTCTTCCATGTTTGTGCATGAGTGGTGTTCAGGAAGACGATGCTAGAGAGAGGGGGAGGGTAAGAAGGGTTGGCTGCGCGGTATTGGGATAATTATACGTACGTTGCCACAGAAGTCAGAGGAGCAGTGGGGACAGTGGCCGACAATCCTGAGGACTGCGGAGGTGCATGGTTGAGCACCTTGGAATTGGCAGCGTTTCTTGGCTGGCATAGCTGGAGAGACGAGGGATGGGAATGGGAAGGCTGGTCGTGTGGTGGTAGTGGGCTGGTTGATGGGAGGATGTGCGGGAGGGGGAGAACGCTCATCAGTTTTTATATTTATCTGGAACCAAGGGCTTACGCGTCCCCAGTCAGCAGCAACATCGTGCTCTCATGTCACACGTGACGCGTCTCCATCCCCACCGACCAATCCGCTCTCGTCTCGTTTCGAATCGTGGCGAACTCGCTTTCTTATTCTTACTCCTCTGGTGTGCAATCAACCCACTCTGAAGGTGTCGCGACCTCACCCAACCATCGCCGAAAGCGCGTGGGGTGGGGTTGATCGTCAGTTATGACCCGTTAAGGTTATCTTTGACGTGGAGACTAGAAATGTAACGTATTGAGTCCGGGCTGCCAGGTCACCAACACATGATGGGCGGAGTATCCGAATAGTAGACGAAAAAAGATCTTCTAGCCCTTGTGCAAGCGGGTGGCCGCGCGCCGTTGGCGTGTTAGCCTCTGGAACATTGGCCGGTTCTGGGTAGTGCCTCGTCAAAGTTGAGCCCCCTTGATGTGGATCGCGTGGATTTGCGCGCAAGGGAGTGGCTGGAGTGATCTTTGATGATACCCGCAGTTTTTTTCTTCTTTTCCTTCGGTTAGCCCTGCCCCGAAGTTACGGGAGCGGAGGGGTCGCGGGTGGTTCCGGTTCCGGTCGGCCCCTGGATAAGCGGATCATCGATCAGATCTCAGATCCCACGTGCCAAGGTGGCCAGTGAAGCGGTCTCGGCTGTGGACAATGGCAGCAAATGGCTCCGTCTTATCTCATTGTCGGCCATGGTGGGTCAGCCATTTCTCTTCACGAATAAAACCGCAGTCGTCTGCACTTGTTCCTTCTCTCTCTCTCTCTCCCCTCTCTCCCGTTGCTGGCGCTCCTCGCGTACGACCTGTCTATGACCGTCTGTTGACACATCTTCCGGGCTCTGCGTTTATTGTATTGTTTCTTGGCGCCCCGCCGTTGATTTCTCCGCCTTCGCCGGATTGGTCGGTTTCCCCATCCAACTGGACTAGAAAAAGGCGGGTCTTTGGCGTCTTTCCCTTCTCTGGTGCTCGCTCGCTATTCCAGCCAACGACCCATTCCTCTCCCTCTCCCTGCCTTAATCCTCGCTCGTTTCGCGCACCAGCAATGCGTCCAACAATGGGCACGAATGCCAGAGTTCCGAAGCTGATCAGGCGTCCTTTCCTGTTGCTGAGACTTGTCGTATTCGGCAAGTCATCTATCCATCTCTCCCTGTTTCGGTCCCTTTTCTGACCATGAAGTATCAGTTGTTCTGCTTCTGTTCAACGTGTTGGCTCTCTCCTTCGCTGCCTTCAACATTACTGCCTCCAGAACATGGGGAAAGTTCGTCAGCACCGGCCCGGCCCTCGCCGTCTTCAATGCCAGTGTATTTTTGTTCCACTCCATGCTGTGAGTCTTCATCAGTTCACCAACAACATCCCCATCTTGATCGTTTCCCACAGTTTACTCGGAGAGCGGAAATACTCTCATGCGATCCCGCCAGTTTCTATGGTGTTGGTTGAAGTGTGTTGGACAGGTGTCATGACTGTATTGACGTTCGTTTCGAGTGTCTTGTCTACCCGACACGGCCCTGCCAAGATGTGTTCATCGACTCCAGGCAAGCGAAGCGCCGCAGATATCGTTAGACGCTTGACTGATAAGGAAATACACAGTGAATCTGGCCATGTGTTCTTCCTCAATCCTGATTCTCCCAGTTTCGTGGATGATTTTTTTTATTCGTACGCTTCGTCTCTCAATTCCGCTCATCGCCTTCTTATCTTTTTCTCCACAGTATTTGTTTACTCTCTCATGCTCCTGATTGTCACCGTTCTCCACGCCCCGCTGGTTCCCAACATTTGGTGTTCAAATATCTCTGGGATCCCTTGGTTCGACTTCTCCGCTCCCCCTGTTTCCCGGATCACCCATGATTCATTCCCCCCGGACAAATCCGATCTCGAAGGCCAGACCGTCTACGGCGATGCCTTCCGATCCGTTGGAGACGATGAACGAGAGACCCTCAAAGCGCCCCCTAGGCCTCCCTGGTCCACCCTCCCCCGTGGCTCGCTCGCTATCAGCGTAACCAGCTTCACTCCTACCTGGGCGAAGCAACACAACGCCGGTTTGACCCGCGGCCTCCATAACCCATTCAGCAGATCACTCGATGATGACTCCATCGATCACCAATCTCTTGACGTCCCCTCTGATCCCATCCAACTTCCCGCCCGTGTGATCACAAGGCCCACGTACGAGCACAGGCTCCACGAGAGGGATGACGACCCCTTTGCTGCCCCCAGCAAGCACGACACTATTACCACCAAGGTCCCCGACGACTCCAGCGACAGGACACAGTCCCTTCAGCCTCTCGCTGGGTTTAGCAACCTCCCCCGGTGGTCCGCTGACACGGCTTCTGGCGAAGACCAAGGCACAGGCAAACGAGGCATTGGCATGTTGATGCTCCATAATCCCTCAGATCGGGCCTCCAATACCACAGCCACCACCGCCACGGCAGTCCCCTTCTCACCCCTCGGTAGGAAGAGCGTGAGCAGTATGTTCCCTCACGATGTACGTGAGGAAGACTGGAGTTTCCCCTTGACAAAGCCCCCGTTCAGTAGCGGTCGAAGCGAAGGGTGGACAACTGCTGGCGCCATACAGGATGCCGCCCCTGCCGGAAGCGGTCGAGGAAGGCGGTAATGATTAGTACCAACCTCCCCCCCTGACTTATTGGTCTTGATTTTTTCGCCCTATCGTCGTCCGTTCTTGCTTTCCCCCCATCCCTATCTTACCCTGAGGGCCTTGAAGGCCCCCCTTCCATCATTCACGCTCGCTGGATCGCTCACGACCTCCAATTTCCCACTGTTCTGTCATTCACGCACTCACGCATGCGGCGTCCTCTTTTGCTGGTCGATTGGACCCTTCTCTACCTTAATGCGCTGGAAATGTCAAAGTCGAACGTGTTTTCGTTTTCTGTGTATCATCACTCTTTCTATATCCGCACCTCTTGCCGTTGATACCCAGGTCCCAAGTAGATTGTACCGAACGGACATTTACTGTACGATGCATATTGGGGGCTGAGCGCTGAGTGTCCCCTCTTGAACCCGGGCGTTTAACATCATCATCTTTCCCGTTGGTCTAGTCTCGACGGTGGGTTTAAAACTCTACATAATATTCTTTCCGCCAACGTCCCTGGAGAACTTTACAAAATGGTGCTCCGCGGTTCTCCCGGTTCTCCATGTCTTGAGGCCACTGTGACTACATTCGTCTCCACCCCGAACCCATGTCGTCAGATAATTCCGTCAGTCTCGGCTTCCTCACCAAGACTGAGAGTTTGAATGCCACAGAGGGCTGTCGAAGGATTGCTCCACCAAACCACCACCCATAAACGCACTCGGTTACTCTCTCGTTGCACACATTGCTTTTTAAGCATGCCAACAGGAAATGTTATTGGCGGTTGGCACAGGGTCAGCTTCTGACATCTTCGCCGCACACATCTTGGCCTTGGGAAGGGTTGCATACTGAGACCTGTTTTTTTTTTTTTTCGGAACAGGTTATCATCTCCACCTTCTCAAGCCGCAAAGGAGCATTCCCGTTAGGTCATTCGGAAGTTGGAACGTCAAGGCGCGGATTTGCGCCCTCCCCCGTCAACCCCGCGTAGGTGCCGACGACTCGGGCGACGAAGAGGAAGAGGCGAATATCGAAACCAACCCCTCAGATATGCCCAGCGATAACGCCTACCACGAAGGTGTCCTCGGTGACACCGGACCGGCTGTTGACGATGACTCTTTCGCTGGCAAGGAACCCAACCGCGTTCTCGGTGGTTTCAAAACGACCTTGTGCACTGGCCGTTTCTTCTCAAAGCTCATGGTTGGTGGTTATAAACGAGCGGTGCGTTTGTCATGCTTTCATCCAGCCCTTACTCGCGATGCCGAGTGGGTCCCGACAAGCGCACGCGTCGGTTGTCCGTGGCAGACTTTCACACAATTTAGGTGGCCAATTCGCGGTCTCAGAGAGCGTCTGTAACGGGGTTCTGTGCATGCTTGTTGTGGCCTGACCAAGGACCGGGGGGTCTTGGCACATTCCTTTGTAACGCTCGGCTCCGACGTTGAGACCCACAGATCTAAAACGTTGTAACCACTCCAACAGCCCGCCGATGCACAAAATACTTTCAGGGACTACCAGTGGATAAACATCGATACAGATACATCTCGCGTCTTCACAAAAACAAACAAGGGAAGAGTATACCTCAGAGTTGTTCCCCGTGCTCCCTCAATATCTCCCTGGCCCGTTCTTTGGCCTCATGTGACACATTAGTATCTGTCAGTGCCGAGAGGTCAAATATGTAGAGAGAGTGAGAACGAATCGGCAACGTACTGTGTAAAGCGGCTTTGTAGCCCGCGAGGACCCGCTTGGTGTGTTGGTCCTGAGAGGAGGCAGGAGGAGAGTGGTCGGGGTGCGTGTCTACCTCTTCACCCTCCGCTTCAAGGACTTCACGAGCATGTTGCTTTGCTTTTTCCGAAGTGTTAGGGTCTGTGAACCGGGGGGGATCAGCAGGCAACGGAGATCTAGAGAGAGTCCCGCGAACTGGAGATGGTCGCTCTGTAACCAGCGATCTGGTGACTTCCCAACTCGTGATGGAGGGGTTCACGAGGGGGCGGGGGCGGGGGCGGGGAGTGCTCAGGTTCACCCAACTCCCGGAGACGTTCCGCCGCGTGTTCTTTAGCTTCGGAGGACGTGTTAGGGTTGGTTATGGTGGCTTTCAACCCGCCAATCACATGGCCTTGATCTTTATCTGCGGAAACTTCAAAATCAGACATCATTCGTCGTCATTTCTCTCGCCGGTGGAGAAAAAAAAAATTGCAGAGAGAAAACGCACCGGTGTGAGACATTTTTTGTATTAGGTAGGCGTAAGTCAGAGGGTGAGAGTAAGAGAAAAGGACGAGTGTGGGTGGGAGGGGTTAGGGGAGAGCGTTGGTTTCCCCCTCTTTTATATCCCTGGTCTGGCGCGCCTGACGCGTGGGTGGCAGAGCATGACGTCGAGGTGTTGATAGGTGACTCCGAAGTGATGAGGGGCGGGTGGAAACCGCCCCACGCCAGGAGAGGAGATTTACTACCATAGACAAAGTCCGATCTTGAAGCGAAAGTTCCTCCCTCGATCGCAAGGGGGTTAGGTAAACCGAGCTCCTACGAGTTCACTAGAACGAAAAATCAACGGGAGGGGGAGGGGGGAAACGGTGAGATTGTGAAGTTCACCCTGTGACTGGATGATCGGGAATTGAACAAGGCCTCTCTCCTATGGAACGAACCAAGTGGCATCCAGAATAACCTTTGGAATTTGGACACTTACCCACTTTCCTCTTTTCGGGACGAGCCCAAAGAAACCGCCAAGCCTAAAAGGGCCCCTCAGCGCCAGCCCCCGCCCCCTGATCATGAGGAATACGCCCCACGCCCGCTTCTATTTTACCCTTCCCTGGTGCTGGTGCTCACCACGGCGCGGGGGACATCGACACCTTCGAATCCGTGGATGGCCTCGTCGTTCGCCGCAAGTCGAGAGGCGTTGGTTCTCGCTGTGATTTTCCACCCCGGTTCATCTGCGTATATCCCCTGTGTAGGGAACAGAGTTTATAAACACCGACTTTCAGGTTCCGGTAGACCCTGACCATGCCCCAAGAACGTTCTCTGCATCTTTTTGAGCTCCTCAGACGGGCGTTGTCTTCTCCACCTCGGGCCCCACCCGGCCGCCCCGCTCGTGACCGCCCCACCAGGCGGAGGAGGCGCAGACCGGCCTGTGTTCAAACAATGTTCAAACATAACGCCAAGACCAGGGTAGAGTTTTTCGACGACGCGGGGGAGATACAGATCGTGCCCATTGATACCGTCGTCGGTGATGGAGGGCGTGATCTGGAAGTCGACGACTCGCACCGGAATCAAGCGCAAGGCTTCGGTGCCAGCGGTAAGTAGAGACAGTACTCTGGTTGTGCACGATGTCCTGCCTGCTGACTCGGACCCTGTCTGCGTCAAGGTTCCGAGGGCGATGGCGCCAGTAAAATTGGCGAACCACGGTGGAAGGAACCAGACATCGTGGCTTAACCCCGACCACGTCGGAAAACATCATGTACCACAGCATTCAGTAACTCACGTCCACTTTGGAACAAGACGGCATAATTTCCCTCCATTCTCTTGATGAACCCTACCTTGGGTAAATCCGATCGTCTTGGGGTTTTGCTTCGACGCGCCACAGGGGAAAACTCGCGGAAAAGTGCATATCTTAGAACAAACAAATCCCAAATCCACAGAATAACACGAAGAGGCTAGGTGAGATATATCTGGAAAGAAAAACGCTCGTGAATCCCCGGGGCTTGACCGTGACCATGGTAGAAAAAGGTGGTTACTGAGCAACTTGGAACGACGGATGCGTGTGTAAGTGTGACCGCGATACCGACAGGCGTTTATTCTGTGAAAATCTGTAAGCGAGCGCGTAACACATGATGGATTAGGATCACTCACTTTTCCTGTTGTTAATGACAATAACGGCAATAACGATGGCGATAATGACCAGAAGGAGAGCAAAGAGACCGAAGCATATCCACCTCTTCTTGCGAGCTGCGCGAGCAGAACCAACTGCCTTGGTGGTGTGCCCCAGGCCTGCTTCCGTATCTTTCTCGACATGGGTAGCGGCCTCCTCGATTTGATCAACCGTTTCGTCTTGCTGCTCGACTAATATACTCATCTGCGTGTGGGTGTAAGAAGGATCGCGATGATACCAGAGACCATCGACATACGTCATTGAACAGTTGTGCCAGCTCAGCGAGAGTGCGTTCAATCTTTTGGATGTCCCTGTGCCTCTCTTGGACTTCCCGATAGGCGGCTTTAGACTCGCCGTATCGATTAGAATTCATCAGCTGCAATGAATCATTTCAGCACAATCGTGATCAGGCGATCCCTGCGCATACAGGGACAGGAACGGGGGTATATGCGCACAGCCTGACCGAAAACCTGCCCGCCGTTGTCGTCCTCTACAACAGTACGGATTTCTTCGGGTGTAGCATCTGGTTTGACGATCTTGTACTGGCGTTCCAGCCTCTGCTTGTATTTCTGCCTGTGTTGCTGTTCTACTGTCTGGTAGTTCTGAATCGCCTCCACGAATTTGGACTTGACCAGACCCGTCTATGGAGAGGAAAGGAAAGGAATGCGATGCCAGGGCCAAGTAGTGGGTGGATTAACCCTCGGAACTGCAGACTATAATCGACAAACCCGCGCACCTGTTGCTTTTTGATCTGCCCATTACGGCCGGAGCCTCCTTGCCTCTCCAACGCCTTGATCCTCCGCTTGAGCGTGTCACTGAGCGCGCTGGTGTCCGCGACGAGGTCTTCTAATTCCGCCGCGTTTCGTTGACCGATCGCTTCATCAGTGGTGTTGATGGATCTCGAGTGAAGTTCGGAAATGCGGGAGATATTATCGTTGAACTGCTTCAAGCTTGTTTGGATGGAGGAGATCTAGAATGTGTGGGGAAACCGAGGATCAGTGTGAGTGGTTGCTCAGTTGAGAAATGATAGGGATCAGCTTGGTGTTGGTCGCCCATGATGGCGAGCCGAAGTGTCTAGGGGAAGGAACATTGGATTACCTCGTCGTAGAAGTCGGACATCGTCTCCTGGGCACTGCCAGACAATCCGGCCGTAAGGTTCGTGGTGCTCCTGACGTCGCCCATCTCGTAGTTCCTATCGTCAAACTGGGCGTACGGGTTGTTCGTCTGGGATGAACTGGAATCGTAGCACACGAAACGAGGGAAGTCAATTCTTGCTTTCTTTCACACAAAATTCGAAGGAATCGCACCCATTTCCTCCTTGCTGCTGAGCTTGCTGAAGATACAAAACAGCCGTCAGACATATGAAATGTGAGGTCGTCTCGGCGGCAACGTGGGCGGTCGAACGAGGTTTTAGCTTACTCACCCTGAGCGCGGCTAGTCTGTCCCCCATGGTCGAAGATTAGAAGTGAAGAAGGTGGATAAGAGTTGGGGGAGACAGAGGGAGGGAGGAAAGGATGGTGACTTTGACCAACACAACGATCGTTGCTGAGCGCTAGATGCTGTATGACGGGCTGGGCAGAAACTCCGAGCCACCCGAAGCCAAGCCGATCAACCAGTAAGCCTAAGCCGAAATCACCACAATCATGATTCTACTCTCCTACATTCGTTTCACTTGTCCAGGATCGCCTGCAGAGTTTCAACCTGGCGGTCAATCATCTGCAGCGCCGGGCCACCAATCGCCCGCCTCTTCTCCACGCTTGCCTCAAAATCAAACAAACCGTGGATATCCTCGGTAAACTTATCGCTCAATCCTTTGTAATCCTCCAAGCTCAGCTCGTGTAGCTGACACTTCCTCGACTCCGCGAGTGCGACCGCCCTCCCCGAAATGTGATGAGTTTCGCGGAACGGGATCTACAATTGTTCATCGTGATAAATTCAATTGCTCCGGTGACCAACAGTGGCGGAACCCACCTCTTTGCGAACTAAATAATCGGCAAGGTCCGTGGCGAGCATATCCATTGTTAAGGCTGCCCGCATTTTATCCGCATGGACCTGTGCGATGTGTGTAAGAGTCTAGCCTCCGTGGAAAATGCTCGGCCATGAGTATACAATTACCTCCAAAGTGGCGATAACGCCTTCCGCAATACGGAGAGATGCCCACACGTTGTCCACCGTATCAAACAACGGCTCCTTATCCTCCTGAAGATCCTTGTTGTATGTCGAAGGAACGCCCTTGTAGGTCATCATGAATCCTGACATCTGTGCAGGGCAGTGAGTCTCGACGCCTGAAACGGCGGGAGGGGGGAGACGCACGTTACCGAACACACGACCAGATTTTCCTCGCAAGAGTTCCAGCGAGTCTGGGTTCTTTTTCTGTGGCATCATACTTGATCCTGTACTGTTCCCGTCTCGCTCGTTGGGAACTGGTACAACCGATCCTGAGGAGACTCACCTGTAGGCATCGCTGAGCGTGACGAACCCAAACTCAGCCGTAGAGTATACAATCAAATCCTCGGACATCCGGCTCATGTGTGTCATCGTCAGACTCGCCCACATCATAAACTCGACGACAAAGTCCCTATCGCCTACGCCATAGAAACTGTTCTCGGAGATGGAGGCGAACCCGAGCTCCTTCGCGAGGAATTCTCGGTCCACAGCGAAGGCGTTTCCGGCGAGGGCTCCCGATCCCAATGGGAGGACAGAGATGCGAGGGATTAGCTCCCGCAGGCGTTGAAGATCAGCGGCGAAGTAGAAAGCGTGGGAGAGGATCAGATGCGACCATCGCACGGGCTGACCACGCTGAACGACTAGGTTAGTCTTCTTTGACCACTGATAAGAGTAGAATCACGGAGATGTACCTGGAGATGTGTATACCCAGGCATCAAGATGTCCCTCTCTTTGTCTGCCCGGTTAACTATGACCCGGATCAGGGCTTTCAGCGCGGTTTCGATCTCGTGTGCCTCCTTCATTAGCCAGAGCCGCATGTCTGTCGCGACCTGGTCGTTTCGTGACCTTCCTGTGTGTAGTTTTCCACCGAGGGGTCCGATAAGCTCGGTCAGTCGCCTCTCGTTCGCGGTGTGGATGTCCTCGTCGTCGGGTTGAACTTGGAACTGGTTGGCTCTGTATGAGCTTCGCCGATTTTTCAAGGTGAGCTGCTACGGTCGAGCCGGGACTCACCACACCGTCATCCCACTCTTTCCTAACGGCCTCAAGACCATTCACGATCTGGACTTCTTCGTCTTTAGTCAAGATCCCAACGAGAGTGAGAGCTTTTGAATATGCTATCGATCCGCGGATATCGGCATCATACATGCGCTTGTCGTACTTCAACGACTGATTGAACTCGTGCATACTACCTTCTCATCAGCGGGAGTACTTTGTATTTCATCAGACTTTCGAGCTCACAGTGGATCAGTTTTTCCCGTGAACCTGCCACCCCATAGCTTTTGTTTTGTCGGTGCGTCTGACATTGCTGTCAAAGTTGTACAAAGCGGATTCCTTGTGGGTGACTCGAGTTGATCACTTCCCAATCGATCACCGATCGAAATTTTACTCCCGCTTGAAGCTTGAAGAGGCGGAGGCTATAGTTGATACGAGTCGCATAGTCTACACAATAGGTACGAAAATTCCGAAGGAAAGGATGGGTCATATGTCTATGGTATCGAGGCACCCCCAGCGTAACCATAACTCACTCTATCATCAGAAACAAACCAAGAAAAAAAAAGTGAAAATCACACTCTGTCCCTCCATCTACCCCACAGAAGCAACGACAGGGCAAGGGCAATTATCGCGCACCCAGCGTTGACCCAGAAGGTCAACTGCCAACAACGAACCCCTTCACAGATGCCGCCGTTTGTGTGACTCGCGGCGACATACGAGTACAACAGGGAGAACGGTGGTGTACCAAAAAGTGGAGAGAGTGCGAGTAAGCCGAAATTCCGACCGAGGTCCCGGATTCCCCAGATGGACGACAAGATCCCAGGACTAGAGGTGTTGTTGAGCGCGTGAAGGACATTATGCGGGTGTGCGTACGTACACAATATTGAAGACACTGCCGTTGACTAACCCTGCACCAACGCTAAAGGAGGATTAGTGGTCAATCGTACGCGGAAACACAAAACGCTCTCACCTCAGGACCCAGATCGCCCGCTGAGACCTCACAGCAACCTCGGTCCAAATAAAGGAGAAGGCGAGGATGACTACGCTGAAGCTCAAAAACAGCACTCTACTGAACTGCTGTTTCTTGGTGAAGCAGTACATTCCGCTGGGGAGATGGCGAGCGACGGGGGATAGGATATCCGCAAGTGTTCCGGACAGGAGTCGAGAGACTGTGTTCGCGATCGCGAACATGCGCACTTGTGTAGCGATAGCGACTTCAGATGGGATTTCCGAAACTGCAGAAGTGGCAGGAGGTAAGGAAAGTGTTATCGTCCCGAGATTCGACTGCACCATCTCGGCCTGTGTGTGGTCCGTCAGCGCAATTCACTCGGTGACTCTCGCGCACATACACAGCCAATCGTGAGAGACATAAACACGAAAAGAAACCAGAAGTATGGGTCCTTTACGAGGTCTGCGAAGGATATTTCATTGGGTTCCTGGACAGCTGTCACGTGAACCTCCTCGTCGTATTTCCCTGGACCGGACAGCAGGCTGATGGTTTCATCGACGCTTCCTTCAGATTCCTCATCCACTATCTCCAGCACCGCATGGCTATTGGGAACGGTGAGTACACATGCACCAAACAGATTTACAATGCCTCCGAGGAGCGCAAGGAAGGTAAGGTAGTGTGTGAGGTCAAGACCAGTTTGCGGATTGGTGAAGAGGTTGGTGGCGAAGAAGGAGAGGAATATAGGCGATAGCCCAAACATGACCATGGCCGTAGCCGATGCAGTGCCGATAAGATTAGGGAAGTTCTTTGTGGCGGTAAACAACATCGAGAAGTAGCTGAAACTGACTGAGTGACGTGGGGAATTGGGGCAAACATATGCACTCACGAGAAAGCTTGCGCTAGACCAGCGAGGCCGAAGCACGTTACAAAAATGTTGAAGGAGTGTGAAGACGGATGATCGATGTCTTGTGGGGTTGAAGCATAAGTCCAAGCCGACAAACCGAACATTGAAGTGAACAGGATCGATGCGATTAACGAACAAAGCCAGGGCCCATAACAGTCAACCAGCTTTCCGATAAATGGGGCAGCTGGGTACTGCCCAATCATGCCACTGGGACGAGATTAGAACATCGTACGGTTGATATGGCTTGGAACGGAGACTCACGCGAGCACGATGGACGTCAGCTGCGGTTGAGTGAACTTCATGTGTGCTGCCAACGCTGGGGACATCACAGGAAATGTGAGCACGCCACCAGCGCATATTCTGAAAGGGTCGTCGTAAGTGTATAGTCAAGAGCGGCAAAGAGAGGACTCACGCATTCAGTGCGATGCTGAGACATGTGAGCCCCAGCCGAAAGTCGAGCAAAGAAGGGAGAATGGCACCAATCATCTCGCCAGAGGAGTCGGTAGTCGTGGTATCTAGGTAGGATGTGTGGCCTGCAAGTTGTTCATGGAGACCAGATGGAGCGGAAGTAGTTTGCAACCCGAATTTGGAACACTAGGGGCGTTCCGCGCCACCGTTCCTCTCCGCCATCCGGATAAAGAAAATTTACCGCTTAGTCAGCGTCCGCAAATGCTGCAAATGCTGCGGTCGCTACAATCGTGAACGCCTCTGCTAAGTTGGGGAGCTACATGCCCCGCCAACTCAAAACGGGGCAGTGTGTGATGGTCATGGTACATCCCCCACCAGGGAGGCCAATATAGTTTGAAAAAGGAAACGGAACGGTGCTACATATACACAAATCATGACTCTACAAAATACAATCGTTAATACGCGAAAGCCCAGTTCGGCATAGGCTTGGAGAGGCGTGAGCTGTGGTTTTTCTCAGACCGTGCAGCTTTGGGTTCCCCTCCAGCAACCCCACCATAGGCAGACGTTTTGCTGGAGTATACGGATGGCGTAGAAGGAGTGAGTGAGGCAGAGATGTGGGAAAGATGCGATCGTGGTGGGATGGTTATGAAGAGGTCGGGCTTTTGCGACATAGTACTCCTCGTGGTGGCGGTCGAAGTTTGGGAATCAGAAACGGGGCTAGGACTGCTGGTCATCTGTTTTGACCCCAGAGCTTCTGCAGTGAGGCGCCTCCTTCGACGGTGGACCATGAGGGCGAGGCAACAGCAATATACGATGACTGCGATGTCCATGATTAACAAAGCCGTGCGCGGGGAAACCGAGGTTACTCACGGAGTACAGGGATAATCCATGTCCCGATCAGCATGTATGTGTTTACAAGCTCACAAACGCCCTTCTCATCCCCATTTGATGAGGGACACTGCATATTTGGAACCCAGGCAACATACGTAGCAGCGATTCCTTTGGCGTGAGATGTCAACAACGATGGGATTGATGTGCCCTGCGAAATATGACAGTACCAATGTGACAAGTTAGTAAGGCTAGCATTCTCACGGCATCCAGCCATGATCTAAATCGCAGCAATAACCTATTGCGGTGCTCAGTTTAGTTGGTTGGGGGTGTTGAATGGGAAATGCGAACATAACGGGAAGTGATATGACGGTCAGCAGGTTAACCAAGAGTAGGACGGTAATGAATGTCCCTGAAGGTGAACTGTGAGACCCATTTGCAGTAGTGGGTGAGGGTGTACGAACGTTCAGGGCGAGAAGAGAGTGTGAAACGTGTGTATGCAACCACGGAGAGGAGGGTGACCCATGCAAAGCTGAGTAACGAAACGATTCCTGTGAAAAGGTGTCAAGGGTTTTGATGTCGGTAAACACGCGTAAATGTACGAACCGAATGCCCATGCCCTCAGCTTCAGGAAGAGCGGTGATGTTGGGGGTGTTCGTTCCATTTTCAAGAGAAGAGAGCGGGCTCAACCCGGAGAGAAAACTCCTGCCAGGGAGTAAGATGGCGGTGGAAGTTCAAGCAGCAGGCCGACACTTGTCAAAGGCGGGGAGCAGGGTCCATGCGAGACGAGCATTCTTTGTTAATTTCCGCCGGGGCGGGGAACAAAAGCAATTGGTCGGTTCTGCAGAAGGGGGGCGGGAGTGCACGTGACTATGCATCGCTTCCGCCTTAACTTTCCTATAGACACCGCCGGAGATCATCCCAATAGTTCGTCACTTATGTCCAGCACGTCGTTGCGTTAATTTTGAGGATCAAACTCTCGACGCAAACGATGTCCTGGGACCCAGTCAAAGCGAGGGTACGTGTCAGTCGCCAACCACGGTTTCCCTCAAATTCACCTCTCCCTTGTGCTATTCCCTTTTCAGACCCAGTTCCGCTTTGCTGCCCAGAAGCTGGGCCAGCTTCAGGACAAATTCGAGTCCCAGGCCCAAGTAACCAAAGGGGACATTGTCACCTTGTTACGTCGGGGAAACATTGGACTGGCTCGTGCAAAGGCTGAAAGCGTGATCAAGGACGAAATTCACAGCGACCTCCTCCAAACACTGGAGCTGTATCTTGGAGTTTTGCTGGAGCAGTTTGCGGAAATCGAGAAAAAGTATTTCAACTTTTGTCGTATCACTGCCTCCTCTCATCCATCAAACACAACCAGGTTAATTCCAAGCCCTCCACTTGTCGAAGCTGCATCAGGAATTATTTACGCTGCCCCGCACCTTGGTATTCGGGGTATGTATGCGCCGGGACCCACACCTCACATCTGTTAACCCCTGTCTTAAGAATTACAAACGGCCCGTGACACTCTCATTCGACGACTCGGTAAAGAATTTGCCCGCGCGGCAGCAGGGAACGAAGATCGGTATGTCTCTTCAAGGGTATGTAGCTACGATCACGCTCCACACATTTCCGGTCAACTCCCACCCAGGTCGTTCGAGCGGTCTTACCTACTCCCCCGTCGGCTGCGATGCTCGACGACTTCCTCACCAGGGTGGCCAAGGTAAACGGTGTCGAATGGACCCCTCGCTTACGATCACACGAGAAGTTAGATCCTTTAATCCTTTTCACGTGAAACCGATCGTCTCATTTTAACAGATTGACAGCCCTTTCTGAACTCTTGGACCAAGAAGGAGTGGCCGAGATAGACCGAGCCGAACTTCGTAAGCTCTGCACACAAGGTATGTCGCTGAGAAAACCCGTCTCGTAACCGTGAGACTGAATTTTAATCTAACAGGTCTTCCCCTGCAACCTTCCTGGTTGCGACCGCGAGTTTGGAGGTAAGTTTAAATCTGACAAGTTATGCCCCTGGACACTTATGGCACTGATCAGGATTCTTATGGGCTCGTTGCCTTCCGTCAAGAGCAAATGGGCGGCCGAAGCAACGAAACAGCGCGAGAGCTACTATGTAATGTCCTAGTTCCGACGGGGCTTTTGCATTTTCTGATCTGGCGTTTGTTGTAGAGTCTCATACAACATATCCTGGAACCATTTGAATCCCTTCCTGCCCCATCAACGCCTTTGTCTGCTCTGGATGAAAACTTAATGGAGGCGGCAAAGCAGTTGTCACGGGCCCCTCCGAACCTGTATATTCTCCTGGAAGAAGGTCCAGAGTGGGTTGGGATCAGTCCATTGGATGAAGGTGCCTCAGAAAAGATCCGGATCCCTTGTGCATACAATCTCGACCAGCGACTTGACGCCATCGGTCAGAAGGATTTTGGCAGCGTTGGTGATTTGGATGCGACACCAGAGATACGTCTCGAAGCTGATGACATCCCCGCGACTCCCGAAATTAGTGTCACTGCGCCGGAAATTTCCTCTGACAAGACACCAGCGGTATCGACCACCCTTGTGGCCTCCAGATCCTTTGGAACTGCCGCCAGCGTGAGCAGAAAGCACATGTCGGCACTTGTGCGACTGCTTTACGTTCACTCGTGCCTGAATCCAGCTCATCGCTCACCATACGTCGCGTCGCTTTTGATTCCATTGTACTCCGTGTTAAATATGGAGATCGAAGCGCAAGATGTTGCCCACGCGGAAGCAGACACATTCTGGCTTTTTGAGGCTATGATTGGCGAGTTCTCTCCTTTGGAGGACGAGGCTGAGGGAGCGTTGTGGATGAGGAAGCTGGGTGACCGTTTGTGGTGGGCTGACTCAGAATTTTATGCTGATCTGGTAAGCTATATCTGGCTCCCTGGCGAACGATACTCGACTTAGCATGGAATAGCTTGCGATGGGACTTGATCCAAGCTTGCCTCACTACTCATAGTAGGTTGTTCCCTTGGTTTTTGCGAGATTGTCGGCTTACGCTATTGCAGTCGGTGGCTTGCGCCACTGCTAACGCACACGCTTCCGCTGCCTTGCGTGCTTATGGCTTGGGATGTGCTCTTCAGCCACCCCCTGAGGGAACGTGACACAAACCCCAAGTTGGATGGGCTTCTGGATATCTGTGCCGGAATGCTTCTCAAGTCAAGGTGGCCTTTGAAGCGGTACGTTTTACAAGGTAACGTCAAGGTGACAGCTTTGACTGACACGTAATGTACGCAGATTAGTCAAAGCTGATTCCTCGGGGCAAAAATCACCCTCCAGCCTATGGAATTCGGGTCCGCATTCCCAGCCGGGGGAGTTCAGCGAGGCGTTCATGGAGGGGATGGTATTCCTCCAGAATTACCCCATGAACGCTGTTGGAGGGATGGAAGCCGTCCTACAAGCCGCTGACGATCTGACAAAAAGGCGAGAAGCAGAGGCGAAAGCAGCTCAAGCAGCGAGTACTGGCGTCGGTGCAAGGATTCGTGGTGCAGTATGGGGTTTTTCCGGCCAGCCGGGGTCAGTGGTAGCAACGCCCGCACATAATGCTATCAGTGAACCGGCTCGGCGACAGGAATTCGTATCAGCAGGAGTTGCCGACTCCACCGCGGGCCCCTCAACATTTACCTCTCGACTCGCGAACACTGTCTGGCGAGGTATCACGAACCAGAGTGCGATGGATGAGCCGAGCACGCCAACTACACCCCCTTTCACAACCCCCCCTCGTTCTCCGTACCCTCCATCTCCTCAGCTCCTTCCCCAAACCTTCTCGCCAGGACCGCCCTCCCCTCTGGTTCTTGGTTCGCGAGGCGGTACTCCGGAGCCCATCGCGGTTGGAACCAATGTTTGGAATTATGCCGAGAAGCTTCGGGATTCTGATGCCGCGGCCAGGTTGTCTAAAGCCAGTACCAATTTGAGGGTAATGGCCCTGGATGCGTGGCACAAACGTGGAGCGCCGGACAATCCTCACGAGCATCCGGACCAAAGCACAGGGAAATTTCCAAGCAATTTCCCCCACACCCGCAATTACTCTGTAGAGAGTGAAGGTTCTTATTTTTCACAAAGGTCTTCGTTCTCCGATGCGGATCCGACGTACATACCTCCACCTCGTCCTTCCCACTTCCGTCTGCCACGGGATAGTATGTTTCTCGACATCTCTAGGGCCTCGTCCACCCCCGTAAGTCCCACGTTATCGGCTGCGTCGGAGCTCAGCGTAAGCAGTATGGGCTCAGGGCGATCCATCTCTGGTGGCCCCAAGCCTTTACTGCTTTCCACATCGAATCTAATCTCACCCACGAACGAAGGCAAGAAGGTTTGGGGCCACGTCACACGAGATTCGGTGTCTTCTACCTCCTCCATCTCACCAACCGACTGCAAGTCGAAACGACGTACGAACAGCGTCAGCTGGGACTCGGACACAACCAAGAGTCGGGTTGTACCAATCCGGCGTGGTACCGGCATCGTGTCCCCTGCTGCGATTGCGGCCAAGCTCAGCCGCTCGCGCCCAGATTCTACCTCATCAGAAAGGAGCGATTATTTAGGAAGGCTATCCGAAGAGCCGGAATCGGTTGCTGAAGTTAGAGCGCAACCAACCATTCCCGAGGAAGATAGTGCGAATCCGCTCTCCCCAATACAATCTCCCCCTCCCGACACACCTTCGAATTTGATCTCGCCTGTCTCTGGAGAGGTCCGTGTTCGAGATGTGGAGCCACAACGAGGATCACTCGTCCTCAATGATATGTCGGAGGACAATCCTCCCGTCCGATCCTTCGCTCGAAGGAAAACGCGCTCCCCTACCAAGCCACCACCTGAAGTGGCTGCCCCTGATCACTTGGTGGGTGGTGCTCGTATCAGGCACAGCCAACGAGTTAAGTCGCGACGCCAGCTCCCCCGGCTACGGACTGGTACGGGGGAGTCGGAACGGGTGATGACAACCAGCCCGAGTACTCTTCAACTCCCAGAGTGGCCTCACGGTTCGGTCGCGGAAGAGTCTCCCACTCCACGAGCTTCCGACTTCGAAGTTGCTTTCCCTTCCTCCTCTCCGCGGTCGCCACGGTCGCCACGGTCGCCCAGGCGTCCTCGCAAGCTTTCTGATGATGGAGAGACCAGGCCACGGAATATCTCTGGTGGGAGCCCCGAGAGTGCGAGGCCACGGAAAGTTTCCGGTGACAGGATGCGCAAGGTTTCTGGAGGTTCGACCGAACGCAACAGGGAGAGCACTTCAATGGAGGGTGATGACGAGGGCTATGACGATTTGCTCAGCGCGTACGAGAGTGAGGAGGGGCAGCTCGGGTAGCTGTTTTCCAAATATTGCACATCATTGAAACTATCACATTATTTTATACACTGGGACTCTTGGGTGACTATCCATACCGCTAGGTAATATCATATCCGCCGCAGAAAGGTGCCATTAACCGAGATTTATTCCTCAATATCTGAGGACTTCCGCATTGCGTACATCGATGAAACCGAACGGTCGAGCGTCAGGGTGGCGCCAGGGCGTGGTGGGTTTGAAGTGGGTGGGATTCCAATCTTTCACTAACCTCCGTAATTCGGAAGGTTGACCGAGTTTTGAGCGAAACAGCCGTACCGCCACAACTCCAGACGCAACGGACGGGGTCCTTACAGTTCCCTCAAAACGCTCTATATATTCGTTTATACGCAGATATAACCATATGGATAGGCACCC
>Ga0307517_10001229_pt1 | contig 43062 bp, 43 predicted proteins | sample 23_EM_MG_FD_194515 | JGI IMG/M metagenome (GOLD analysis project Ga0307517, IMG submission 194515) | Populus trichocarpa ectomycorrhiza microbial communities from riparian zone in the Pacific Northwest, United States - 23_EM | ecosystem: Host-associated > Plants > Roots > Unclassified | place...
GGGTCTCGAGCTTAGAAATATTTCAGCAGTGTGACTCAGGCAGGCGTGTAGTAAAAGGCAAAATGACGTGGGGCTTAGTTCCAGACTCAGACAGTTAACAATAACTTCATTCTGACTTCTGAATTTCTATAATTTATACGCTCTTTAATTATATTCTATCAAGCCTTGCTCAAGTTGACTTAATGTATAAGTAGCTGGTTTTGATAAAATCATTTCATAGTTTTTCCCTACTTCAAAACCGTTTGGTCTTACTATAAAAGCACGATCTTTCTACATCTCTACATATCCATCCTTCATTAGTATCATGAGCACGATCAGGAAAAATATTGTGATTGCATCGACTACACCGGGTAATACCGAGCCCGGTATCGTTCCACTTCCTCGGCTTCGCGCAATGGCCAATGCTCCAGTCGACCATAGCTTCTTTGAAGCTAAGGGCTTTCCCCAGAGCTCTCTAGACAACTCCGGCGACCTGGAACCAACCTTGTTTTCACCTCCTTATCTCTACTCGCTTTCCTGGGGTCATAAAGTCATACGCTTCTTCTGTAAGTCAAATATTCAATATCAATGCCAGGAACCTAGCTTACACTATGATGTGGTAGACATGATGGATTATCCAAAGGCTGGGATGCACGCCCCCGTCTTGGGCCAGATGTATTGGTTGGGAACCAAGGTACATGAAGACAAGTCTGAGAATGTGGAGCTACAGCGGAAGGAGATGGTGTCGGGGTTCTTGGACTGTGACGATACAGAGTACAACGGGATCCTTGATGCTCTAGGAGCAGGAATTTATATCCGTGCAACTGTGCATTCAATGGAAATGATGCGTAGTGGAAGTACAAGTAGCAGAGTTGTCATGGGTCTTGTTCATTGTACCATTGTGGATTCTGATTCTGATTCTGAGATAGAAGCCTATCCTGAAAACTGCGGAGCTTAACTTCTCTAGAGGAATATGCGTGGCTATTCCCTTACATATTTGAACCTAAATTATAATTAAACATTCGCAGAGAGCGTCTTTACATCAACTGCTTTGGGCGGGTATTTTGGGCGTATGCTTTGGGCGTATGCTTTGGGCGTATGCTTTGGGCGTATGCTTTGAGCGTGTGTTTTGGGTGTATGCTTTGGGCGTATGCTTTGGGCGTGTGTTTTGGGCGTGTGTTTTGGGCGTGTGTTTTGGGCGTATGCTTTGGGCGTATGCTTTGAGCGTACCCTTTAAGTGTATGGCTTTAGAGCGCATGGCTTTGGGCGCATCACTTTGGGTACGTGGTTTTGGGCGTATGTCTTTGGGCGTATGGATTTTGCCGAAGAAACCAGAAGCAAAGGACTAAATAGACAATCTCAATCTGTGCTCAAGCTTATCGTTATGTGAGAGTGTTTCTAACTTCTAAACTGCTATCCTATTACATTATACTGCAAAGAGTAAGGTCACCCACTCAATCATGACATAAAAGAAAAGAGCGGAATCCGTATAGGCGCCGGGTATGATAACAAAAGAAATTAAACTCTAAAGGAACGTCGGTCTCTGGAAATTCAGAGTGAGAAGAGAGCAAGAAAAGAGGTAGCGTGCTGCGTAAGAATCTAACCCAAGGAAAACAGCCCCCGGACTTATGATATGGGAGAAAGAATACGGGCTAAGGATGAAACCAAACGTGAGATATTGTGGTGGATAAATACAGAAGTGGGAGTGCAGGTAAGGCAAGGTAAGGGGAACCGTATTAAGGAGAGTAAGGAAGGCAGAACCGGCGTGAGAGGTCAGGAAAAGAACTAGGAGATAACAAGAAAAGAAAATAGATGGAAGTAGAAATCGTTAATCCTCCGGCTCCTGTTTCACGCGGTGAGGAAAGTGCTGGCTAGCCATATTGAGGAGGGCCTGCCTATCCATCTCGCGGTCAATTCTATCCATCTCCTCAATGTCAATTCCTTGTTCTTCTGCGTCTTCCCTAGCGGCTGCCTCGAGATCAATGATAAGACGGGCATTGCCGGCAAGAAAGCGCTTTCTCTTGGTGACAATATTTTCGATGCTGTCCTGTTGGTCTTCCGGGCTTGTGAAGAAATCCTTGGGTGTCATAGCCCGCCCAAGCAGCCTCTCTCCAATCTCTTGGGTGCTAGCACGGAAACGGTGTTCTGCCGCATCGCCGTACAGACCACGAGAGGAAGATGCAGAGTCAGGGCGACCTAAGTCTCGCATCCTACTTCCCAAACCTGAGCCGGAGGTTTCCCCTTCATCCGTCATATGGACATCATCATCACCCTCCTCCCAGCCCTCCACGTCCTCCTGCTCGCCCTCCACGTCCTCCTCCTCCCCCTCCACATCCTCCTCGTCCTCCTCGTCGATCTCCTCTTCCCCATAGACCTCATCGGAATCCTCTGAGCCATTGCCACCCTCATCACCAGACTCATATAGGTCGATAAAATCGACATCTTCATCCTCTTCATCCTCCTCCCACTCTTCGTAGACCTCCGCATTTGGCAAAAGCCACTCAACAGGCTTCACCCAGTCAATCAAAGGTCTACCCTTTTCGTCGAGCTCATCCTCTCGAACCGTCATGTCCAAATCTCCTTCCATATCCTCCTCCGTCAATCTGTACTCAGAAGTACTGTCCTCTCCGCCGATAGGCATCGAGGGGCCTGTCCGAGCTAAACAACACTGAATATTAGTAAGCACATCTCAAGTTAATTAGGCAAATTTTAAAATTACTTACTTGACTGTGGATTATTAGCCCGGGAGCTTCGCCTCAGGCTACCTAGTCCTATCCTAAACCTGGTGCGATGTGAGATAGGCTCCCTTGTGCTCCCTGTATTAAATGTAGCTGCCCTCGCCAAAGCCACAGGGCGTCCAACAGGGGACCCTGTAGGGGATACCGGGGCCCCACGCATTGTGAGTGAATGACTGCGCTCCCGAATCGCTAGCTGGCGGGTGCGCCGGGGAGGAGCGTCCTGAGATACAGAAGGCCCCGGAGGCGGTACCAGCGCAGACCCAGTTGACGAGCTTCTGGGTCGCTTCACCACACGGTCGAGCAGACTCTTCATTCGCGCTGCGGGCCTCATCTTTGGTGACGGAAATACAGGCGATGCCGGCGAATTCGGTGGAGAATCGACTTCGATAGGGGTTGGGGGGTTCACAAGTGGCAAACCATCGTCGCCAAACTGGTTTGGATAGTATCGCCGCCAATCCGCCAGGATTGCCACACGTTCCTGCTCCAGGACCTCGTTCTCCTCCACGATCATCTCCTGATCCACTTGGGCTTTGGTCTCGTCGTTAAGCGCCTGGTACTCATCATATCTTCACGCAAAATCACGGCGTTGTTTTAGGCGATTGCCGCGGTTCGCCCTTGCACGTTCGAAAGCGGTTTCCAAGAGGGTAAGGCTCGCCCTATGTTCATTCTGGCGGATGGTCTCAGGATTTACTGAGTGCCCCAAAGCGCCTGCCGGAAGCGGCCTCCACTTATAAGCAGACAGCATTGCTCGTGGAAAAAGGTATTCTATTCATCAATGTTAGTACATATAATTTGTGCGTATGATTTTGTGCGTATGATTTGTTCGTATGAACTCGGCGTCTGATTTGAGGGGTGATAAAAGAGCAAAGGAGAAAAGACCAGTGTGAAGATGGTGACTAACTTACTATTTGGGATCGGACAATAAGTAATCTATGCAGCGACCTTTTGCCGGCGTGCCCTCTGATGTAGTGGAGAAAGTAAGCGAAGTAGAGAGCGTGGTACCAGTAGAGGGGTCTATCCGGGTTGGTGGGGCAAGAGCCACGGGTGTTTCTTTTCTTTTCTTGTTTCTTTTTTTTTGTTTTAACTGCTGAGTTTGCTTCTGTATGAAAAAGAGAAGTGGGATTGCGGCGCAGAGGGCAGAGCGACCTGAGGATTGTGTTGATGGCGAGAGCGTGGATGGAGAAGGTAAGAGTGTGGTGAGAAAGACGAGGAGTTAATTTGGCCTCTCTTAAAAAGAAAAGAAAAAGTTGGTTCACCTCTTGAAAACATCGTCACGGTCTACCCGCAGTCATGCTTTGAGCCCTTCTCTCTACCGCGCTAGCCTAACCCAACGCCCTACTCACCAACTTCTAAGTATGATATGAATGACGCCCCAGATTCAAGCCTTCTGCTAATTGCTTTCATCATACAATCAGAGAAAGGAAATTATAGCAACGAGAGCTGTGTGTTTGAGTTCGGAGCGAAGATGGAAGGGGCGTACTCTCCAGGTTCATTTTGTGACTACAATTGTACACTTGATACATAAACAGGGAAGATATAACATCTTGGAACAAATACAATGTCTAGTACAACATTTTCAAGCTATTTCTACATGGAAGGGATTGTACATTTTGTGTTATGGTAGACTGGGGGTTGCAGTCTTACGTGACTTTAACCATCGTACAATTCGAGTGTATGTATATACCCATGCCTTATCAACCTTAACTGTCGTTTACTCATCTAGACATCATGAATCAATATACGCCTAAACTCCAGGGGACTCCGGGAAAGATATGACGAGGGGGCTTGAAAAGCACTCCGCATGAAATAACCAATTTTTATTTCGTTGGTATAAAATAACTCTTTACCCACCTCTCCTCCAACACACTTCTTCCTCTTAGCAAGCCCTAATATCCGACTCAGCTATCAGGGAAGGTATAGGGTCTATACACATACGCACAAATACACATCCGCACAAATACACATACGCACAAATACACATACGCACAAATACACATACGCATAAATACACATACGCCCAAGGAAGCAGACTCCAGTCACCTACACACCAAAGATCATTTTGCGTCTAACTTCTGAGCAAAAACCCTTCTCTCTTTTCCTGTGAACCTCCTTCCTCACGCACCTGTCCGTCAATACAACAAACAAGCAAACACCAAAAAAGTAACTCCTGCTCAATGCCTCCCAAACGTCGCGCAAATGATGGTATCTTGGGCCGCAAGGGTGGTGGAAATTGGGGGCCCCCAACTCGGCATCTTGGTCGGAAAAGAGCTGGGAGGGTTGTTGGTGGGGTCCAGCAGCCGGCTCGGTATCCAACTGGCAGGGTGGCAATGGCAGAGATTATTAAGTATCGCCGCGATGGCGGGTACCTAATTCCCAAGGCCCCATTCTATCGTCTTTGCCAGGAGATTGTGTCAGATTTGGCACTCGAGCAACAATTCCGTTGGCAGAGATCAGCTGTTGAATGCCTCCAGGTGGCAGCGGAAGAGTTCCTGGTGATGACAATGACCGGTAAGTTGAGTTCCTCTCCTAGTATAATTATCTGATTTACTAATTCTTTGTTCATAGCTGGAGCCCTGGGTGCGGCACATGCTGGTCGCGTTACCCTCATGGTCCAGGACCTGAGATTAGTTGAGGATGTCATGAAAGTTATGGCTGGCCAGCCAGATGGTGCCACTCGGGAAGAGATGAGACGTCATCTCAATGAGGACGGCGGTGCTCCCGGGGGTGCACCTCCTCCTCCTCCTCCTCCTCCTCCTCCCGGGGCTGCTCCTCCTCCTCCCCCTCCTCCCGGTGGTGCTCCTTGTCCCGGTGGTGCTCCTTGTCCCGGTGGTGCTCCTGGTTCCAGTGGTGCTCCTCGTCGTGCGGGTGGTCCTCCTCCCAGGTGCGCTCCCCCTCCTCCTCCTCCTGGGGGTGCACCTCCTCGGCGTGGTGCCCCTCCCTGTCGCCAGGGAGCTTCTTCCCATCACTCACCCCCAGCCAATGACTGTAGTGACAGCGACAGTGACGACAGCGATAACCCTCGTCCACCTGTATGCCGTCGCTTGTATTGTGGCCCTGGGAGCACTGGCCGGACTGGTGGTAGTGGTTGTACGGAGGGTGCTGGGGGAGTTGTTAGACAAGGAAATTTGGTTGGGGGTGTGGGTTCTGGTATGGGAGATGGAAGTGGTAGCGAGGAAGGTGATACGAGAGGTACCCAGGGAGACCATGATACCGGGCATGTGGGTACTGGGGGGGGTGGTGGCAGTAGTAGTAGGGTGGTGACCGGGGCCGTCGAAGGCACACCTGCACACCCCGCTGGAACAGGGCCGTCTGGGGCTGGGGTTAGTAGTCGTACCCCTCGGACGCCAGTTCAGCAGACTCGTGGTAGCGGTTGGAGTGGTTGCAGTGGGGCTCGTAGGGGCTCTGCGGGCCCTGGTGGGAGTGGTTGGAGCGGTGGTGGCGGTAGGATGCCGACGCGCTCCGGGGGTGGTGGTGGGAGGGCCGGAGCTGGTGCTGGTGGGAGCGCTACCACCTAAGCATATTCGGGGATTGTCTTTTTCTTTCTCTTAATTCACCTCTTTTTTCAACTATTATGACTTTCATTCTTCTTGTTTTCTATTCCTCCATGGTGTTGTCCCCATGTAGTGGGGGGGACGGGGCTGTCTTTTCTCACTTTTACACAAATCATACGACTAACTCAAACCTCCGAGTCACATCTAACTTAGCATAATTACCTTTTATAGAACTCTTATTATTATAAATACACTCTTTCTTTAACCTCACCATTTCGCTATATGAACTCTGAACACAGTAACTCCATAGCACGACTGTGGTTATGATTTGGGCGTATGGCTTGGGCATATGGCTTGGGCGTATGGTTTGGGCGTATGGTTTGGGCGTATGATTTGAGCGTATGATTTGGGCGTATGGTTTGTGTATATGGTTTGGGCGTATGATGTGAGCGTATGATTTGGGCGTATGGTTTGGGTGTATGGTTTGGGCGTATGATTTGAGCGTATGGCTTGGGTGTATGATTTGGGCATATGGCACCAGCGGATGAATAAGGCTTATGAATTGGGCATATGATTTGAACCTGTGAATAGAGTGTATGAATTGGGCTTATGAATTAGGCGTATGGCCTGCTGAGACAATATACGTTACTAGACTAGGCAACTCGGACGTCCAATCGGTGTTGTGAATTATTCCGGTTCATATTGTATGAATCATTCCATGCAAATAAATGCCCGTATATACTTTGAGGTATGTGGTTTTTGGTACACGTCCCTGGCATGAATGGACCGAACACCAGGGGTCTCCTTGGCAAAGGGCTTTCAGCTCCCGTAACCGCGGCGGTGTTCGGTCCATTCATGCCAGGGACGTGTATATGCTCACACAATTACTCAATCATGTATCAAAAGAGCAATGTTCGAGAGGGGAATATACGAAAAAGCGGGGCCCTGGGCGGAGAAAGTTCATTGACAGGGGGCTGTTCGAGTCGGGGCATTGAATGGGGCAGGACCGTGGCCGGGGCCAGGGGCAGGGGTTGAAAAAAAACGCCCCGCCCCGGGCCATTGACCAGGGCAGGGCGGGAAATTGACACGGGGGCCCGCCGGTTTCAGGGCCCAGGACGCCCCGTAACGAACACTAATTGTGGCTGCCTGGTACCGAGTGATTGAGTGTAAGTCAGAAAGATGTTTGATTTCTCCTTTCCCTCCTCGTCCATTTGCTCCTCCGCCACTGAGATCAGGTCTCGCATTGCTATGTACAAAATAAAACTTTCTCCTGTATAGCCTAGGCGTACAAATCCATAGCCAAGTACTACACTGCGGACCTCCAAAGATGAGCGGACACCTTGGGGTCAAGGCTCTGTGCCTCAGCGAACCTTAGCATTACCGGCATGGTGCCCAGATACCAGCACTTATGAAACTTGAATTCACGCGTACTCGAGTAAGTAAGCAGGGTTCACTGCGACATTGGACTATGTATCCCCTACTCGGTTGATACGGTAGTGCCGAATTTCCCTACATCACGTTTTATTACATCTTGTGACGTGTCACATTCCGGGTTATAGCCACTCAGCGCCCTTGGAGTCGATCTCACGATAGCTTCAAGTCTTTAATTTCAGAGATTATTCCTCTCACTTTAACTTTTGTTGAAGAGATCAGTTTATCTCTTTCATCAACTTTTTCGAGCTCCTCTTCTTCTACCGTTCCTTCCGTTCACTATCGATATGGTTAAGCGAGGTTCTTCGTCCTTTTCGGCCTCCTCTGTTGCGAAGGGGTCGATAGTTCTATCAAAGGCTATTGAGAAACAATTTGCCCTCGAGGCAGATATTTCACGGCTACGCCATCACATTTCAGTGCTCTCGAAGTGGTTACATTCTGTAACATTGGAGAATCAGGTTTTGAAGGACATTGTCGATAAGATAATGAGAACGGGGAGGGAAGAGAAGGAGCCCCTCGACGAAGAGTAGAGTTCGTTACGGGGCGGGGTGGGGCGGGTTTTCACTAGCCAGGCCCCGCCCTTACAATGGGCCGGGGGGGTTATTTTGGGGGTGATCCCCGCCCCGCCACCGTCCGGGGCAAGTCCCCGCGCATTCCTTGGATGGGGCCCCGTTTCTCCCCACCTGTTTTAACGGGGGCCTGTCTGGGGAACGGGCGGGGCCGGGGGCAGGGGCAGAGAACCATAAAATAACACGCCCCGCCCCGAGTCGTTTAGCAGGGCGGGGCGGGGAATTGGGCCGGGGGCCCGCGTTTTCGGGACCCCGGAGGCCCCGTAACGAACACTAATGAAGAGGAGGTGGCTGACAGGGAGGACGAGAGCAAGGCTGCGCATGGCGTGGCAGGTGAGCACGCCACTGTGTGTGTGGCGGAGGAGGAGGAGAGTGAAATTGAGGCTGCGCATGGCATGGCAGGTGAGGACGCCACTATGTGTATGGCGGAGGAGGCGGAGGATGAAATTGAGGCTGCGCATAGCATGGCACTGGCAGGTGAGGACGCCACTATATATGTGGCGCAGGTGGCGGAGGAAATGAGAATGATAGTGGCTTCCCCGTTGGGGTGCAGGAGCCTGGGCCTCGCGTGGCTGAGCCTACATTCAGGGGGGTGCCTGAGGTGGAGAAAGAATACAACCGGTTCGCAATGGACCTGGTTGAGGATGTGGAACCCGATCCACCCCTACCGTTGATTTCGCAGGTTTCGCCGGAGAGGAAAAGGGAACTTGAGAAAAGCTGTAGGGAGGCGTTGAGGGAGGTGATGGATGAGATGGAACGGGAGAAAAATCGTTGTTGTCCCGGGTTAGACGCCCAAGATGCCGGGAGTGAAATTGTTAACGGCAGGAGGGAGGGATTAGGTTCGTCAGGTGATGAGGATGTTATCATCGGTGGGGTTATTGTAGCCAGCGGTGCCTCTACTAAGAGGAAGAACGCGGCGCGACGGAGGAAGAGAAAATTGTTAAGACTGGAGAGAGAGGAAGAAGAAATGAAGTCACGCTGGTAGTGGCGACATGGTGGGAATGTAGTTTAAGTTTGGGGGTGTTTATTTTGGATTTTTTGTGGAGGAGGGTTGTTGGGACAACGTATGGGGCTGCATACGTTGTCATGTTGGTAGTGATTTTGGTACCGGAGGAGGATTTATTTTGTTGGGGAGTTGGGAAGGGGGGGCTGGCGTACTAGCCATGACAGTACTGCCGTAGGATAGATGACCTCGATAGGGATGCTTCCTGTACTAGCTACAAAATATATGAGATTTACTACATCACGCTAAAATGCAAACTAAAAAAACTAGCTTCTCATTTTTCTTGATATGTTAATCGAGTGATATCAAAAGCATTCTAGGTCAAGTTATTGACGCAGATCTTTTTCTATCAACAGGAGTACTCAACCTGATATGAGAGTGATGTTAGCCATAGCTGTGAGGTAATAAACCCTTTGGTATTTACTAACCAACACCCAGAGTCATGTGATAGCCCTACACCTCCATGGTCCACCAGTCAAAGAAATGCGCTAATTTCACTAGTGCCTATGAAGACTGCACTAGCATATAAATCATAATCACTCTGCCGAGGAATTTTTGCTCTTATCATGGTGTTATGGTAGGGTGCCTCTTGCTTTTTTTGATTGCATCGGCAGCTTAAAAAAAGTATGATAAGAAAAGCAAAACCCACGAGGGTGCATAACCTTGATATCTACAAGTATCATACTCGAGTATGATACATGGGCCTTGGTTTCACAAATTCCTTTGCCCACCAGTTGGGTTGCGATTAGGTTGTGGCTGAGCACTGCAGAAGGCTTCATAAGCCACTCGAACGCCCCCCGCTGGGACAGATGCTAATTGGTTGATTTTCTGTGAGGAACCGGCTGCTAAGTATCACTTTATCTGGTCCGAGTGAGGGGCGAGCCCTTGCGGCTTGTGTAGTCGTCTAAGCAACCCCTCTCTTCCAAAACCTTCCGGAACTTTGGCAACCGACCCAGCCCTTCAGCAGCCTGTTCTCTACAGTACGGTATTTCAAGAACAAAGGATGTCTCAAGCCTTTGCGAATAACATTAATTCTTTCAATGTGTCGATCTTTAATGCTACCGATGATGAGCCTAAAATCCTGGCTTGGTTGTCACCCTTAGAGCCCCAGGTGCGACATCAGGATATTTGCGATCAGCGGGTGGATGGTATAGGGAGTTGGCTACTAGAAACAAAAGAGTTTAGAAGCTGGTACAATGGCAATGAGAACGGCGAAACTGATCATGCGACCTTGTTCTGCTACGGGAACCCGGGGGTCGGCAAGAGCCACATCTGGTATGAGAGACGATCAGTGCGGAAGAAGGGGATTATTATCGCTAACAGTTCACGATGGTAGTTCCTTGGTGGTGGACTATTTATGCGACCAGGCCATGGAGCAGGAAATGGCGGTCGCTTGTTTTTACTACGACTTCGCTTCGCGGGGGGTCCAGTCTCCAACCAATATGCTCGGATCTCTGCTCAAGCAGCTTCTGAGTGGGCTAGGAGCAATTCCGGGAGAAATAGCACGGAAATTTCGGGGCCAGAAGAAGGTGATTGGTGGCCGGAGACTGCACCTTCCTGATGTTGTGAAAATGTTGGCCGATGTCTCATCCTTACAACGCACATTCATATGTGTTGATGCTCTCGACGAATGTGTTCCAAAGCATCGAGTGGAGGTTCTTGAAGCGTTGGGAGAAATTCTTCTGAGGTCGCCAAACACGCGAATTTTCATGACTGGAAGGTCACATATCCGGGGGGTGGTTAAGAGGGGACTGGGTGGGAGAGCAGCAAGTGTATTGATTAAGCCAAGGGATGACAATATAGTCACATATCTGCGCACAAGACTTAAGAAGGACACAACCCCGGAGGTGATGGATAGCGGGTTGGAGAATGATATTATGAAGAGTATTCCCGAAGAGATCTCGGAATCGTACGTAGCATCGGGGGTCCGAGAAACCTTTGTAAGTTATGTACGATACTAACAGGTGCAAATGTAGATTCCTACTGGTCTCACTTAAGGTGGACACAATCCTAGCAGAGACAACAATCCATCGGAGGCGGAACAGGCTTAATGTAATGGGGGATGGGTCAGGGTTGGGAGATGCTTATGGGGCAACACTGGAACGGATAAAAACTCAAGAGGGAGAGAAAGCAAAACTTGCGATGACCACGTTGATGTGGATATGTTATTCGGAACGACCATTACGGGTAGATGAACTGTGTCATGCGCTCGCTGTGGAAATTGGGTCTGCACATTTCAATAACGACAATGTGCCCGCAATAGACACATTGCTCGTCTGCTGCCAAGGACTAGTGTCGGTAGACAAGGAAGCCTCGACCGTGCGGTTGATCCACCACACACTCCGCGAGTACCTGTGCACTCATCACAGCCTTTTCCCTCGCGCCCATTTGGCGATGGGAGAAACCTGCTTAACTTACCTGAATTCAGAGCAGGCCAAGGCCCTTCCGGCTAAGCCACAACCTGACCTCTCGAGCATGCCCTTCCTCAAATATTGTTCGAGGTATTGGGGCACCCATGCAAAAAGGGAACTTTCAGATCACGCAAAATCGCTTGCAATGGGACTATTGGAACAGTATGAGAACCACGTAGCGGCTCACTCACTTTTTGAGCAAATATTAGATCCGGATGATTCCCTTGAAGCCGATACTGGTGCTCTGTTTGCCGGACTCCACTGTGTATCTTTCTTCGGGATCGTTGACGTTATGGCTGGCCTGTTAGGAATGGATGGCTGTGATGCCAACCGGAGAGATTCTGCGGGCATAACGCCACTCATATGGGCCGCGAGGGGCAAACAGGAGGAGGCTGTGGAGCTATTGCTCGGGCAGGAAGCTGTCGACCCCAACACGCCAGACAATGAGGGCAGAATACCACTTTGGTGGGCTGCGAATCAGGGACACGAATTAGTAGTGAAGCAACTTTTGGGCCGAGAAGACGTCAACCCCGACAAGCCAGATAACCATGGTGTAACACCCCTCGGCGATGCTTCGGCTAGTGGGCATGAGCGAGTGGTGAGGCAACTTTTAGACCTGAAAGAAGTCAACCCCGACAACCCAAACAACAAGGGCGAGACACCACTTTCGTGGGCTGCGAGCCAAGGGCACGAATTAGTAGTGAAGCAACTTTTGGATCGGGAAGATGTCAACCCCGACAAGCCAGATAACGAGGGTAGAACGCCACTTTGGTGGGCTGCGAGCCAAGGGCACGAATTAGTAGTGAAGCAACTCTTGGGCCGAGAAGACGTCAACCCCGACAAGCCAGATAACCATGGTGTAACACCCCTCGGCGATGCTTCGGCTAGTGGGCATGAGCGAGTGGTGAGGCAACTTTTAGACCTGAAAGAAGTCAACCCCGACAAGCCAAACAACAAGGGCGAGACACCACTTTCGTGGGCTGCGATCCAAGGGCACGAATTAGTAGCGAAGCAACTTTTGGATCGGGAAGATGTCAACCCCGACAAGCCAAATAACGAGGGCAGAACGCCACTTTGGTGGGCTGCGAGCCAAGGGCACGAATTAGTAGTGAAGCAACTTTTGGATCGGGAAGATGTCAACCCCGACAAGCCAGATAACGAGGGCAGAACGCCACTTTGGTGGGCTGCGAGCCAAGGGCACGAATTAGTAGTGAAGCAACTTTTGGATCGGGAAGATGTCAACCCCGACAAGCCAGATAACGAGGGCAGAACGCTACTTTGGTGGGCTGCGAGCCAAGGGCACGAATTAGTAGTGAAGCAACTTTTGGGCCGAGAAGAGGTCAACCCCGACAAGCCAGATAACCATGGTGTTACACCCCTCGGCGATGCTTCGGCTAGTGGGCATGAGCGAGTGGTGAGGCAACTTTTAGACCGGGAAGAGGTCAACCCCGACAACCCAAACAACAAGGGCGAGACACCACTTTCGTGGGCTGCGAGCCAAGGGCACGAATTAGTAGCGAAGCAACTTTTGGATCGGGAAGATGTCAACCCCGATAAGCCAGACAATGAAGGTAGGACACCACTTTCGTGGGCGGCGAGCGAAGGGCACGAGTCAGTGGTGAAGCTACTTTTGGACCGGGAAGACGTTAACCCCGCCGGACCAGACAAAAAAGGTCACATACCACTCTGGCATGCGTCTGCCAAGGGACATGAAGCAGTGGTGAATCTACTACAAGCCTGGCAACCTCCAATCCCAGCCTGGTTTGCGGCTGACGAGCTCCAGGCTTCTTTGCCCTCTTCCAGTCATTGACCGCGGACTTCTGCTATTCCCGTATCGCTCCCACGGCCTTTCCTCATAGTCCCCTCGCCCCTCCTCATCCTCCTCCTCCTCCACGTCTTCCCCAGGCCTCTAGAGTCTGCCCTATCGCCATGGCCTCTTTCCTCAACGTACTCTTTCTTTCCCTTATTTGAAAGCCCTATCCCCGAGTTTGCCAATCCTCTAGATGTTTAATTTGTTATCATGTGTTTCCGGAAAATACGGCACATGTGTGGTTACCGGAAACCTCCTGGGTATTTCGTACCACGATTAGGTGAAGAATTTCGGGTCTGTTACCGGCGGTTGGGAGAAACCGGAGGGCGTGTATTTTGCTATTTTATTTTCGCCCTTAGAACCTTTGTTCCGCTTCATTGATCCTAGTTTCGACTTCCCACCATAGATCTTCCCTTTCATGTACTATCGCCTTTGCTCACTTGTTTTACGTTTTAGACCACCTATTCTTTTATTTTCTCCCATGAATGATAGACATTACCATTTGTACACAGTTAGGCCGGTTTACCATCTCAATTACTACTCATCCATATCTCTATCCACCTGGGCGAGGTGTTTGTATAGACTTATCCACCGCAGCCTTAGCCCTTGCAGTCACTCAGCAGAAGCCTTCGTAAAATGGAGCATTGCTTTGACGGAGATCTTGGTGGCTTAAGCGGAGGGTATCGCACAATTGGGGCCTCTACGCAGGAGGACCCTATTCCACTGGCTAAGAGAAATTTTATTTCAGAGACTTTTTTGCCGAGTGGCTGTAATAATACTTTGGCACCGACTCCATGCAAATATGTATCCCAACAATACCCAAGCATCACAAACGATCCAAGGATACTTAACTTATATCATATAAAAGGGACCAGCGGGCGATGGCTTGGCAGCATCGAGAGGAAGCTCTAGGCGGAGATAAACTAGCAGCTCACAAATTTAGTACGGGCTTCTTCAAGTTTACCATCTATCTCTTCTTACCAAATTGCTTGTCACGCACCGTACAGTACTTCAAATCATTGTCCAGAAAAAAGAAACGCAAGACAAACACCAACTTAACGAACAACAGAACAACAGGAATGGTGATCGAGAACACCACTATAGGACCATGTCTAACCAGAACTCCAAGGGAAGAGACAGGCGAAGAAGAAACAAGAGAGAAAGCAGATAACTAGCTAAGAGTGAGAATAAACTAGAAAAGCGCCCTGATCAAACTCTATTTACGTCTGAATCGACGGAGGTCTTGCCCGCGCCAATTCCACAAGCCCAGCTTAAGAGAGGAAAAAACAGAAAAGTGCCGGAACTTAGCAGCAAAGGCACCAACGCCGTTAAGATAAGCGAGTAAAACTACTAGGCAAAGGCAAGAGCCGATGGTCCGATACCGGTTGAGCACAATTGGCAGGGTTGCGCGGGTATTGTTGGGTTGGGTATTGGATTTCCGTAGACTGAGCAGGAACCTTAGGGGCCACAGGGAAGCGGCTTGAGGGGACACGGATGGTTCGGTTGCGGGGAGGCAATCATTTGAGGACGCTGAGACGGAGCCCTTGAGATCTAGAACTTGTTCTAGATCAATGGAGTCTGCCAGTGGGAGTGAAGGCTGGCTATTAAAATGTGTGATATTGCTGTTGGGATCGTGGGAGCCGAATTGCATATCCACCAGACACTCGTCCAGGAGCTGAGCAGGTGGAGGGAGGGATACCAGGCTGCTGCGGCCTGATGCGTGGGAATTCACATAGCCTGGTTCGAGAGGGATGTCTGCAGGCCCATCATGTCATCTGGGGGGTGCCACCGGGGGTGGGGCTTGGTTCTGGTCATCTGGCATAGCTGTGCGGACATAGTTCAGTTCAAAAAGCATATTTACTACCCCCTCATGCCCACACCCAGCCGCCAACGCGAGTGGTGTCCAGCCATACTCGCTGGCTACATGATCGGGATTAACATCTTCCCGTTCCAAAAGCATCTTTACTACTTCCTCGTGCCCCGTGTAAGCCCATGCGAGAGTCGTATTCCCTGTGCAATCGCTTACATTAACACCCCCCTTCATCTCCAATACTCCGGCGACTATCTCCACGATCCCGAGCCATGCTCCCCCGTGGAGCCCGGTGAATCCTAGAGGTCCCTCCGCCCTGTAAAATCTTGGACAAGCGAAATTATATTCTGCAAAATGTGACAATAGCAGCAGCTGAGCAGATATATGCTCATCAAATCTTTCGAGAAGCCTCAGTGCAAGCATTTTGACATTTTCCGTCACCCCCCTTCTTGTGTGCCCTCCCCAGTGGCAAGAAGCATATTCTAGAAGTGGCATTGTTGGGGGGGCAGAGGGAAGGGTAGGCGAAAGATCCCTAACAGATCCAAAGTTGAGATATGTCAAGCAAACCTCCGCAATAGTCGAGTGGGGACTATGGAATAGGGTAGGATCGCTTAAGAGATGTTCCTGCAGAGTGAAGTGTACTAGTCGGACTGTGGATGAAGACGCCTCGACCGTGAGAAGACCCAGACAAGATGATACGAGTGCCCGTAACGCAGGAACGTTTTCCAGATCCAGATCCGTAGATCCTATCTCCACTCCTAGGGCATGACAGAGCTCTCGGCAAGTAACGGCCGTTCCGAATATGATACGACACCCACATCAGTGCCCTCAGCCCGAGTACGGACCTATTTCCCTTCTGCGCCTGCAGCCGCGTTAGGGTTGTCGTGTAAGCATCGCTCAGTCCGTTGCCTCGCGCCATCTCTTTAAGCTTCCTTCTTCTCTGACGAATTGTCACCTCCCCCAGAATAGCCTCAATGTTTAGCGAAGCAAGGAGGAATCTACACAGTCGTTAGTAAGTATACATCGTTGATAGAGGGGAAATGTCAACGTACATATTGGATATCTTCTCCGGAATAATTCTCAGAATCTCGGCCCGTAAACTATTGTCCATCGCCTCTGGCACGTCATCCCTGTCTAACCTCATCACCACATAATTCCTGATATCATCCTCGTTAGAGCTGATGGGTGTTCCAACTGCCTTGGTGAAATATCTGTGGATGGCTTCCCTGACATGGGGCCTCCCAGTCAGGAATATTCTCGTCCTAGGGGACTCCCGGACAATATCTCTTAGCGACTCAAGTGGCTTGGGAAGGTCCTTCGGCAGGCATTCGTCTAGCGCATCGATGCAGATGAAAACTTGGGGTAACTTGGCAATAGCGATCCTCAGTATTCGCATCAGATCCGGAAGTAGCGGCCTTCTCCCGCCAAGCTCTTTTGCCTCCTGAAATGCCTCCCGTATATCTTTCGGGATGCCCCCCTTGCCCACCAGTTGCTTCGCAATTGCCCCCATTATGTTGATGACTGTCTGCTCTTGGTGGGCCTGGTAATCACAGTACAACCATGCAACCGCTAGGCCTTCCTCCCTTGTCTGATTACACAACCTGTCGATCACCAGGGAGCTAGAATTTCTAGCCGTTAGTGACATTCGCTTAAAAGGATCTGGTCACTTACTTCAGATGTGTCTTGCCCACACCCGGATCCCCAGAGCAAAACAAGACCGCCTGATCAGCTCCACCCTCACCCCCCCTCCACTCTCGAAACTCGCTTGTTTCTAAAAGCCAATCCCCGATACCTTCAAATCGGTTGGTGCGCAAGGTATGGTGTCTGTCACCCGGCTCTAGCGGAGAGAGCCAACGCATAATCTTTGCATCCTCGTCGGAGGTATAAATTGTGGTGCTGTAGCTCCCTATTGTGATGTCGCAGTAGGCATTGTTGTCACCAAATATGGCCGATCGTGTAGGTATATTCTGGGCCATGATGTTCTGCCCGAAATTTTGGTTGAGTGTAGAAATAGTAGGATACAGCAATACCAGTATGTAGGGTTAATGGGGGAGTTTACAGAACTTTTCGGTGCGCAAAGCTGGAGGAAAGCGGGGAGTTGGCCCCTCTTGTGGCAACTAAATTACCCTCCAATCGTTTCCATGCCAAGGAAATATCAGCTCATTTGTGGTTTGATGCATTACAGCGACATGACCTGGTCTTACAGATTACCGGCAAAACACGCTGCTATGCTGTGCTCGAGCAGAGAGCTTCATTGATGTTATTGGCTCCGGGAGGCTCTCCTTGGTTCAGTTGTGCATTCAGTAGATGGAGTTTATTTAGCGGGATCCTTTTCATCACAATTCGCAACCGGGGTGGATAAATACTGGGATCCAAACCGGGCCTCTCGTGCAAGACAAAACTCCCAACATAACCGAATTTCCTTCTATCATTTTGTTGTTCATCCAGTGTGCCGAGTCTGCTGCTTGAGTATGATACGGTGGGTATTTCCCAGGTATCGAGGGAAGTTGGCTTGTGGGGTGTCATTAAAAATCGCAGACCTATTTCTGCTAATCCCACGCCACTCTCTATAGATAAGGGTTGCCGGTAGGCTTTCCGTTTTTTGGTGATCCCCCAGAGCATGCCGGTGGTCGCGCACAAGAAGCCGGAGTCAAAAGGCAAAGCAGTAGGACAGTATCAATAAAAGAAAGAGATACTCAAGTAGACGATGAAATTGTAAAACGAAAAGCTTGACCCCAGAGAGCAACCCCTCCTCTCCACTCTTGGTAATGTCGCATAAAATCTCCCCTACCTGATATGGACCTGATATGGAAATCCCGGGGACTTTGTCTCTCCCTACTCTCCGAGAGTACCCTAATAGGCACCCTTCACTTTACGTTAGTAGTAATCTTGCATGCGTACACTCTCTAGGGATAAGGGAAAAAGAATTCCGGACCGCCGTGCCTGGCCATGTTGCACTAGCATCCAACCCTAGTTATGCTTCTACTTAGAGAGATATCTCCGGATTCGAGGGGGTCTATTGGGAACAGGAGCTATTGACTTATATCCCTTCGACGGGGAATTCAATACTCGCCCGGGGCCAGCCCATAAAGGCCTACAGACCAGAGCAAAAGTGTGAACACGGCTGAAAACATGTCTACCCAAATTGCAGTGTGGTATAACTCCACAAGTTTAAGGGATCAGTCTAGATGATCCTCGTATAAATAGTTTCACTGCTTCCTTTGGGTATCATTTAAATTCACAAATGAGTACTTAGATTCCATGTGAAATCTCGGCAATGAAAGTAGAGGAAACCGATTTCAGTTGGCACAATTCCGGCTGGTCCTAGAGTACATAAAAATCTAGGAATCCAACCAAAAAGCACACCGAGTCTATCGCGCGCCCACCATTTCGGCCTCCGCCGCCAAAGCGTGTAGCAGATCCTGAACCACCCGAAGTTTAGGATGTATGCTGGGGATAAAGTGGTCCTTGACCCAGGACTTGGCGCATTCTGGCTTAGCCAGAGCTTGACATAAACCCTCGCTCCTCGGCTGCTGTCTTTTTTCACCTTCGAGGAAAGGTTTGCAAAAGTGCGGAAGCCCATGGGCGAGCGCGGTTGGGGAGATGCGGAGAAGGTGGCTTTGGACGGTGTCAGAGCCAAAAACTAGACCAATTACTGAATACGTCCAGCCATTCTAATCGTCAAATCCTCATATCGAGCAGATACCTTCACCGTACAGTAAAACCACGCTTCCCTGGCCGAGGATAACAAGTCAGAGGGTGTCTACCCTGGACAACAAAACACTTTATAGAAAATCTCCCCAGCTACAATGGAGCCCACGGGTCTACCCTTACTTATACGGCTATACGATAAACTGCCCTGCCAACTCGAGTCGCCCCACCACACGCTGCAGAAATACACCCAGGGAGGCTATAAACACCCGCCCAGAAGGCAACAGCACACCCCGCCCAGAAGCCCCAACCTCTCTCAATCCACACGGGATTCTAAAACTTCACATAAACTGAGCTGGGTTTGCGAGGGGCGGAAGAGCAAGTTAGGGAGCGCCGCTGGGGGGTTACAGGTGTGGTTTGACAAAGGGCTTGGGAGTTGATGGTAGGCGGTGGATTTAGACCCGGCTCTCGAGGTAGTGCTTTTTTTGCGCTTGGTATGGCACCTACATGTGTGAGTGGCTTACAGAAGGGCGTAGGTGATGCCGGAAGTAACACCACAACAGGCAGGGAGTGGGCGGTTAGGGATGAACTCGTATTGGAGGTAAATTAGCAGTGAGTAGAATCAGGGCGGAAAGGACAGAATATCTGTTTTTGATATTTGGCATTAGGTGGTTCCAGACAAGCCAGCCCTTAGGCTCGAGTCGCCCTGGCTGGCGTGATTATAATATAGGCTCTGACAGATTAAGCTTTGTAGGTGGGGCTTCGCACTTTTCAGGTGTCATATAAAATCACTCGCGCAAGGTGGGGAATTTTGGCGTTCATCATCGCTGAAGTGCAGGTTTTCCCACTGTCCCCGTTCCCATTTGGCCACCAGTAGTGGTTTTCTAGTCACTTTTTGCACAGTCGTTAGACGAAAGTCCTGGTGGATCTGATTTTCTCTTCGCCCCTTGTGCGGCCGTTCTACAAATGCGCAATACCCCCCTCCCTACAACTTTTGTCTAGCGACTGCACCTTTCAACGCTGTGTCTAGAACTTGTGGGCTCTTCAAGAGAAAATTGGTCTGTAGAAAAACTTCCTGACAAACTTCCTCCCCTCCTTCTCACCACACTTTAGTAGTACGCTAGCTCCTATGCTCCAATTAATGCCTACTATAAGGCCCATTCCTTCAGCTGAGGTTAGCACTTATGTTTTTATCATGTATCTACTAAGGAGTGTCAAATAAATGTGAACACCTTGCGTCTCAATGAGTACCCCAACTGAATACCTGTATAATACTAATAACCCGAGCTCAACAACAGAAACAAGGAACAAAAAATACACTTAGGTTCTTGTATACCATCTTTTACAATCAATGACAGCCTTCATCCTCTCGGTATGCCCCTTGCTAGCTTGTCGAAATGGCCCGGATCTAGTAACTCCTAGCGTTCAAAATAGTATCCTGGATCTCTTTCCTCAACCCCTCCACCCTTGGTATCCTTAGTAGCGCACATTGCGATACACTCTCTCAAAAAGCGACATCACCCGAGCCTACACAATACCTTTGGAAGCACCGGGGTCTCTGCTAACTTAATTTACCGGCATTCCGATATCATAGAGGCGAGCTAAATAATCTTGCTCGTGGGGGAAGGGTGATGCTGTAGGGGTGGAAAGTCTGTCGTACCATTTTGGCTTGGTTGCAACCCAAGGTGTTCACGTGTATTTGATATTGGGGGGGTAGCAAGTGAGGATCCGTGATTCGAGCCACTGGCTCGTGCCAAACTAAAATAGCAGGAGGGAGGGTGGGCAGAGGGAGGCGACGAACGATACACCAAATATCTGGTGGCAAACGTCAAATTCGGTAAGATTGTTCACTGTTCACCTATTTGTTTTCCCTCTACTATTATCTGCCTTTCTTGGTGTAAAATGCACCAGCTATAGCGTGCCGGTAGCTGTGAGAGCATTCCGCATGTATCTACACCATTATAGACAGCTTTCAAAGTCCCAAGAGACACAGCAGGTCGAGCATGCTCTCACGCAAAAACAACGCCCTCGGTCCACAACAGCCCCCACCCGAACCTCCCAAGAGTGATATACCATGATCGTAGCTCACGCCCACTGTCTATTCCAAGAACCTATGTAAAGGAGAGAAAAAAACCCCGACCAATGCCCAAAAAACCTACACAATTGCACCCGCAGAAGGAGAGAGAAAGAGGAAGAAAAGAAAAAGTAGTCCAGAACCCCACCCTTCACGCCTCCGCACTATCTAGTCCTCCCTTCCCGGTGCTAGCGATTGCCCCTGGCCCCTTGACTTTCTTGAGCTTTTCTTCAAACCTTTCGAATTCGCGGACAGCTACTTCTTCTTCTGGGTCCATTATTTGCTCGACTGACTGGACTTCTTCGATCTATTTTTTATGGTTAGAAAGGGAAGGGCTGTATAAGTGAGAGGGAGATGGAAGGAAAGAGGAGGGGTACATAATGCATAAGCATAGACTCAATCCCATTCTTTAAAGTTACTGTCGAAGAATCGCATGTTCTACAGGCGCCCCTAAGTTTCAACATAACGACGCCATTCTCGAAGCCGCGGTATTCGATATCTCCGCCGTCTGTTCATACATGTAAACCACTCCCAGTCCACTCATACTCAAAGAACAAAGGAATACTCACCCTCTTGAATCGCCGGCCGGATCCTCGTCTCCAACAACTCCTTAATCATTCCAACCACCTCTGAATCTCCCTCCTCCCTCTTAGTATCGCTGCTCTCCATAGTGCCCTCAAGCACAACCGGCTCCCCACTATTCAGCGCTTCAGTGATAAGGCTATAAACCTCCACCTTCAAGAGGGCCCACTGCGTCTCCTCATCCTTGGTAATAGTGATAAAGTCCGGCCCATAGAACACACTGCGGACTCCATCGACAGCAAACAACTTCCGAGCAAGCGGGGAATTGTGGGTCTCGCGGCCGTCAATGTACTCCTGCGACTGGCAGCCCTCCGGTAGGACCGGGAGGCCAGGAATAAATTTCAGCGCGGACGGATTGGGCGTCGACTCGGTCTGGATGAAGAGTGTGCGCTTGGGGGCTCGGAGGATGTGGGTTGTGCGTGGGACAGTGGGGCGGTAGAGGATGTGAAATTGGCGCACGGGTGGGAGGAGGAGGACAAAGCGAGGTCGGGACTGGAGGAATAGTCTCGTGAGAAGTTTTCGTGAAGACATGCTCGTTTGTTCGTTCGTTTCGGAGGTAGTAAGTGGTGGTGAACCTAGTTAGTCCAGTATGTTAGAGAGAAGTGAGAAAGAAGGGTTGCAGGGAATGACGAAATTTGTAAGCGGTGGCAACCGGCTGCTCAAGAGCTTTGGCCACCAACAGACCCCACATGAACTCTTCAACCACACAGCATGGCAGTGTGCGGAATTTGTCGAGAGGCGGAGTCGAAATATAAATGCCCTGCTTGTAAAGTTCCATAGTATGTCCCTCAGTCTAATCCCCCCTCCCCTCCGAAATTAGCCACACACTGACAGATATAGCTGCTCCCTCGCCTGCTACAAACCGCACAAAGCCGAACATGAAGCAAATCCTTTACCACCACCACCGCCAGAACCTTCTGCCGCTACTACCACCATTCCCGAAGCAGGACCCGAAGACAAAGACCCTTTTGCTCCACTGTTGGCCACACCTTTAACCCCCGCACTCCGACAGCACCTCCTCTCAATTCACGCCGCAACCCAAAAGCCCACATACAATTCTAACTCAAACTACCGTGGTCGCGGCAGTAGGGGTAGAGGAAGAGGTAGGGTAGACGGGGGGGGAGGGCGCGAAACCCACGAGCGAGAATGGACTGAAGAGCAGGGGACTAAAGCCGCTATCGAAAGGCTCCGGAAGCTCCGGGAGGGGGGTAATGAAGAAATTGAGGAATTCGTACAGATGGTGGTTGGCTTGGTAGAGGAGGAGAAGGGCGACGCTCTTGGATAGAGGTGAAGCTGGGTGCGCGCGTTGGCCGGTTTGAAGGGAGATTTCGTATTATATGTATTGTGGAGGTTTTCTTCTTCCCCCACCTTCTCTGGTGGTATATATCATACCCCATCGCGCAGCTTATTCCCCCCAGGCCTCCGGACCGAGCCTGAGGGGGAGCATAACCGCAGCCCACCATAGCGATTTTTTTTGAGAGGCAGAGGACTACTTGGCTTGCTATCAAGTATTAGAGGCGTAGTATTGGATGAACAGCTGCTGGCTCAAGCATTCATATACCCCCTCCACTTCACCTCCAGGGGTGCACAATACTCATGAGCAGCCCTAACAAAAACACCACATTCTTACGAGTGATACCAAATCGCATTACCCACATAAAGTTACTCCGTAAGATAGCAACAGAATCCAGATCTCAAAGCACCCATCGAAGCAATCCTAAAGGATATCTACTTGTATCACTTTTGGAAACTACAGCGGCACGGCTCTCACTAGCAGTAAAAGCGGCAGAAATAATCTCACCCGATAAACAAGATCTCATGCGATATTGCTAAAAATTCCGAGGAGGGATTGCTCCCTGGAACGAATGTTTTTTGCTTCATGATTCCTCTAGTTCTTGCGGTGGCCTCACAGCGACTACCCACAGTATCGCACCTGGATCATTGGTCTCTAAGGGAAAACCCAACTACAGTACCCTGAGGTCCTATACCATCAAGAACATAATCCCGTACAATACTGGGCCCGTCCCCCGGGTATATTATACATATCATACGTCATTAAATTTTGAATTTGTGGCATATTAAGATAGTTAAGCAAAAAGAAGCAAAAATTCAACCGGCCAAGACCGGAATAGGAGGCATCAGACGAGTGCCCGAGGGATCCTAAATGTGCCGCCGGTACCCATGGAAGGCCTGCGCCTGTCGATAGCAGAAGAGGATCGCGGAACAGTGTCCTTGGCCTACGATAGTCTCACCCAGGGCATTATGTCCGATTTTTAAGTCGGGCGCCACGAATGCATGTACTGTACTGTGCTGTACCGCAGCCGAGCCTAGCTATTTCCTCTTAATCACTAAATCCCACTCGAGCAGGTTTAACTCAACACAGAGGCAAAGGGCCGAGTACAACAGGCAATATTCAACTCCGTTATATTATTCACAAGAACCTATCTAGCCCCCTCGCCCATCTCTGAATTCCCTCCTTCCCATACCAGACCATTCCCACTCCGTCTCGAATCCATTTCTACCCCAACTATCTACAATTTCCAGCCTTGGGTTGAAAACAACAGACGCTGAATAAAGGTTAGAGAAAAAAAAGAAAGAAAAAACCAAAGTGAAGGAGAGAAGCGAAATAGAAACAAGAGCGGCGCTAATCCTAGGATATCGGCCGTTTTGAAGGAACCCGCGAGCCAAAGGGATGAGAATTAAAGACATTTACTCGTGAAAGCTTAGGCGAGGAGTGGAAGGAGAGGAAAGATAGAATGTACTTTCAAAAAAGACCCAGCTTTTTTTCCCCAGAAAAAAAGCAGCGCATCCACCAGCCGAGTCAAGAACGGAGAGCTCGAGATACAAGAAATAAATAAGAGAGCCACCGCCCTTATCATCCGGCAACCAGCCGGCTAACAACCATTTAGCACCGTAAAAGAAACAAAACATCCGCCTTAGTTACCAAATATTAATGCACACACGCACGCAGCTAATTGAGAAAACTAGGCCTTTCGCCAATGACATGGCATAGTCTTCTATTACATGGGTTTGCTTCCGTCATAACTTGTTCCCCCTGCTGCTGGTGCTGTTGGCTAGTATCCGAGCCATTGCTCTGCTATTCTTGGGGAAACCCGGCAGAGTTTTTAGGCTCCTCCCATGCACCCATTGCCCCTTGAGCTCCACCGTTCTGCTGCTGCTGGGCCATTATGCTCTGTCTGAAGGGGTTTGTCACACTTGCGCCTGTTGCATTGGCAGGCACTGTCAATCCAGTTCCGGCGCTCGACACACTTCTTGCAAAGGGATTAGTCCCTGTGGGCATTGAGCGTACTGTGGGCTGTGCCGATATTGGCATTGCCTGAGGGTATGCAGATGTGGACTGCGTTGAAATAGGATATGCGGAGGGGGGAGAAGTCGGAGACAAATTAGTGGGTGATGCTTGTCTCGCGAACGGGTTTGTAGATTTGGGCTGCGCGACCGCGGGGGGTGATGTTGCATAGAGAGATGGAGCCGTTGAGACAGACCCGGTCATCATCATGGATTGCCGGAATGGGTTGGTATCTGTCGCACCAGTGACTACAGGAGAAAGAGACTGTTGCTGCTGCTGAGGTTGTTGCTGGGGCTGCTGGTAGCTGGGCTGCTGAATGGGTTGGGTAAATCGTTGCGAGATTGCAGATATAAGGGGGGCAGTTACAGCATTTTGATCTGGTGGAGTATAGCCTCCAAAACCCGTCCCGGTAAAGTTCGTCTGTATATTTTGAGGCGGTTGCTGTATGGCCGGCAGGTTGTTTGTTTGGATAATTGAGGGAAGAGGTTGTTGCTGGGCAACTTGATTGTAGGGGTTCTGTGCTTGGTAACCAGTTCCGAACCCGGGCCCGGGTCCTGTCTGTGTAGGGAACTGTTGCGAAGGCGCCACAAAAGGTTGTTGGGGCACAGACTGCTGCTGCATTTGAATACCGAACGCAGCGTCTACCTGGGCTTGCTGAGTAAATTGGTTTTGAGGTTGAGGCATCTGTATTTGTTGCCCATTGGTGGGCTGATTGCCAAACATGGGAGTCTGCTCCGACTCAATTGACTCAAAGAAATCGATGAGATCTGGGGCGACAGGCTTAGGTTGGGCTTGCTCGGGCGCTGGGTTGGCAGGAGTGGGGCTTGGGAAGCGTTGCGCTGCTGAAGTTTTGGATTGTTGCCCTGGTGGTGGTGATTTTGGCTTGGTAGTAAGTATAGGTTTCCCACTCTTCTTCGCTTCTTGCTGAGCGAGATACTGCCGTCTATTGACATCAAAATCTGGATCATGAAGATATTCTTCCAACGAAGATGTGAGACTGGTTGGTGCGTGCTTTAAGTTGGGAATCTGAAGGCGGGTCGCCGTTTCTACTCCTCTAGCCTGCTGCAAATATTCGACAACGTCAGCTGTTTGTTTGGTGAATGTCTTGTAGATCTCTAAGGCCCTCTCGGCGTCATAACGCGACATTTCGAAATAATGTTCTGATAGCATATTAGTTAAGAAAATATCTAAAGGAGGATCTTAAAGGAAAGCGCACCAAGAACATTGATGACACCTTCATTTACAACATGGAATAGAACTAAAAGGTCCATAACCAACAATCGGAAGGCCAGAAGAGAAATTTCATTGTCGACGTCATCATCGAGAAACTATACAGGATTGTCTTGTCAGTCTACCAAATATTATCGAAAGAAACATGAAACCCAGTAGAAATACTGCACAGAAAGGTGATAATCCTACCGTACACTTCAATAGCGCCCTGATTTGAGTTTGGACACACTCCACCTCTCTCAAAAGTCCCTTCTCAATGCTCAATTTCCTAAGTCTTCCCTCACCGCTACGAACGTAGTCGGTCCTCACATCCCCATATGTTCTGGCCCTCTCCAATAGGTACTGTGAGTAGTGACGGATGTTTCTCCCTTGCTCCTGGGCTACAATGCGTAAAATAGTTAGGGCCCGACACCCGACACCACAAGGATTGTAGATCGATTGGAAAATATTCTTACCATCCGAATAATGACTGACAGTTATCAATCGGGGGTGCTTGCGAAGATAGCGGAGGGTCACTTCTCGTTCCCCTTCACGTATCATTAGATGAACAATGATGAGCGACTTGAAAACAATCTGTGTAGATGTGGGTTAGCCTGGGGATATGATCTGCTAAGTACGGGAGGCCAACCGTCCATGTTTGGTCTTTAACTCTATTATTGAGCGCTCGAAAGACTTCAGCAATTCCGGCCTCTCCCGCATGAGTCGCGATAAGGATGTGTTCAACATATTTCGATTTTGGAGCCGCAAGCTTGACTTTGGTGGCACCCTATTGACTCCAGTCAGAAGCAGTCCTGGATTGCTCCAATCTTCCCCACCATCCACCCCAGCCTAATCCCACCAAGACTCAAACCACTAACACAATCTAACGGAGCTTAACACATGCCTTCACCGATTTCTCAAAAGAAGCCGCCATGGAGCCGCTTCCGTTAGCCTCGACGTCCTTACGTCGACGTCCCAAAAAATTTATCCTCCCCACCTTGATATCGTCGAGCGGGAGACTCGCAACTAAGCGGAGACTTCTTGCCGGAGGTTCCGCCTTTTCTCTCTGGGAGTATTGCTACCCTTGGTTCTTGCTTTTGTTTTTCTAGAAGGTTAATGCACTCCTATTTGTCAAGATCACCTAGTTGTTTGCTTTTTGTTTTTTTTTCGGTCGGTAGGGAGAGGTTGTGTTTCGGATGTAAACTCGGGAAGGTTCTGGAGAGCTCACTCGGCAGACCAAAGAGGAAAAGGAATGGGGAAAATGGAGAAAGCTAGTGATGATCTACCAACAGCGGGTGGTGGATTCAATCACTCAGGTAGCGAGTATGTGCAATAGAGCTTGATCCGTTCGTTGTTACTGTTCCCTCTCTTTTAGAGTTAGTGGGGAGGAGACAGATGTGGCAGATCTCAGTTCGCGGGAAACCGGCACTCCTGAGGCTCTTTCGACAGGCTTGACGACAGCAGGGACTCTTCTTTGGCGATGCTGCACGGGCGACGGATTTTTCGTGCTCCGATGGAGTATGGACCTGCCCGGGTATGCGTGAGGGTTGGGTTGGGGTTGGGGGGAGTGTATGTGTAGGTATTGGAGGATTGCTACGACAGGGGGGAGGTTTTTATTCTTTTTCCGCCGGGAGAAAGACCTTCAACTCGATAAACTTTGCCCTTTTCCCCTTCTCGTCTCAGCTAAAGGGCAGCAGATAGCATAGGTGAAGGCTGTGAGGTTGGGGTAGTGGTATCAATTAAAACGTTAAGAAATTGATAGGAGAAGATGTGGGAGCAAAGTGAACACGAGATTTAGGATGAGAAAGAAAGCAGAAGCAGAGCGAAGTTTAGATGGGGGAAGAAAGGGCCCGCCACTAGTTGGGGGTAGTGATGATAGGTTTTTGAGCGTTTACTGCTCGCGATGATTTGATTGATTTGATTTGATTGATCGATTGATTGGAGATTTATTGACGGATTCCGAGTCGTCCACCCTCCCATGCCGGTTGCACCTTGCACTGTTGTCAATTGTGGCTGGTGAGCGGAGAGAGGGGAATCTCAAGTGGCAAAAAAAATACAGAAATGGAAGCACAGGCAAGGATAATGTGGCTGTGCACATTTCTTATGGCACGGGCTTTACCATTTTGATTAGAGTATCATAATATCATACCGGTACCGGTAGAGAAAATTGCCCAACAGATGATAGAGAAGTTAACAAACCAACAAACCGAAGCTAGCTGCCATAGAATATCTAACCTATGAAGATAAAGTAAACAAAGATGATGTCTCGCGCGAGATGGACCAGAAATCTGTTCCATCTCTAAATAGTTTTTCTTTTCTTTTTTGCAAAAAAAAAGAATATTGCCAGAGAGTCCAAGACAAAAAGTGTATCTTCCATCTCATCTCTCTCCTTAAATTCTCTGCGAGTGCAAGTTTTTTCTCTCGCAATTGATATACTGAGCCAAAGGATTTCTCGCCTAGGACTCCACCTGCTCTGCGAAAATAAGATCCTGATGAGGGCATGAGAAGAACATTCACACTATGAAGGCATAACAAGCATATAAAAATATACCGGAGATAGAGGGATAGGAACTAGGAATAGTTAAAGGAAATAAATGATACAATTCCGCTACTCCTCCATTCCTGCTATTTAAGATATCGGTGAACATCCAAAATATTCGAACAAAAAAAAAACCAAAGTTGAAATTTTATCCTTCCATGTTTCAAGATCAGAGATGCTTTTAGCGTCCGATTGTTTAACAAGGTAAGGTGTGCTCGAACGCCCATATCATGATTCCCCCATGGCCATCTGAATCAACCCTTGAGCCAGCCTGCGAGTGCAGGCGGAGAGCGCGATCGAAACAACCAGGGGTAACCGATCATAGGCTGCACGCTAAGTTTTCTTCATCTAAAAGAGGGGTAATTGTCAGCAATTGATCATATTCATAGAATCGCGGAAGTTTGCACTCACTTGATAAAACTTGGAAGGATGGGGTGGAAGCGTGGCTCCGAGGGTCCCTTTTATACTCGGTAACTCTGGAAGCGCTTAGTCATCCACATGCCAAAAAGCCCCTTACAATCAAATGCCAAGGTAGTACAGTCTGGTGCGGCAAAGCCGGAGGATGTCTTCCTGCTTGACCCTCGAGCGACCCCACTGTGTCGAATTGTCATTTACCAAGATGTCACCACAGATTGCTCTTTCGCGGATATGCTTTCAGTACCGAATGCACATATTTACGAAGGGTTTCCGTTTGATATCATCTTCCCGTTACATCCAGACGAGCTTGCCAAATTCCACATGCGATATCTGGCACGAGAAGTCTGTCCCAAGATGCCGACAATTTTCAACTGAAAAAACGACCCCCGAGAACAGTAAAGAAGGTCCACTTCAAGAAGAAGAGACTGCGCTATCTGGATCCGAATTCCCCGCCTCGGAAAGCACCGCTTCATTAGAAGCTGTCTCAGCCTCAGAGCCTCCTTCGTCCGAAGTTGCCTCTAAACAAACTGCTTTCGCACCCGAAATTTCACCCAAGGAAGCCACCCCCACCTTGGGGGCTACCTCTACCCCAGAAACCACTCTACCCGCGGAACTTCCGCTGTTAAATGGGACACGATTGGATGAGACATCGTCGAGCGAAACTCCATCGAGTAAACTACCTTCCACGATTACAAACGCTAGCGATTTCCTAGCTAGCCGGCGTTTCTTAGATGAAGATGCAAACAGAGAGGCTTCCCCCCGGCCTATTGATACCAAGGCTAGGGGGAAGGAAATCCTGAAAAACTATAGAGTTCTGCTGAGAGATACTGAAGTTGAGGTCGATCTCGACGAAGTCATGAAAGTAGCAACCACTGAGCCGCCGCCTCCCCCTCCAAAACCACCTATGCCATCCGAGCTCCTTCCACCCCATCTCCTGGATGCTGGAATGAAGTGTGATTTGCCCCTCCCTTTTGCACCAAAGGAACATACAACTTACAGTTTGCAATAGTCGAATTTCCTACGGCAACTCACCAAGCAGCAGATATCGGCAAAGAACTCCTAGACAAACAGGTTGTGCTTCATGGATACTTTGGCGCTGTGCGGAAGACTGCGAAACATCTCTATTTTTCTTCCTTCTACGACTATTACTCTAACCCCCCACGCCCACTAAAGGTGGTTTCCCTCATTGATTCTTCATCGCCTCAAATTACCAAAGCTGCCCATCAAATACTTGGGTCCCTCCATCGGTTTACACCTGTGGCTCTCCGAGCATCAGTATACAAGTGTGCACCTTCAAAATCCCCAGAAAAAAGGAAATTCGACGAGGAAGTTGAGCTCCGAGTCAAAGAAGTTATCCCGCTTAATTCGGTGTCAGAAAACCTGATCTATACTGAAGGGACAATTTTTCCGCCCGAGAATCGTTACCTACAACTCAGGACTAACAAGCAGCTTTATGCAGCCTTGCGCCTTCGCTCACGTACGGCGTCTGAGTGCCGAAGTTTTTTTGAGAAGAACGATTTTCTTGAAATTGAGACACCGTTATTGTTTAAATCTACCCCTGAAGGTGCCCGAGAATTCTTTGTACCAACGAGGAAGGGAGACGCCATATGTTACGCTTTGCCCCAGTCGCCTCAACAATATAAGCAAATTTTGATGGCCAGCGGTGTTCCTCGTTACTACCAGCTTGCTAAATGTTTCAGGGACGAAGATTTGAGAACAGATCGACAACCAGAATTTACCCAACTTGATATGGAAATGTCATTTGCCACGTCGAACGATGTGATGGATATGGTTGAACGGCTGATCATAAGTATATGGAGCAATGTCTTGGGTGTTGGTATAGATCCTGGGTTCAAACGAGTGCCATATTGGTGGACAATGAAGAATTACGGCACGGATAAACCTGACTTCAGATATGCGAATCATAGAGTAAGCTTGATACACTCTCTATCTTATTTTATTCTACTAACTAAAAAACAGATTAAAAGCCTCCATGAAGTTCTTCCACACCTAACTAAGGCAGACAGATCTGTGGAAGGGTTTTTGTTTTGCGGAAACACACCCAAATACAACATAGATCAAGCTACGGAGCTTCTGGATGAGTTCAAGAAAGAAAATCCGAGTGTAAGAGAGGATAATTATGTGGCATATATCGTCGGTTCTGGAAACGAAACTCAAGCCTACATCGAAGGAGGGATGGAACTATGGCACGAGGCTGACCTAGCTAATATCCACGCGGCGCTATGGGTGCGCCGACCCGGCACAATAGTTATAATTAAAGAGCGCCGTGGCTATTACTCCGTAGACACCCTCTCTCTCTCTCCTCCTCGCCACGCTCCATGCAAACCAGCGCTAACTCTGCTAGGGTGGGAATACCAAACTCGGTCTTCTAAGAACCGCGCTTCTAAACAAGGCCATCGAAAAACGGCTCCTACAAGGCCGATGTGATCATGCATTTGTCTGGGTCGTCGACTTCCCCCTCTTCTCTCCAACCAGCGCCGATGAGCCTAATCAGCCCGGCACAGCCCCCTTCTCATCAACCCACCATCCTTTCACGGCCCCTGTCGCGGAAGACATCCAACTCCTGAAGTCATCACCGTACCGTGTACGCGCCGAGCACTACGACCTAATCGTTAACGGAATAGAACTCGGCGGGGGCAGCAGGCGTATCCACGAGGCGGCGCTACAGAAATACATACTCGAGAAAGTGCTCAAGATGTCTCAGGACAAACTTCAGCAATTCGACCACTTACTAGAGACCCTCGATAGTGGGTGTCCTCCGCACGCGGGTATCGCTCTGGGCTTCGATAGGTTGATTGCTGTGATGATGGGTCGCAATAGCATTCGGGACGTCATCGCATTCCCAAAGAATGCTAAGGGTGCGGACGTGATGGTTGGGTCGCCGAGTGTGATTCCGGATGAGGAGTTGCGGGCATATGGGCTTCGGAGGAGCCGAACCCGTTAGGCTATAGGGAATTGGGGTGGAGGGTAGCTACTTATGTATATATACTCACTGTGCGCTCTCCAGATTACAATTAGGGTAGAGGGGATTAGATTTTAGAGAGGGGTCCGCCTCCCTATCATAGAATCTCACTCGATGGTACTCTACATCTCTGGCAGACGGAATTTGTGTAGTGGGGGGGGACAACCAACAAGGGGGAACAAAAGGTAGACCAAGTTTGACCTCTGCCGCCAGATCTTTGGTCTATTGTTTGCTTTCCCCACTATTCGTTGTCCCCTTACTATGCTTTGGCTTGAGCTCCTATCAGGCTGCCTGCCAGGGGTGGGATCGTGGCACTCATCCCCCTAAAACATACACTTGCCCCGGGAACACAAACCACTTTCCCCCATCAACGACCTCAGTCCCTCCTAGGAGCAGCCACTGCATCGTCACCCAATCTCTATCTAAACGTGCCCCCAAATATGCCTACACGAACAAGAAGTATTATGCGTGAGTCGGGTCCACTCAAGTCCACTCAAGTCCTAAATGCCCCACATCCCCGCCAAGCAACGTCAGAGCCTATATTTCACCGACCGCCTATATCAGAGTATGATACCGGTATCCAGCGTTGTCCTGCGATACTATACCATGTAATGCGAAAAACCATCTTATGCGCCCCCTCCCACTTATCCCGGAAAGCCTCTATAACACCTGCTGGTATTATAGCTGTTTGCTGGTAGTTCATTTGCTGGAAAAACGGCTTAGATGGTAGCCCACACTCCCTTACTGGCCCCGTAGTGTACTCTGCATATGCTGCAATACGTACAATTCACAAGTGCATGTCATACCTGCCCTATCATATCGCTTCACCGTCATTATAATTGAGCTCCGGCCTGGCACCCCTCCTGATCACTCGCGCAGAACAATCACCAGGAATACGAAAACTGCCCTCGAAAACCACTTTATCATACTTTCAGGAAGAAAAAAAGCATCATCATCATCGTCCGGGCAGAGTGTTTAGCCCTTTTTGCTCGCTCACTCATTCGCTTTCCCATCTCGGGGACTAGAAACGGAATATATACAGCCAATCTTCGAATCTTTGCATCATAGGAATAGATGAGAGAGAGACGTGGGTATCGTTCATATCATAACTTTGAAGGGGGTATAAAAAAGCGAGGACACAGAAAGAAAGGGAAGGGGAAATGGTTAAGGGGGGGATGATGAAAAGGGAGAAAGCATAATAAACATCGCTTTGTGAAAAAGCAGATTAAATTATGCGGGAACGGTACATGCCATCTGCTTAGAAACGTCGACGAAATAAACTTTTCCTCTTTTTGCGCCCCCCGCGTCTCCAGAACATGAAATACCAAATAAATAATAAATAAATAAACCGAGCCAACAAAGCCCATCTATGCCTGCCGCCAAACAAAACAGAAAAATGTGAGCACAACCCGCCACATCCACGTTACGAAGCTCCAACTCCAACGCCGAAAGTCCCCTGGTTCACCTGTGCTTCGGAGGACCTTGTTCCAGCCCCGGTTGATCCTCCTGTGCTCCTTCCCCTTTCTCGCATTCGCCTTCCCTCCATTAGGCCTCTTAGACCCCGTTTCTGCAGACCGATCACGCTACTAACCCCACCTCTCCATTCGTCCCCTGTGCCACCAAGGTTTTCCACTGGCTCGCGCTTTCCACCGTTGCCGCCGCCGGCGGCCATGGCTGCGGCATTGAAGACTGCTGCGGCGTTTCTACCGTCGAGGACCTGGTGGAGGCGCTCGACCACAGCTTCTAAAAGGCCTTCTACTTGGTATGGGCGGGCGATTTGTAGGAGGGAGCAAAGAATTTGTGGGGATGATTGAGGGTGGTTTGGTGGAGGAAGGGTAGATGTATAGAGGTAGTGAACAAGGGTAACTAATGTCTGGAGGGTGTGCGGGAGATATAGAGTTCGGGGGCGATCCAATGGATTGAATTGCGCGGTTGTGGGGGGTTGTATTTCCGACTTTTGAGTCGACTGGGAAAGTGATTGTTGTGTTATTGTAGAGGCTGAATTGTGGTTCTTCCCAGTTGGTGAAGGGAGCTCCTTATTTGCCGCATTCAGCAGCCCAAGGAAGTATGGTCCCCAGCGGCGAGCCACAATTCGCGAATTAACAGGAACGCGCTCACCACCGACAGCGAGAAATTCCATATCGGCCATTTCTTTCATGCCAAGTACCATCCTGCCAAGTTCCTGTGCCGCAACAGAGCAAGAGCGTTGTAGGGCTGGATGAGAACTCATTCTTGGATTCTCATAGAGGCCAAATGCTTCCAATTCAACCATACATAGATGGGAGAAGTTGATCCGGCGATGATTATAGTCCTCCACCAGAGACCGATTCTTATTCCCCAATATCAAAAAGGCATTACGTTTACTCCACAGAATTCCCCTGTTCCATGATCCCTGGGCGAATGCTTGGCCCGCATCAATGCGTGACCAGATAAGTGTTCGGAGATCCAAAGCCCACAGAGCATACTCCTGTTTACTGCTCGTCAGGTATGTGCCGCTGACGACAAAATGATTATCTAGAACCCCACCATTGGGAAACCGGAGACCAGGCGGCGAGAATTGCCCGTTCATGGGCCTCTCGGTAAGGGAGCCATCCGGCAGCCGAATCTGTAGCTCAAGCTTGACATCCAGAAAGTTATAATTTGAGTAGATCAGCATAGCGTTTGCTTCACTCGGCGAAGCCTGGGAAGTAGATTGGCCATTCACGGCGGAGAAGGACGGACCTTCTTCTGAACCCATGTACGGACTATTGCGTCCTGCTCCGATAGATGATGCAGTCAATCCGCGGCCCAACGGTGCAACAACCGATCTATATGCCCCGCAAGACCTATCCAACGGTGTCGTCGATGTCCATTTCAAGGATCGAAGATTGAAAACATTGATCTCCTCGATATAATGGTTCGCAGAATCCTGGCCGCCCACAATTACCATTTCCGCACCTCCGAGGCCTTCAAGCCCAAGGCCCCCAACAACGGGTGCGGCTACGCTATTTGTAGATGTGAAAGTTGCACTTGTGGGAAGTATGGTTGCGCAATGGGCATATCGCCCCTCCGGTGGATTTGATGTGGGTATGTAAGTCCATGTTTGCAAAGGAATATCATAGATGTGTATATCTGACATGACCATAACATCATTCTGTGAGTCTCCTCCAGGCGAAGTAGCGGTATTCCCATTCGTATTACTGGTTCCGTTGGTTTGTGGAGGACTGGTGGCCGCGGGCGACATGCCACCGAAGCAGACTAGCTTCGTGCCCCCTAACGCACAGACGCTGTGAAAATATCTCGGCCGTGGAACATCTCCTCTTGTCTCTAGTTTTGACCATGATCGAGTGATCAAATCGAGCGCATACATATCGCATGTCAGCTGAGGCTTTGTGCGTGAAAGCAATCGGCCACCAAACGCGTAGAGGGTATCGCCGATGATGGTTGTTGACGAGCCCACTAGCGGTGGTGGCTCCCGTCCAGATGTTTTGAGGATTGTTGCTACCAGCGAGGAGATGTTTTGGGACGCCTGCGGCTGAGCTGTAGTAGGAGTCGAGGATCGAGGAGTATTGCTGTTACTGCTCGAGGGGTTCTGCTGTGGGGCTGTTACGGAGGAAGTAGAAGCGGACATCGTCGGGGGAAGGTGTATCGAGGGCGAAGGGTTGTTAGAGGAAGACATGGCGGAAACAGCGGTCTGTCCGTTCGTCTCTGGCAAGGAGGGTGGATAGTTGGAATGAGGGAGATGCTGGCGTGAGTTGCGATGTGTGAATGTTTTACTCGTAGGAGGGGAGGGGGGGTTTGTAAGGGTAAAGACAACAAGGCGGCAGGCTCGGGTTGTGGGTTGTGGAGGGTAGGAAGGTGTGCAGGGAAGCACACAAGCAGGAGGAGCGGTCCCAGGACGAAACCGGGAGGCCGATGCACAGTATGGAATTTCGTAAGTGGGTGGACAGGGGATGGGCCTTTTCTTCCTCTCCCTCTTTCTCTTATGTTTTTTTCTCGATCCACCCCCGTTTGACGCTCGTCACACTCAGGGCAAGTGCTTGGCTTCCTGTGATGATGATGCCCCAGTTAGAACTCGCGACCCAAGAAGTGCTGCAGAAAGGTAAGGGAGAAATCATCTCATCCACCCCAGAACCCACCAGCAGGAGGGTTATGGCAGAAGATAGGAGGACGTCTGTAGGTATGATACCCCTAGCCTCGCAAAAACGCCCAGATTGGTAACCTATATGACAGCCCCTTTTGTGAGGAAAAGGGCTCGCCTACTAGCGATGTTATTACTGCCGGTAGGTAAGCACTTGCAATTCTAGTGGTGGTGGTGGTGGTGATGTTGGAGGGTGGTATTAACCCTCTCCATCTCCTCTCCTCCCTCTTTCCTCTTCCCTTTCTACCGTTCCCTCTTTCCTTCCTAATAGTTTGTCACGATATTTCGTCCGGAGCTAGCTCCGTAGCCAGAATCAAGCCTAACAATGCTATCAACTAGGGCAACTTATAGTGTCTCGCCGTCACAAGATCGTGTATCACAGCCTTCGTGATAAACGAAGACTGTGATACTCTAAGAACCGGTATGTGGACAGTCTGGGTAATCGATCTCAAGAAAAAACAAGTTCCTCGGCGTATTCGCAAGTATTAAACACAATAAGACAGCACTCGTAAGGTGTAAGCATCTTCAGAGGGTGGGCGGGTAGACACCCTCCAGAGCTTTGTCCCTTTCCTCCTACCGTACTAGACCGATACTCCCCACTCTTCTCATCCCCCCCAAAGCGATATTCCCCCGTCTCTCGCTTCCTTTCTTTTCTACTTTTGCCCCCCCCCCCCGATCCTTAATCCCCACCACACAATCCTCCACCCCGCATCTTCTTACTCCATCCCCCCTCATATGTTCATTCAGCCGGCATTATTATTGGTCTCCAGCAGGGTACGCTTCTTCTCCTTCCCTTTCTTTTCCCTTTGTCTCTCCAAAAGCTCAATGGGCGGTTACCATACATCGCCTACCGTTACAGGTACAGTACCCCTTTTACAACATTCCTCGCCAAGTGCCGAAACGTCAGCGAATCAGGTTAAACAGATACGCTAGGTAGGAACGTGGAAACGTGGTTGTCTGCAGAAAAACGGTCCGCCGCCACCAAATATCACATCTCTCACCACAATCCGTCATATTTTCCAAAGCCATGATTCTCGGATGTCCTTTTTCTTCCCTCGGCAAAGCTCCTACGATGCCGGTAGACTGCATTACTTGTCAGGTACTCGAGTACTCGAGTATGTGTGGAACCGGGGCTGTGTGGGTACACAGTCCACCGGAAAGTGCGTTATCGGCAGTCCTGCTGGTGATTCAATTAGCAGCAGTTAGCAGAGATAGGCTGCGGCGTTGCACGTCTTGAGTGCGCAATTCCCCTCCACTCCCATGATTACCCTATTCCTGCAAACCTCAAAGTCTCAGGCAGAGAACAGAGGGGTTTAGAATTCTTGAGCACCCTTCCCTTCCCCATACCCGGTTCAATGCCTCTCCGAGCAGAACATCGGTGCATCTAGAGCCTCTTAACTGGCCCACCCACGATCATCCAACCTTCCCCAAGAATTTCATCGCTCCAGCGCTGTATGCCGGTACTGGAGATTTTTCGACCACCATCGTTGCCATATCTTGTGCAACCCTCGTAACTCCCCCCACAGCGACGGAATCTGGCCGGATACCCGGGCCGGTACGTATTTATCTAGTCTCCATCGTGTACATGTACAGTACAATAGAATCAAGACTCCCCTGTAAGATGTCAGGTTAATATGTCTTTTTCTTTTGCCATAATATTATTACACATATCTACCGATACCTTACCAGCACCCCACTATATCATACACGGCACCACCACGCCTATCAACAAATCCATTGGGAAGGGGGTGTTTAATCTCCCAGAGTGTGTTTCCGCCTGTTCGGGTCCTAGATTATGACCGTAGCCGGGTTGGGGCACCATGGACCCCAGCAATTATGCATATCAGCCATGATATTAAGCCGAGATCGCCAAAAACCCCACAAAATCCTTCCCAGGCAACCCATCCAAACAGTTAGGCCCTATAAGGTGATGCTTAGATGCCCGGGTATGGTAGAAAAAGGAGGGTGTAAAAAAAATACCAGCAAGACCATGTGGGGCAGTTGGGAGAGAGCAGACGGGTTGCATAAACGGAAAAATTCTTATCCCAGTAGACACCAGAAGTCGGGATTGAAAGAAAGAGCGGGTAGTGGGTATCCGGTATCTTAGCACTTGACCACCCGTATTCAGATCATGATAGAATTATTATTAGCGCCTAGATTTAGTTCAATCCGCTGGATTATACAAGGCTCTCAAAAGAGCTACAGCACCTCCAAATGCCCTACGGTACTGTAGCCCCCTCTCCTCCTCCTCTGGTCTCGACTTGGCCCCACAGCCCTAATGCAGCACGCATATTACGAGTATGATACTTGTAACTTGGACCTGACCAGTTGCAGGTTGCTTAGCGCAACTACTCGTACTCCAGGTTAATAACGTCTTGTAATATCCCTTCTGTTCTTCCCCCACTTCCGCTAATCTATCCGCACCCCCTAACTCACCGTAATCCTTGTCTCGCCACCCAAAGTTTTCCACCCTTTTTCTATCTATTTACCCGAGTACGGGTACTGTGCTGGCACGGAACACCGGGGGGCAGAAGTACGAGTATGATACTGTACAGTACTCGTACTGTACGAGGTGCAAGGGTAGGGAACAGTTAACCCGAACGGACAGGAATATATTTGGCTGGTTAGCCCTAGATGGATGAGTGTCCAATCGCTTCTTACCAGACCCTGGACAACTACTCGTACTCTCACGGTGTTGGAGCTTACCGAAAGTGTAAATAAATGTGTTGTCGCTTCTTGATACTTGTATATTATGGTATCATATCGGGCATGAGCTAAGTTGGGTCTGATATGGTGCTTCACATCTTATCTCCTGGATCACCGAAACCGTGGAAAGTTGTCGGCCACCCCTGTCAATATCTAAGACGGCGAGGTCAAGGTAAGTTACCACCTTGGTATCCCTCAGTGACGACAAACGTTACAGTAGGCACGATCATATAGCTAATACCGGTACAGTCCTAGCTACAGTATCTACTATGGTCTGAAGTGCACATCTGCAGAGCCACAGAGATCAACAAAGGTTGCTAATTAGCCCATGTCTCAGACACTGATACTGGTGGTACAAAACCCTCTACCGTTTCGCCACCGACCAAGAGGTATGTCCCGGTATGGTAGATTTATTTACTTGTCATAGCCAGCACTTGGGGGGTTTGTGTGCGCAACAACCTACCCTAATACTGTACACGCTTAAGGTATGGTTCTTTTTTTTTCCCTTTTTCTTTTTTTAACCTGGACCAGATAAAGTGCCTGCGATTGGCCTTGTGGATAATCTATTGATTATTATACATGGCTTAAACCCGGTTACCCGAGGAGCTGGAAAGGATTTGGAAAATTTCCATGCCTGGGTGGTGGCTCTAAAACTCACTCGTGCGCTCACTCACAAAGCGTTATCAACTTACCGAGCCCTCGCACAGTGCAGCACAGTACAGCACCGGTATCGGTGCCGCGCCTCGCTCAAGCAAGATTCCCCCTTCTTCTCCTCTTCTAATCACATGACCTGCTTTGCATACCCTTTCTTTCCTTTTTTTCCCCTTCCTTTCCTCCACCCCAAATCCCTGCTCTGCGCAACCCCCGTACCATATATATAACCCTTCTAGAATACGGGTAAGCATAGAAGCGGGCTAAAGTTTACACAATGAGACACGAGAGATCAAGCACTCTTGGCACAGAGGACAGGGAAGGGGTGGAGAGGGTGTGTCTGAGGACCCGCTTCCACATGACATGACAATGCAATGATGGAACTGAAACCCCAGAGTCCCCTAGTTCTATTGTCCCTCAGTCCGGCAACGCGGCTACTCCCGTGGTGAATCATGATCAGCGATGGCGGGATCGCAAATCCAATACGCCCTAGTGAGAGTGTGGTACCATGCGAGCCCTAGATTGGCTCTCAAGGGGAAGGGGGTAGCAACGATAGTGGGTGGTCTGGCATGCCGAGTGAGAATTGGTGAGAGTTGATGTATTTTTACAAGATCCTGGTTTTGTGTTTTTGGGGAGGGGGGCTTTCACTGGCTTATCTCGTTTGATTGGTCCAAAGCAAATGCATCATACCTTGAACTGCTTTCATACAACTCGTTTCAATAACGTTTGGCTCCAAAGAAATACAAAGAAACACGATTCAACCGCCGAGCGATGTGTCCTGAGGCATCTGTACCTCGGCCAGCCTCTCGACATCTCCCCTTCTGAGCCCACCACGTTCCGTTTGGTGCTCGGTCACATGAGGGTGGACCTTTTCGTCGATGATCTTAAGAGTTGACTGGAATTCTTCCCCGTCGATGGGAAGCTGGCTGGTTGGGTAAAGTAGGACAAAGCTCTTAACACCAACCAACAGCTTGTCTGGGCTCGCCTGAAGCTCCTCGGGCGTAAGTTCGGTTTTGCCATTGTGCTATATATTATTGTTAGCAGTCGTAGACAAAAAGCGAGGGCACCTCGGGGCCGGGCTTGCCTTCAAGATCCTCCACTTCAGATTCTTAGCCAGCCACCTTTCCACTTCATGCTGGTCATCCAAGGTAAAGTTATGGTCGGTGCCGTCGAGGCTATTGTAGAGGGCATTGGTTATGTCTACACCTCCAGAGAGTAACTGGTCCGCTTCCTTCTGGCCGGCGCAATTCCCGCAGATATCTGTTGTGCTTTTGAATGTGTCGACCGTGCCTACACGGTTCTCATTCAGGATCCATTGGTGTGGGTCATCTCCGGGTTCGCCCAGGAAGAAGAATATGGTGAAGTTCCCAGGGATGAGGTACTTCCTGACACGCAAGAAGATGAACCATTCACGACGGAACTTCCCGTTATCTGTTTCATATGCACAATTAGGTTGTACGGGGTAAAATGTGGACATGGACGAGTAACATACCAACGATATGTTTAGGAGGTTTGAGACCGTGCGGAACATGGGGGGTATCGACTAATGACTTATCTATGGTAGCACCATATAGGTCGTAGACCTGCTTGAGGACATATAATTTCATCTCCCTTTGGCGTGCAGGGCCAGACAACTCGACTGGAAGTTCCGGATAGTAGTAGTTATAGTCGAAGACACTATCAATGTTAATTTTCGGGATTACTCTTAGGGAGTGGTGGTGTAAATTCACGGGAACTCACGTTGGTCCGACTTCTGAGCCGGACTTTTGAATCATGCTACTCGTCCAAGGGGTTGCTTGCTTATCGTCCGTATAAAAAGGGCGAAGAGTGGTCTGGGCATCATCTGTAGCTGCTGTGAGAGGCCAACGGGTATTATCTGTGGTTTGGTCCTCAAATGGTGCATCATAGTGAATAGCTTGCCAAAGCGCATACATGCGATCAATGTTGCAGTGGCTACTCCAAGTTAGTTACTTATGTAAAGGGTTGATTGGGATGAACTTACTGCAGCCTGTTTGAGAGGGGTGTTAAATATGTATCAGCGCTCTTGTTTTCGCCATGCTATTGGGTTCAGAGCTTACCAGAAAATAGGATCGAAGGCGGATACAGGCACTTCTGTCATGTGGCCCTCCGGGGAACCCTTGGTTGTATAATCTGTCCCAGTGTAGTCTAACATTACACAAAGTAAGCTTCCCCTTTAGCTACTGAATCACATAGACTAAGCCTACTGTGAATGGTATTGTGATAGCTCTCCAACGAAATGTTATTGACTCCAGTATAACCTGACTCCCAACCGGTATTACTGAAAGGTCCATATGATTCAACCAACGTCAATAGCTTGTATATTCCCTCACGGAGGCTAGAACTGCTAGCATAATTAGTATTAATCAAAAGAAGTCGAAGAACTGAACTTACGCCGAACCCTTTCCCGCCACTTTTGCCAATTGGATTCTGAGTTGCTGATCTACGATTTTAGGGCGACTAGTCCCATTCTCATCTGGGCACCTCTTCGTCTCTTCCCAAGTAACCATCTACCGCGAGTTAGCCAGTGCCAACTATTATCAGCGAAGAGACATACCTCCGGAACACCGACTATAGAGAAGTCTCTCTGCCTCCGAAGGCTTGTCTTAAATTTATACGAATACAAAGGGTTGGGCACATCTTTCCGGGTGATGGCCGGGGCATGAGACCCAGGCCGGGGAAGCGTTATATCTGTCGTCGGGAATCTGACGCTCTGCGGAACATCCGAGTCTGTCGCCCAGTCCCAGTACCTGCCACTGTTAGACTGACACTAGGCTACCTCAACGAAGGAAGGGAAGAAGGCTTACGGGAGCCGGATTCTTAAAGCGGCTTCCTCATAGGGTGCACGGTGCTTGTCACTAAAGGCTCTAGCGATCTTGAGAGCTTCCTCCACAATACGTTGCTACATGTATTTAGCTCCTGTAAGACTTCAGTGACTGGAGAGACCAAGTTACTTCATAAAGCAGAAGATAGGGACGATGCCAAGTAAGGAATAGGGCACTATTAGACAGATTAGCACACTCTAACTTCAACTGCTAAGAGCCGTAACGCACGTTCCATGGGTGCAGTAATCTCCCGCCCTATCATCCGTATCCGCCTCCTCCATCCACGCTAAATAAGGCACCCCATGGACACCTTTTTCAAGTTAGAATTCACACACAATCGACCTAGGAAATGCTTACACACCTGCAACCTGATAATATCCTAGAGGGCTATGTGTATCCTCCCCCTTCGACTGGAAGTTTATCAATGCTTGGAGGAACAAGTTCCACTGAAGTGGATCCTCAGCGAAGTCGTTGATATTGCGTCTTGGATGAGGAATTCGACTTGCCACACCAGTAATGGGGTATGTTCCCGCTGCCATGGTTGATGAGATTGACTGATATCGGATACCAAGCCTACTTTTTTCGCTACTATCTAATTGAGTTTGTCAGAAGGGTGGGTTTATATAGGGTTTGGGGGGGGGGGGGGGGGGGGGGGGGGGGGGGGGGGGGGGGGGGGGGGGGGGGGGGGGGGGGGGGGGGGGGGGGGGGGGGGGGGGGGGGGGGGGGGGGGGGGGGGGG
>Ga0307517_10001230_pt1 | contig 43058 bp, 36 predicted proteins | sample 23_EM_MG_FD_194515 | JGI IMG/M metagenome (GOLD analysis project Ga0307517, IMG submission 194515) | Populus trichocarpa ectomycorrhiza microbial communities from riparian zone in the Pacific Northwest, United States - 23_EM | ecosystem: Host-associated > Plants > Roots > Unclassified | place...
TCTCTCATCAACGTTGGCATTCACTCACAAACCAACTTCTTTCCATTTCACACTAGATAAAGTTGTTTTTTGAATTGTTTCCTCTGTTTTTCCTTGATTGTTCATTTGGTGCTTGGTCTAATACCCGAATAGCATTAAAAAAAATTGATTTTTTGGATGATGGATTGATTATTTATATTTACTTATTGGTTCAGAAGCCTGGTTTCTCTGTTTATGGGTTGTTTCTTTTGTTTTTGGTAATTATGGGAAATTGTTGCTGTAGATGGGAGCTTTCTGTATACAATGCAAAATCAGGTTGGTTACAACTAATTCCCATTTTTTTTTGTATAATTCATGCAACTAAGTAGACTTCTTCTTCTTCTTCTTTCCTTCTTTATTGTGATTTTGTGGGCATCACTATCATCATTTGATCAGAATGGTAATACTCTGTTTTCCTCTGCCTTTTCCCCTGTTTTTGCATGTCCTGTATGAACCATATGTTCCCACTTTTTCATTATGTTAAGATTTCTTGAGGCAAAGATATATGAGATTGAATATTCTTTTGTTGCTCCTTTAACCCCTTGTATCTTTTATTCAATAGGTTCTACCATAGTATAATTCGCCCTCTTCATAGCTAATTTTATTAAGATCTTACATCTAGATTTTCCATCCTTTTACCAAAAAGAAATAAGAAATTTTTTTATTTATTTTCTTTCTTTAGTGGAACCTACTCTACTCACTAGAGTGGTTTGATGCTCATCTCAAAAGTGTTTTTCTATTCCCTGTAATGAACTAAAAAACCCTACACATTGCTTCAAAATTAATCTTTTTCTTCAAACATCTGATATTACCTTCATCTTTTCCCTTTTTCCTCTTTTATTTTCTGTTCTCCTTTCCTTGTCTTGCTTTGGGAACTCGTCTGCTTCAATTTAAGGTGAGCTTTTTGGTTTCTTTAATTGTTGTCTGATGAATCTTTATAAAGCACAAGCTTCTGGTTGACCTCTCTGATGCTCTCTTATGCTGAAGAGAAGAAAATATAAGACAATTGGATTGTTATGACATCGGTTTAAACATGAAAGGAGTTGACATGGTATTTTCTCTTTATAGCATTTGATGATCATGTGTGTGATTCTTTTGTTGCCATATTTCCATGTTAGTCTCCCCGAAAGAGCAAAGTCCATCAGGAAGACCAATACAGGATGATAGAAAGCTACCTTCAAATCCTGAAGAAGTAGAAGACCTGCGTCGTGATTCAGCGGCAAATCCGTTGATTGCATTTACGTTTGATGAACTAAAATTAATCACAGAAAATTTTAGGCAAGATCATTTGCTGGGTGGAGGAGGATTTGGAAGTGTTTATAAGGGAATCATTGCTAAAGATTCTAGAGAGGAGCTTCAGCCCCTTCAAGTTGCTGTTAAGGTTCATGATGGTGATAACAGTTACCAAGGCCATAGAGAATGGCTGGTAATCTTTTGTGCTCTTACTACTTTTATTCCTGTGGAATATCAAGTCATCGACATTGAGACACCATTTCTGCATTTCCTTTCCCTTCAATTATATGGAAAGCTTCATATTCTCCATAAGATTGATTAACAGTTTTGAGGATTTTTAGGCAGAAGTCATATTCCTGGGGCAGCTTTCTCATCCAAACCTGGTGAAATTGATTGGATATTGCTGTCAGGACGAACATCGGGTGCTAATATATGAGTATATGGCTCGGGGAAGTGTGGAAAACAATCTGTTTTCAAGTATGTACTTCATATAACTTATTTCAATCAAACAAGGCAATTATTTGCTGCGAAAGTGATTCTAAAGAATGTCCTTGTTCAAAAGAGTTACAGTCGCCTATCGTTTTTTTCCCTGCCTTTAGATTTGATTGCCTCCATTTCATGTCTTCATGTCTTCTTTTTTTGCAAGATCCGATCCAAAAGGCCTGGCTTTAGAATAATCATTAACCATTCTGTGATCACATTGTAGGGGATATGACCGCTAACTAAGAACATTGGTATTAGATATGATAGGGCTTATATTGTGCTGAAAGCAGTTAAAAGATAAGCAATGATAAAAGGCTGCCAGAATAACTTCCAGCAGCCTATTTCAGATGTCATTTTTAGGAAGGTGGAGGCAAAGGAGCAGAATGATGTAAATGAGATGATATGCGTGATCTAGAGGTAGTTCTAATTAGAGCAGGAAGCGGCCCCTGCAAAAAATGAACATTTGAAGCTACTTTCTTTATATTATGTGGAGAGGACGTCAGAAGGTGGAAATTGTAGGCAGCATAACTAGCATGTCTAGAGTTGGTATAGCTAAATGATTCAGGCTTTTCTAGTCAAGTTGGAAGCCATGAGTTGTTCTTCATTTTTTTGGCGTTTTGTTTTGGATGTCTGATACGTGCATGTCTTTTGTTGTTGCAGGAGTGTTGCTCCCTCTTCCATGGTCTATTAGAATGAAGATTGCCTTTGGTGCAGCAAAGGGACTCGCTTTTCTTCATGAAGCTGAAAAACCTGTCATCTATCGTGATTTTAAGACATCTAACATTCTCTTGGACCAGGTTAGTAACTTAAAAGCCTTGCACCTGTTGCCTGGAAAAAGCCTTTGAAGTATTTTTCAACCCGAGTTGAAACTATTGCAAGGAAGAGTTAATGTAGAAAGGCCTGCTAGATGCTATGAGAAGGAATGTTCGATCCAGTCTTGTTATAATTTCACCAACCTGAGCTTAGAATCGTTTGTTGTCATGCATATTTCTGAGCAGGACTACAACGCAAAGCTCTCTGACTTTGGCCTTGCAAAAGATGGACCTATGGGAGACAAAACTCATGTTTCTACTCGGATAATGGGGACTTACGGGTATGCAGCACCTGAATATATAATGACAGGCAAGTTTCCCAACTCTGCTAATGTTATGCACAGCATTCAGAATGAAAGGGACCAATTTCCTGGCGGCCTCCGAGATGCTCAAGCAAGTTAGGTCTTATACACTGCCTGTCTAATTTTCATTCAGGGCATTTGACTCCAAGAAGTGATGTATACAGCTTCGGTGTTGTTCTTCTTGAACTTCTGACAGGAAGAAAATCATTAGACAAATCACGACCAGGCCGCGAGCAGAACCTAACGGATTGGGCTCTTCCCTTGCTTAAAGAGAAAAGGAAATTGCTCAACATTGTGGATCCAAGATTAGAAGGAGACTATCCTATTAAAGGATTTCAAAAGGCGGCAATGCTAGCTTATCATTGCTTGAACCGAAATCCGAAAGCAAGACCTCTGATGCGAGATATCGTTGATTCCTTGGAGCCTTTGCAAGAACCTGAAGATGTTCCGAACAAAAAAAACTGTGTTCACTGTGATTAATAATGGTGTAGCGGATGTCGAGTTAAAAGGAAAAGAAGATTCAGTGTAACTGACATGAGTCCTGTGTATTTTGATTTTGCCAAGTTTTCTTCTGTTTAAAAAGAGAATGTTTTTTCTTTCTTTTTTCTTGCGTTAGATAGCTAGCTTTTCTTGTGCGTGACTAAAAGAAAATAAAAGTATGCCTTCACTCCTTCCTATTTGTTGTTTTCTTTTAATTCTAGGGCCAAACATGATTGTGATGTATGGTAATGAGAGTTGGATTAGTGTACAAGTGAATACCAACACCGATAGGCACTTAACTTTAAGATTCAGCCATGGATTGGTGAGAAGACCTAGCTAAGATTTAGCCATGGTTATAAGATCTGGTTTGATGGTCAATTTAATGATTTGTTGATCTGGATGGAACAATGAAAAAAAGTTGGATCTTTTTCTCTCTGTTTCTTTTACCTAAAAGACATTGTTTCGTCCATGTCAACCCGCCACACACAAACCTCTTCGCATGCATCAGGAGGACAGGCGAAAGGAATAGACGAAGTTGAGTGGTAAGTGACCCCTTCTTCTTCTTTTTTATTGCTGGAAGTATCTCAATCAAGAGAAGTTTGCAGGGAAACGACGAGATGTTACATCAAGGGAGACTGGCTGCATGCTATCTTGACTTGCTCTAGAAAGTTGAAGTCAGTGCTTCAAGACACAAGACAGGATTAGGCGTAGTTTCATGGTAATATTGGACTCTGGCCGTCTTGAAGTAACAATTATATATAAAACTACTAGCTAGCTAGGGGTTAAATTTGATTTTTCAAAGAACTTGGAGCTCGAAGGCCCCTTGAGCAGCAGGAGGGAAGGTTCACTCCTCGATCGGGACAGCCGTTGGTAGCTAGTAGTATCTCAAGAAGAGAGATGGCGTCGAGTTTATGCTGCAAGTAAATTATTTACTTACTCTCTCTGGATAATAGCTAAACTAATATCTTAGTACTGTTGTTAACACTAGCTAGGTAGCTACGAGATAGATAGCACAGCTCAAGTGGCCCACAATGGAGAATTATGGCGGAAGAAATTATATATCAACGGTGGTGAGTCGGCGTTCCAGTGTGAAAACAATTTCAGTGGCCATATATAGAGAGAGATTCTTCTCCTTTGTTTGTAGTAGGATCCGAGGGAAATATAGCTAGGAGCTGCTAGGGTCAAGTTGGATTCCATTTTGCTTTGGAAGACGACGTCAGCTACTCTCTTCAATATTCAATGTTGTAGTTGTTCATTTCTCTCGAGGAAATTGCCATGAAGAAAGACTAGAGGGGCCCGAGCGCTCGCTTCTTTCAATCCATCGTCAGAGTTGAATTTTCCACCTTGGAAATGTATACGAAAACATTATAAAAAAAAATAAAAAAAGACATCATGTCATGTGTGTTTGCTTGCTGGGAAACGTGACGTGCTAAGATAATTTTATAGCTATGGGATGCAGCTAGCTAGCTAGCTTGGTGGTAGATTAAGTAATAATGAGGAATATAAGTCTGTTTATTTATTTGCTGAAAAATATTTTTTTAAGTGAATTCTGAAAAAATAAATTTTAAAAAAATAAATTATTTTTTGATGTTTAGTAATGTAATGAAAAATAAGATGAAAAATAATTTTCAATATTTGGTTTTTTTTTCTTATGATTTTTTCAAAATTATCTTTGTTCATTTTATTTTTTTAATATTGAGTTGGTTGAGATTATAATTACAAGTCATTACAAATAAGGCTAAATCATGTGGGGAAGCACTGTATCTTTCATCACAAAACATTGTGAAATTGCTACAGTGTTTCCAACATTGTATTTTTTCCCTGTTTTTTTTTCCAACGTGGAAGAGAGCCGTTTTTTTCTTGCTTGATAGGCAGGATTCTTCGAAAAAGCACATGTGTTTTTTTTGGTATTTTTTTTTCAAAATTATCTATATCGATTTTAATTTTTTAATATTGAGCTGATTGAGAATTTAGCTTTGTAATTTTTTTTTTTTAAAACATTGTGAATTGTTGCAGTGTTTTCCATATGATTTTTTTTCAAAATTATCTTTGTTGATTTTTTTTTAATATTGAGTTGGTTAAGAATTATAATTACAATAAAGCTAAATCATAAGAGGAAAGTGTTGTAATTTTTCTCACAAAACACCGTGGATTGCTACAGTATTTCTCTAAATGGTTTTTTAAGATTATTTTCTAAAATTATCTTTGTCGATTTTATTAGGGAAATCACTGTAGTTTTCCTCACAAAACATTGTCAATTGCTATAATGTTTTTTTCCTTCCAAAATTATCTTTGCTGGTTTTTTTTTTAATATTAAGTTGGTAGAGAATTTATCTTTGTAATTATTTTTGCTTTTTATTAATAGAAAAGCTAAATCATGTGGCTAAAACATTGTATCTTTCCTAAAAAAACACTGTGTATTGCTGCAAATCATTTTGTTCAGTCTCTAAGTTTTTGATTTTCAACAGAACTATTTTTTCCGTTGTGAAATATTGGTTCCATCATACCTTTAATTTCTATTACTTATCTAGCATTGGTTCACAATTATAACAATATCAAGTACATTTGTTTTATAAGACCCCGGCAGCGCGCAGACATGCCATCTCTTATATAATTAAACAATGCAATTAAAGAATTAAGAGAGTGAACTAGTGGGGTTATATATAATATAGCTACTACCACGCTAGTATGTTTAGAAGTGTGGTAGCGGTTGCTTTTCAAAGTGTTTTTCATTGAAAAACACATTAAAATAATGTTTTTTTTATTTTTTTAAATTATTTTTGATATTAGTACAACAAAATGATCTGAAAACATAAAAAAATATTAATTTTAAGTAAAGAAAAAAATAAAAAAATTTCAATTTTTTTAAAAAATACTTTTAAAACGCAATACCAAACACACTATAAAAGTTTGCTTTTTTTTTTGTAGTTCGATTTAGATAACTACGTGTATGTTTGGTATATCTGGTGGTCTATGATACTTTTTAAATGTGTTTTTTATTTATAAATACATCAAAATAATTTCTTTTATATTTTTTTATTTATGACATCATCGCATCAAAATCTTAAAAACAAAATACTAAAATGATATTTTTTCGAAACAAATACACTTAAATACAAGTGAAAACACAATATCAAACAGTCAAGTGGACTTTCTTTCCATTTGTCACCTATGTTCTTTAGCTAAGCTATCCCTAATTACTGGACATTGTCAGGCTCAGTTTGTTTTTATGTTTCAAATGTGTTTTTAAAAAAAATTAATTTTTTTTAATTTTTTTCTTTACTTCAAATTAATTTTTTTTATGTTCTCAGATTATACCGACGCACTGATATCAAGAATAATTTTTTTAAAATAAAACAAAAAATATTTTAATATATTTCTAAGTAAAAAACACTTTAAAAAGCAACCGCAATCATCTTCCCAACATACTCTCGTAGATCACTACCACCATCCAAAAGTTCGACCTAATTTTTTTAGTGTATGTTGGGCATTGTAATAATTTTTGTAATTACAGTTTGAAAAAATAGATAAAAAAAATATAGATTTTAGCTTTTTCAAACCAAAATCTTAAAAAAGTTTTCAATAAGATTTTTTTGAAACGATAATGTTTATTAATTAATTAAATATTTTTAAATTTATAATTAAAATAAAATACAATTTCATCATATTGCACTATAAAAATAAACAAAGCCTTGGTAAGAACAAAAAAGAATGAGGAAGTTTGTTAAATGAGAAGATAATAGATAAGACTATGGAGATAGTATTTGGTTTTTAAAATTTTTTTGTAATATATTAAAATAATTTTTTTTTAATATTTTCTACTGATTTTAATATGATAATGTTAAAACTAAAAAAAATCTAAAAAAAAACTATTTTAATATATTTCTAATTAAAAAACTATTTTAAAATGCCTAAAGAAGGGAAGGGTTTAAAAAAGTTAGGAGAGGGGAATTGGGAAGGGAAGTGGGTGACGTCATTAGGTAAACGTCATGCATATAAAAACCCCGTCCACATCATCCACGTGGACCCTCTATATTCTCTTTCTTTTTTTCTCATTCACACATTGCCCATGACAAAGTTTTTGTTTTTTTTTAAAGAAAAACATGGCCAATAAAAAACTAAAAAAAAAAACAGTGCAATTAATAAAAGATTTATTACTGAGTAATTTGTTAAGAAAATAATATAAATTGTGTTGATCCCATCAACGGAATCTTTTAATTATTTTTTATTTTAACAGGTTGCATATTGAGAATAGCGGCCAATAAAAATATTTTATTTCTCAATTCTTTTTCGTAGTTGTGCTATATTTGCATGTTTTTTTTTTTTTAGGTTGATCATGATATTTTTTAAAAAACCTTCAAATTATTAAATAAATCTAGTTTGTGACATTATCTGTGAATTAATTAATTTTTTATAAATTAAAATTCATATAAATTAAATTACATGGATGTAAAATGAGGGATGTATAATGAGGAGGATTATTATACTTACATGCCTTCTATTTCTTGAACTAATTTTTGTCCAAAAACACCGAACTGAACTGAAACCGTACGGTTTGAACCAGTTTCGGTTCAGGTTTTTTTTTTAAAAAAATTCGGTTTGATTACTTTTTTTAATAAAAATCAAAACGAATCGAAAATAATCATCCCTAATAAATATCATAATAGACTTTATTTATTTAGTGATTTTCTCTATGAAAGTGGTATCATTACTATAATCAAGCTAGTACGTACGTACATACATATTCTAATTTTTAAAAGGCTCATTTCGGTCAGTGGGAAACTTGACCTTTGATAATTAGTCGAAAAAAAATTTATATGTATTCTTAAATTATATTTTTAAAAATATTTTTATTTTGAAAATATATTAAATATTTTTTTTCAATATACTGATATAAAAAATAAAAAATATTTTAATATATTTTTAAATAAAATATTTATTTTAAAAAATACTCTGTACTATAATCTCACATACCCTAAAAATTCATTAGACTTCGAATAAGGGTTTATTATAGACTATCATGACTGAGTCGATAATATTCCATCAAATAATTAAAATATTTTCTTATCTATTTATAAAAAAGTATGGTTTTAATAATTTAACTAATTTTTTTATAATCACTTTATTGATATTTTTTTTAATTAATCAATGAGTTTCATAACTCAGCAATATCACCTTATATATTTACGCAAATCTATTGTGTGTGCTTGTGTATTTTATTTTATTTTTCTCTTAATATTATTGGATGATTTTGGTAGCCAAGACCAAGTTATTTCAATATATATATATATATATTAAAATTTCTTTATAAATTAAAATTCATATAAATTAAATTACATGGATGTAAAATGAGGGATGTATAATGAGGAGGATTATTATACTTACGTGCCTTGTATTTCTTGAACTAATATATAAATATCATAATAGACTTCATTTATTTAGTGATTTTCTCCATGACAGTGGTACATATATATACCCATCACTACCATAAATTAATTAATTTTTTATATTAAAATATTAATATAATAGCTTTACAAGGTTAGTTTTATTTGTTAACTAATAATTGATCCAAGCTTCTTCTTCTTTTTTTACTATTGTCCCTGACGTTTTCTTTTCAACAAAATATTTTTTTCAAGTTCTAAACTATTAATTAGTTAAGCAATTAACCTCTTATGCTTTATATTTTAGAAATGTTTCCTTCATTTTTGTTATTTGTTTCATTATCTAATTTTAGTTTTATTTATTTATAATTAGTTATTGAAAATATCAGGGTTTATAATAATATATGAGTAATATTATATGCTAATGGATATGAATTGAAATGAGTTTTGATGAATTGATACGTATTTTGCTATAATTTTCATATGAAAAATGATGGTGACGAATTTACTAGTGATTAAAAATGAAGTACAGGACAACTCAAAAAATTAGGGACATAATAGATAAATTAAAAAGAAAACATTTAATATTTATGTTTAATTCACTTTTACAAAACAACAAGTCAGCAAGAGTAGCATCAATTTATGACAATCATTTTAAGCTATGATTTTAGATGTTATGTACTATATGTCAGCATATAATTGTTGTCAATAACTTTCCTAGTTCCTGGAAGATTTATGAATAGATAAATGAAAGTGTGTTGTATCTATTAAGAAAGATATTTTTAATGAGATTAAAAATAAAATCATTATAAAGCAGTTTTAAAATATAAAATCTTGAAGAGAACAATTATAATATAATTTTTTTTTTATTTTAAAAATATTCTTAAATTAATTTTACTTGACTTGAGTTGGTACATATATTTCAAATTAATCTCTTTATATAATACATGTCTGTATAATAAATAATATCAAATATTAATTAGTAATTTGCCCCCTCATTTAAAAAATTCTAGCTCCGTCACTAATAACAGTGGTACATACATACATACATACATACATGTATGTATGTATGTATACCCATCACTACCATGATCAGGCTATTACATATAGATATATCCTAATTAAGTTTAATAGGCTCATTTCGGTCGGTGGGAAGCTTGACCTTTGATAATTAGTATTTAGTCATCACTCATGAAAAAAGCAAACATGAAGGTGTTGTTTGTCTAATCTTTTTTATATGTATTCTTAAATTATTTTTTAAAAAATATTTTTAATTTAAAAATATGTTAAATATTTTTTAATGTTTTCTAATAATTTTGATGTATTAATATAAAAAATAAAAAAATATTTTAATATATTTTTAAATAAAATATTTATTTTAAAAAAACTCTGAACTATAATCTCAAATACCCTAAAAATTCATTAGACTTCGGATAAGGGTTTATTATAGACTATGGGTCGATAATATTCCAACAAAGAATTAAACTATTTTCTTATCTATTTATAAGAAAATATGGTTTTGATAATTTAATTAATTTTTTTATAACCTGATATATTTTTTAATTAATCAATGGGTTTCATAACTCAGCAATATCACCTTATATATTTACGCAAATCTATTGTGTGTGCTTGTGTATTTTATTTTATTTTTCTCTTAATATTATTGGATGATTTTGGTAGCCAAGACCAAGTTATTTCACTAATATATATATATATATATATATATATATATATATATATCTTCTGATGAAATAGAATTATATATTTGTAGAGAAGCGGCCAAACCCATAAAAGCTTAGGAATAATAATAATAATAATAATAGTAATAATAAATATCATCTTGCACTCCAATTCTTTGTCTTTTGTATTTTCCACCAAGAGATTGAACATACTTCTCGCCGACCCCCTTTTCTCTTGGTGTGAATAATCAACAGTGACCATGAGTGAAGTTTCTCCGACCAGAGAAACCTCCATGTATGTTCTTTTACTATGCTTTCCATTCCTTTTTATCCCTTCTCTTTCTTCTCCTCGATGGAGAAGTATGGAGAAATGCTCATGAAATTAAATGAGCACTTTCTATATATGCAGCTAATTCTGGATATCAAGCTAGGGTTTTAAGTTCTGATCTTTCCCTATCCTTCTTAGATTCTATTATATATATTATCAAAGCTACTATGAGATCCATCCATCCATCCATCCAATGTATGTGTTTCTCTTAAAATTCGAAGCAAGACTTCTTTCTTCCTCTTCTTCTTCTTCCTCTTCCTCCTCCTCCTCCTCCTCCTCCTCTTCTTGAATTAGCAATAGGGACATGATTTGATCTCGAGAACTCTTTCATCTCACTACTTGTAAGCAATACTGTGAAAAAATCTTTCTGATTATCGAAGAAAGAGCTAAGTTAGTGTTTTTTTAATTATATTTATTGGATTCCATCCATATATATATATATAGATCTAGATCTTTAAGAGCTAAAAACACAGTTTGATTATTTTTTCTCTCCCAAGATTAGTTTGTGTTGATTTCCTGGTGCATATATAATTAAATCCAATTTCCTGGTGCCAAAAAATTTATTTATTTTTTTAAGGGAAAAGAAAATGAAATCTAGCCTCATGATGTAAACACAGCTAGCCGTCGCAAGCTCGTCGATATCAACGTCCCCACCATGATTATTATATGCAATAATGCACTTTCAGTTTTATTAAGATCGATGAACTCTTCACTACTGCGGTGATTGTTTTTCATTCTTTAGCTAACAATAACCATTTTGCTTTCAGTACTTGATGCTTCAACTATATATATATATATTTATACTAAAGCAACTAATTAAATCACTCCATGCTCTATATATGTATAATCATTAATCAAGGGAAACTGAGGAGGACAAAGAAGAGCAGCAGCAGCATACAGATCGAGGAAGGCGGAGATTGGTGCTGCCGGAAGATGGGTTTGAATGGAAGAAATATGGCCAAAAGTTCATCAAAAATATTGGAAAATTCAGGTATAGATACGTTGAATTTTCTATGCATGTTGTATGTGTTGCATCTTTCTCTCTACATACGAGCGCGAGTGATATATATATATAGGAGTGTACAGTTTTGTGTGTATATATTGATCATCATACATCAAGGGGTTCTTCCTGGCAAATTATATGTGGAAGGTAAGATTTGAACCCGAACTATATTCGCTACGTCCTTGTTGCTGCTGCTTCTTGTTAATTTAGGTTGCATTTGATTAGCATTTTAAAATTAAAAAACAAATACTAAAATTAAGGAATAAAGAGTTGAAAGAATATTGATGATAGAAATAAATCTACATCCATAATAATTTTTTAGTAATTTTTTGTTATTTTAAAATATAAAAGATATTTTCTAATATATCTGAATTATTTTTGTATTTTTTATTTTGAAATGGTAAGTATAGATTAAATTAATACATATAAATTTCCTTGTACAAATTAATATATATGGCCACGCCGGCAGCTTGTAATTAAGATACATAGCACGCGTGGTGCAACCAGCTATATATATATAAAATTAGAAGGGGAAGGGGGAACCTCTGATTAACGTTGTCCATATATATATATATAAAATTAATAATCACCTCCTCCTGCAGTTCTCAATTTCACATCAGATGGATGGATGCAGGAATTTTATCAACGAGCTGGCCCGTAACAATTCATGCATTAATTTTCAATTAATATATATATTCCTTTTGATATGAGCAAATATACATCAAATGATACTTACGCCTACCTACTTTGAAGAAGAATAATTTGATATGAATAAATCAACAACAAACATGAATATTAATTATATAGAAGAAATCAAATGTCTGAAATATATATTAATTAGGAGCCTAGCTAGCTAGCTGATTGCGTGTGTTAATTAATTAGATGCATGAGATTGAGAATTAATCCGCTAGCTAGGTATGTAATAATAAGTGCTAATTATGTATGTATGGAGGTTAATACATATAATTAATGTCCTTATTAAAATGAATATTGTTCTATATATGAATATAATAGAAGTGACAACTGACATGCATGGTTATATTAATTAATTAATTAATTACAGGGGCTATTTTAGATGCCAGAAGCGAAATTGTATGGCGAAGAAGAGAGCAGAATGGTCCAACCCAGAAAACCTTCGAATAGTATACGAGGGATCACACAGCCATGCCTCGTCTACACAAGATTCTTCTTCTGCTTCCTCACAAGGGACTCCTTCTTCCTCAGCTGCAAACCAGTACAACTTGTACACTCAATTCTTTGGAAATCAACCGGCTTCAAGCACGCACGATCAAGATCATACTTGATTCATCTTGCTGACTACTCCCTAGCTAGCTGCTCCCATCATTTGATTTCGCTGCTCATTGATCGATCATGTAATTAAGCGCTGTAAATATGCCATAATTCTTGACTACTTGCTGGGTTCTGGAAAACTTGATAAGTAAATAAGCCAGGCAGGAAGGATCGATGTTATTAAAGTAACAAGAGCGAGGAAAACTTTCAATTACAGTGTTCAAGGCCACACGCTACTTTCTTGCTTGCTATTAAAGCCCAGTTGTTCATGGGCTTGGCTGAATGAATTCTTGTGGTCTTATGGTGGCTCTCTTGTAAATACGTGAATCGAAGACTATAATTGAATTTAATAATAGGATAGGATAGAAATTCATTCCAATCACCTGTATTCTACAATATCAATGGTTCTAGAGTGTTCTAGTGCACGACAAATCAAACGGCATCAAGTTTCAAACAACGGTCTAGATTCGCTGAAAGTGGAACTGTCAAGACGAAATCCCAAATACGACCACCCTTCCATCGTTTAAAGAAAGAGAAAACCCTTTACAAGAGAGTGCAAAGAGAGTGTCCATAAGAGAAACCTACATACCCTTACCTAGCCACCATCGCCTCTTATCCATTAAACCCCCTTCTCCTAAACCCTGTTCCACCACCACCGGCCGTTCCACTTCTCTGTAAGTTCTCAGACCCGCTTCTTCTTCTTCCCCCGTCTCCTCTGCCTTTAGTGTGATAAAAGTTTCAATCTTTAAACTGTTACTCATCTTCCTTTTCTTCTTTTTGCATGCCAATCATGGTAGCTTATCAAAACTTAGTTCCTGCTGTTTTGATTCATGAAGGGAAATGAGTTATTTTAATTATGCTGTTTCATGCTTACTGTAATGCAATTTCGTTAGAAATCCACCTGTTCCTGCAGGTCTTATTGGTTGGTGATTCAAATTAGTTGAATAAATAAACTTTTTGTTGTTTGGTTCTTAATTTGTGATTCTGTGAGTTATCTAGTTCACCACATAGCTCTATTGCTTCATGGGAACTTTGTTGCTGTAGTCACATGAATTTAGCCTGGAAGAGAATTTTAGCTGGAAAGTATAACGATTAAAACCTATGTGAGCTTAGAAAAAACAATCCTTATAGAAATTCATTATTCTTTTGTTTGTTTTGCTATCAGGTATTAAATAATAAAAATGGCATCAACGTTTACTGCCATGTCCTCAGCTGGAACCTTGGCTGCTCCTAATGCCCGTGCCCTGGATAAGAAGTTTGCATTTTCTTCAAACAAGTTGTCATCTTTTGCTTCCATTTCTGCAAGTCGATTTGGTAGACCACAGAATGTAGTTCTACCAAGATCGCGTTCTCTCAAGGTTAATGCGGCCAAGGAGCTTCATTTCAACAAGGACGGGTCAGCAATTAGGAAATTGCAAGTGAGTTTTGGGTTGCTGGTTTTGTTCAGTATTTGCCTCTTGTTGCAGATCTGCCTTTTGCTTACCAGATTTGTTCCTTTATTGCAGACTGGTGTGAACAAGCTTGCAGATCTAGTTGGGGTTACCCTTGGACCTAAAGGCCGGAATGTTGTTCTTGAGAGCAAGTACGGTTCACCTAAAATTGTCAATGATGGTGTGACTGTTGCTAAAGAGGTATGCTTTATCTTGATTGTTTGTCTCTTTGATAACTTGAACATGAGATTTCTATCCTCTTGTCTCATTTTTTCGGAACAATATTTGCAACTACAAGATGCATGCTAGAAATTGTAGTCGTAGCTATCCAATTCAGATGAGGCAATCTATCTATGTGGCATTCCCCTATATGTTATTTTGTTACTCCAAATAATATTCATGAGCTTTTAGTGGCTTTCTCTAGGCATGACGATTATTAACAGGATGCTTTACCTTAAATTTCCAGGTTGAATTGGAGGATCCAGTTGAGAACATTGGTGCTAAGCTAGTGAGACAAGCTGCTGCCAAGACAAATGACTTGGCTGGTGATGGGACCACAACATCTGTTGTTCTTGCACAGGGCCTAATTGCAGAAGGTGTCAAGGTTGGTATGGTGGTTCATACAATATATTCTGTGAAGATATGTTGAACGTGTCAATCTCACCCGTTGTTTTTCTTACAGGTTGTGGCGGCTGGTGCAAACCCTGTTTTAATCACTAGAGGCATTGAAAAGACCACAAGAGCTCTTGTAAATGAACTTAAATTGATGTCAAAAGAGGTATGTAAAGTCAGTTAGACCATGCTTGTGGGTAATTATCATTATGGAACTGCGACCTTTGTATATATGTATTGAAGCGCAGAGAAAGGACAGAGTGGTTATAATTTGGGTTTGCAGGTTGAAGACAGTGAACTTGCAGATGTGGCCGCTGTTAGTGCAGGGAACAACTATGAAGTTGGGAATATGATTGCGGAAGCTATGAGCAAAGTTGGTAGGAAGGGAGTGGTGACTCTTGAAGAGGGAAAAAGCGCTGATAATAGTCTCTATGTCGTTGAGGGAATGCAGTTTGACCGTGGTTATATCTCACCTTACTTCGTCACTGATAGTGAAAAAATGGCTGTTGAATATGATAACTGCAAGGTATGTGGTCACAGCTAGTCAAGCGAGCCTTTGCAGTTGATTTTTCCTGCTGCGTTGACAATTTCATATGTTTTGGTGCAGTTGCTTCTTGTTGACAAGAAAATAACAAATGCTAGAGATCTCATTGCCATTTTGGAAGATGCAATTAAAGGTGGATATCCAGTTGTAATAGTTGCTGAAGACATTGAGCAAGAAGCTTTAGCTACTCTTGTTGTCAATAAGCTTAGGGGTGCTTTGAAGATTGCTGCCCTCAAAGCTCCTGGTTTTGGGGAGCGGAAGAGCCAGTACCTTGATGACATAGCTATTCTGACTGGAGGTTAGGGTTCTACTTAGAATTCTTTGCTTTCTATCTGATTTTATTTTTGTTCATGGTGATCTGCTATCATGTTCTCTCAATGTGGATATGAATGCCTTCCTTACTTGTTTGCTGTGGAGTGGATATGAACGTACACCATTGATATTAGTATTTTTATTTTGTTGATGTTGAGAGATTTCTTTCATTGGCTTTCAGGAACTGTTGTTAGAGAAGAGGTGGGGCTTGCCTTGGACAAAGTAGGCAGTGAGGTCCTGGGACATGCTTCTAAAGTGGTTCTTACCAAGGATACAACCACCATTGTTGCTGATGGAAGCACCCAAGAAGCAGTAAATAAGAGAGTTGCACAGATTAAAAATCTTATTGAGGTGTCGATTCTCCTTGCCTTTCACTCCCAACAAAATGTTGGTGTTTTTATTTTTTCCCTCTAGTAGTAGTTTATTGTTGCTAAATGCAAGATATAAAAATGCAGGCTGCTGAACAAGACTATGAAAAGGAGAAGCTCAATGAAAGAATTGCAAAACTGTCAGGTGGTGTTGCAGTGATACAGGTAATTTTTCTATCACTCACAAAACAGAGACACAAAACAGTGTAGATTGTATCTTCACTTAAATGGACGTGCTTTTTGAATGCTTAAGGTTGGAGCACAAACCGAAACAGAGCTTAAAGAAAAGAAACTGAGAGTTGAAGATGCTCTAAATGCAACCAAGGTAATTTTTCTCATGCCACTGTCCTCTGTATTGTTCTTATGTTCCAGGTAAGTTGTTTGGACTCAAATCATTCTTTATCTCAATGGTTTTCAGGCTGCCGTTGAGGAAGGTATTGTGGTTGGTGGTGGATGCACCCTGCTGAGACTGGCATCAAAGGTGGATGCCATCAAGGACAGCCTTGAGAATGATGAAGAAAAGGTAATTTGCCAACATTTTAGGAATTCATTGAATGTTCTGTAAAGGAGGAACTCGTGGGAACTCAGTAGTGATCTATTTTTGCTCCATGTAAAGGTTGTCGCCGAGCTGATTAAAAAGTGCTTTGCCTCAATTGTTTTTGCTTGATTACAGGTCGGAGCAGACATTGTAAAGAGAGCTCTGAGCTACCCCTTGAAATTAATAGCCAAGAATGCTGGTGTTAATGGGAGTGTGGTCAGCGAGAAGGTACCTAACTTTGCCAATGTCAAATTATGGTACTGTGTGTGGTCCAGGACTACCTGCAGCTAAGATAATTGCTTCTTCTTTTAGGTGCTCGCAAGTGACAATCCTAAGTTTGGATACAATGCTGCAACTGGAAATTATGAAGATCTGATGGCTGCTGGAATCATCGATCCAACGAAGGTGAGTTACTATGTGGATTTATATCGGGGGGTTACAACTTGTGATTTGCTTTCAGTGGAAAAAGTTTCTGTTGGCTCTGATAACTGTGTAGTTGGATTTAAGAATAAGATGTAGTTGGGTTTAAATATAAGATTTGGGAATCCTGTCCTTTTCAGAGTGGTTCAACTAGTTAGTTGTTTGGGGATTTTGTTTCAAAACTAAATACGGAAATCTTCATTCAGGTGGTCAGATGTTGCCTGGAGCATGCATCATCCGTAGCAAAGACTTTCTTGATGTCAGATTGTGTAGTTGTTGAGATTAAGGAGCCCGAATCAGTGCCTGCTGGCAACCCCATGGACAACTCAGGTTTGTTCTTCTGAACGATGAAACTAAGTGGAATTCTGCTGCGGGTGTTGTTCTTCCACTGTTAAGTGCTGTGTTTCTCTAGTGACTTGCCTAACCAAGTCTCTGTTCTCTCGCCTTGTTGTTACAGGATATGGGTATTAATAAGGCTGCTGTGCAAGACATAACGAGGAGCAAATAAAATCAGCCCCCCTCATATTAGCAATGATGTTTAGCTTGATGATGGTAATTTTTTTTGTTTGTAAATCTGATTACCGGTGCTGGTAGAAATTAAGTTTTCTGGTGAGAGTAGCTTGCCGGGATACGGCATGTATTATTGACCTGCAATTATTTGTACAATTGCGCAATGATTTTGAACCATCTCATGAGCTACAAGTTTCATCGTTGCTCATAATACTCCTTCAGCCCCCTCCCCGATTGCCAAATCTGATGGTCTGTTGATATCACCATAAATGGTTGGTCTTAGTTCGTTGTAGTGCCAATAAATACCTGGATTCTTTCGGCTCCGTTCTCGTGAATTGTGGAGGTAGTAAAGTTATGCACAAATAACTTGATGGTGGCGATCATAATAATAATACGGAGGCATTAATTAGATTAGGGTAGGTGGCAATATAAATAGAGCCATCTGCCACTATGATCTAGATCGGCATGCCCCAGGGGAGGGTAAAGACAGGTGCGCATGTATATGCAGAGACAGGGTTTCAAGGCGGGGCTCCAACAACAATGAAACCAAGGCATGGTTATGAGCATCCACTTGCCTGAACTTTATCATCCACTATTGTTTCGGCGATGGTAAAGAAGGAACAATATAAATAATGTGAAGGATGCAATATATGCATGAAAATAATAATCAGTTTAATGGTAACGTTAGCAATAGAGGAGGAGGAGGAGGAGGAGGAGCAGTAATAATAATTTCTGTTATAACAGTTAATGATGGATCCGAACTCCCCGCCACTCCTACGGTGGTTTCATTGTATTATATTGTATTTATTTATTGACCCCTTATTTACTACCTTCATCATTATTATTGCTTACTTCCATTAATCTCAGAAAAGAAATAAAAATGACATTTCAGTATGCTATTTTTTGTTGTCGTCTCCATCCATCCATGTATGTGCATAGCCAAGCCATAGGCATAGTCATAGTCATAGTTTAGAGCCCCGCTGCAAGTACTAATATCCCTTTCCTGTTTTTCTTACGGAATTATTTATTTTTCATATTACTCCATTGCATTCATTCACAAGAGCAAATCCTCTTTTTATTATTATTTTATTACAAAATTATTTACTCACTCCACGGTAGATTCTTGTTTAAGGTTCATATTTCTAATAATAATGATTATTATTATTATTTTGGGAGGAGTCTGAATCATGATCCACGTATGTATGGAATATATGTATATTGAATGGTGCAGTCCAACATCTAAAGTTTTTATCTTTTTGCCCCTTTTCTTCTCCTGCCTTGATCGCAGTGATCAAAATCTAGGTTTTTTCTTCTTCTTTTTTAAAATATATTTCTTTGTCAATTACCAAATTTCCCAAAAGAATGATGTGGAACCTAATAAGTAGTAGCAGCAGCAGCACCTTTTATTATTATTATTATTATTATTATTATTATTATTATTATTTATTAACAATGAATTATAGGGGGGCAAGCTTGGAAGCCTGCAGTGAGTGCCCTGCAAGAAAGACACAAGTCTTGCTTGGAAACAGCATTTATCCGACTAGTTTATTTGGATGATGAAATTCCCTTTGAATTACTTACTAACTCACCAAGCAAGAAACCAACCAAACACGAAAAGTTCAATTTCTTGGAAGCAGCAAAAAAGTTGTGTGGAAAGTTAAACAATATTCTCTACTATTATAAGTGATTCAAAAATAAAATTATTTTAATTCTTCTTAATCGTTATATATATACTTGATGTTTTTTAAAAGTGTTTTTTATTTAAAAATAAATTAAAATAATTGTTTTAATTTTTTATACCAACAACCCATAAAATAAAATAAAAATATGAAAAAAATATATTCTTCAAACATATAAAAAAAATTAGAAACTACCGTATACCTAAATATTCATTTAAAAACACGAGTTTTACAGCAGGTGCAAGCGTGTTCTCAACCCAACAAGCAAGGTAAAATAAAATAAAAATAAATATATAAGCAAGCAGCATTGGATTGCATTGCATTGCATTGCATTCCATGCATGGATGATTGATAGATAGATGGGTGGTTATGGTATTTGGAGATGGTGGGTGTGATTGGTGCCTTTTTCTTTTTTTCTTTTTTTTTTTTGTTGTGATTCTATTCTAAACTTAATCTTGGCAATGCCATGACCATTCTATCTCTCACACTTAATTGAAAGAACTCTCCTCCTTCTGCACGCCGCCTCTCCCTTACCTTACCTACAAAGACTTGCACTCTCTTTGTATTCTTTCTACACAATTCTCACTAATTAACCAAAAAGAACCGATCATCTCTTATAAAGTTTGTTGCTTTGTCCCCCTCCAATGCCTTCTTCTTCGCTTACTATCATCGTCTGTCACTGGTATGTTATGTCTCTGTTATCACTCTTGTACCCCTGTTTTTCTTCTACATTGTTGTTAAATCGTTTGAGCTGGGTTTCCTTTGTTTTGTCTGTTTGATTTATTTTTGTTCTCAAAATTAAATCTTTTTTTGGTTTTTGATGATGATCATGGTTTTGATCATCTGGGTTTTGGCTCTTTTGATGAACCTGATTGAACCGTGGTTGTCGGAATTGTGTAAAGCAATGAGGTTTCTGTGCTTTGTGTCCTTTTCTGTTTGGACGTAGAAACCGAGGAAAAACAGTGGTCTTTTTAATGGTTTGATCATGGTGATGATCATGGTTCTGGAGTCATTTTTGGGGTCCCTCTCTATCTTAACTGGGGTTTTGTTCTCGATTGATCTTATAGTGTAGAATCTCTTGGTCTTGACGGATGAGATGAGTCCACCTCTTCTTGTTATTTGATTTTTTCTTCTTGTTTAAATCCATTTATGATGGCAAAGATTGTGGTGGTGATAGCTCATAGTGAGAAACGAAGCGATGATTGCTCTTGGCAAATTTAGTTCTTGTCATTTCTTTTACCAATATTGTTTTCCTAATTGGCGGTATTTTGTGTTTCAGAAATTCACTGCAGTGAAGAGCTTGTTTGTGGATCTACATTGTCTCATAGACATTGCTAGAAAGGAGTTTTTTAGCACATTGCAATTTATAGAATGGAAGATCAAAGAACTGAACTAGAGTTTGATGAATTTGAGAAGCTTCTTGGAGAGATACCGAATGCTACTTCTGGAAATCAGCATTCTGCTGATGCTGGACCTAAAAGTGCACCTCTAAATGGTAGCTGGGCACCCGTTTCTGTGAATTCCTTCAAGGGGCCTTTTATTGAGAAACTTGAAAGCAATGGGAGTTTGGATGACAGACAAATTTTAGCAAATAAAACTCAACAATCTCCTACCACGAATGCTCAGTCAGAGGAAGCAAATTTGCCAGATGACCAATCCCTAACGTTAGCATTTGCAGAATTGAGTTTTAATAGTGGGAGTCCTTTGGCAAATTATAAATCCTTACCCAACCCTTCTGTATATACAAACACCATGAATAGTTCACTCTCCAATACAGATTCATCAACGATGGCTGCCCCTCCGTACCAATCACCAAATAATTTACCTTCTGGTTTTGACAAGTTTAATGCTGTGAAAGTTTGCCATGAACAGTCAAATTTCATAAAATTTGATGCCCGAGAACAGAAGAAGGTGCCAACTGATTTTTGTCAGCCTCATCCAATCAAAAAATTCTCCACAGCCTTGCCACCAACTCATGGCATGCAAGGTTTTCAATTGCTTTCCAATATGGCTGTCCCAGGCATGGATTTTCCTTTAATGTCTGATCATCAACAATACTTCACTGATGTTCAGCCATCACTTCCTTACGTACATTCACAACAGCTAAACCGGTCTCACATCAACTGGAGGAATATTGAAGAAGAACAATGCTACAGGATGCATCAGCAATGCTTATATCTGCAGCAACTCCGGAATCAAAGGTTGGAAGCTCAGAATCCTACTCCAGCAAATGGAAATGTTGAAACCAAGCTGATGAGTCGGAATGTGAGGCAACCTTATTTGGAGGTTCCATTCTCCCACCAACTTCAACAATCTAATCAAGAAACATTTTGGAGTAACTATGCTGTCACAAGGGGTTTGAACCAATCACAGAATGGTATACGTGTTTTAGACAAAGTAGGAAAACAGAGTTTTCCTGAAAAGATTCTGACAAGGTCACAAGGACTGAACACACTGAAAGCTTTGAAGTTTGGCTCCGTTGGAGGCAATGAATCACTTGCCCATCTCAACCATAATGGGAAACTTCTATCAAATGCTCACCTTTTCCATAGCTTATCTACTCCTACTGCTGGGTGCTTTCAGTTAGATCCTTTGAGCTCATGGAATTTGTCCCCTGATTTTACAGTGCTAAAGAGTACTAATCTCAGGGCTCAGCCTCCGAAGTATAACTCAGTAGATGAAGTGACTGGTAGAATATATCTTATGGCAAAGGATCAGCATGGTTGTCGCTTCTTGCAAAGAACATTTTCTGAGGGGACCCCACAAGATGTCGAAAAGATTTTTCTTGAGATTATCGATCACATCGTTGAGCTAATGACAGACCCTTTTGGGAATTACCTTGTTCAGAAGTTGCTTGAAGTATGCAATGAGGATCAGAGAATGCAAATACTACGTACTATCACTAGGAAAGCTGGGGAGCTTGTTCGGATTTCATGTGATATGCATGGGTTTGCTCTCTGTCTCTATATGTGTGTGTGTTTATTTTTCTTGTGCATTCAAAGACTCAAGGCATTCACCTTTCATGCTTTAATTATTTTCGGAACGGCTCTCTTGAACACAGGACTCGAGCTGTTCAAAAGGTAATCGAAACCCTTAAGAATCCAGAGCAGTTTTCCATGGTTGTCTCTGCATTGAAGCCTTGTATAGTGACTCTGATAAAAAATATGAATGGTAACCATGTAGCCCAGCGCTGCTTGCAGTATTTGATGCCTGAATACAGTGAGGTAAGGGACACATCTTTCTTTTGGTCTGAATTACTTTGGCATTTGGAAGGGTTTTTTTTTTTTAAAAAAAAAAATTCAGGTAATCTATCCTCCTTGCTTTATTTTCCAAAACCCTTTAAACACCTGTATGAAGAAGCAAGCTTGACTTTGGTCCTTACTTTAAATCTTGTTCTGCAAAGCATTTGAAACGAAAAAAAAAGAGAGGTTAAACTTGTTGATACATGTTATTTTAAGTGAAGAACATGACTTGGATCACATCCCCGGTAGAGTAATGGATCTTCACTGTCCCACTGCCCTTATAGTTGATCTTTTTAACTTTTCACAACTCACTTCTTTTTTCTGTCTTTGTGTATTCAGATCCAGTTGTTTCCTATTTTCTCACAGAAGTACTCATTTTGCATGCTGTTCTCTACTACTGAACTGCGGCAATTGCCTTTATCAACAGAAAAAAAACTGCACTCTACTTTTACTAGCATATTTGCATATATTTGATTATCCTTTTTTCCATGTCATGTATTTTGTTGAACCAGGCAATGGTTTTATTGCAGTGTACTCATTATAAAATTTTGACATTTGTGTAACTAGTGTAATGGAAACTTAGAGGCTGTCTTCAGGCTAGTTTTGGTGTCATTAAAATGACTAACCTGATTATTACTAGGATCAAGAATGCAAACCCCAGCTTCTTCTGAAAAAAGGAAAAAGAAAAAAGAACAAAGAAAAAAGAAATGGAACATTTATCAAGTTCTCATTTGCAATCCGTTTTCCAAATAACGAATCAATTCATATTAGATGTTTCAGAGATTAACTCATTTTGCTTCAAGTGGAATGGGCAATGTCAATTTTTCTCAGCTTCAGAATTTCTTCCATCATCTTTTTTTTTTTCCCAGCATTCCATATCAAATCAAGCAGAATGTTTTAAATTGTAGGAGCATTGGCACGGCTTGAGAAAAATTGTTGCCTTCCAACATTTGTTTAACTCTTCCATACAGATGCAGAAAATGATGCCTATTTTAGCTATAAATCTGACATGACATACAGAATGAAGCAGATTTTGGCACTACATGAAACAGTGGTGATGATTTCTTTTGCAGTTCCTTTTTGAAGCTACAACTGCTAATTGTGTTGAACTTGCAACTGACCGTCATGGCTGTTGTGTACTTCAAAAATGCCTAAGCCAATCTAAGGGAGAGCAAAGACGATGTTTAGTCTCTGAGATCACATCAAATGCTCTAATCCTTTCGCAAGATCCATTCGGGTACTGTATTTTTCTCTTTTCCTTGAGCTTTTTATCCCGTGCTTTTTTCCCAAGCCTGTATATCATGAAGGTGTGGTGACTTTTTCTTATTTTGCACTATTCCATGGAAGAATGTGGCTGCACATTCACACATGATTAAAGTAGATATTAAGAAAGAGTTGTGCGCCAAAATAATGTCACTTTGTTCAGCTTACCTGAACTAGGATATGAGCAGTGACATGTAATACTGAACTTCTGTTTTATCCAGAACTGTTTTTTTTTTTTTTCAATTTATTTTCGAGGTTCATAAAAAAGTGAATATAAAGTGGACTCTCACTAAGTATTAGCTTTGTCTGTTAGAGGACACTGTGAAATTTATTGGTGGAAAGAACAAGTATTTGCACAATCTCATCATTATTCTCATCAAAACAATTAAAAAGTGAAGAATGCAGACTATTACTAAGCATTAAATGGTATTTTATGCTAGGGTCAGATTCAAGAAGTGAATAATGTTTACTATTACTAAGTATTAGGTTTGTTTGATAGAGGACCTTGTGGTTCTGTGAAATTTATTGGTGGAGAGAACAAAGGTTTTGCAGTCTCCTCACGATTCTCATCAAAATAATTACTCAAAACCTGTTCTAACAATACCAAATTTTGTTGTTTTTTTTTATTTTTTCATGCTTTACATACTCCACATGTCTGGTTGCTGTTCTTAAGAATTGTTGCTCCCATAACTGCTTGGAGATGAATGACTCACTAGTTCTGAGCATGCTTGGATTTACAACACTTGAACATTGAAATCTAATTTTTGATGTTGCAGTAACTATGTTGTGCAATTTGTCTTTGAGCTTCGTCTTCCATGGGCAGCAACTGATATTCTTGATCAGTTGGAGGGTAATTATGGAGACTTGTCTGTTCAGAAATATAGCAGCAATGTGGTCGAGAAATGCCTAAAATATGCAGGTGAGGTGCGCCGCACTCGTATCATTCGGGAGCTGATAAATAATTCTCGCTTGGATCAAGTCATGCAAGATCCTTTTGGTAATTATGTTATCCAGGCAGCTTTGCAACAATCAAAGGTTTGTATTTTGATTTTTAATAAACATTTTGGTTTCAATAAAATCATGTGTTGGACGGTTCTCCCATTAAGGAAAGATTTTCAAGTATCATTTACTTTTGGATTGTTCATTTTGGTCTTTCCTGGAGTGTCCTTTGGAGATAGTCTTATTTTCTGATATCTGTTGTATGAGGGAAAAAACAGCAGTTGTTGTTTAAAATGAAACTGATGCATTTGTATTGTCATTTGATTGGATCCTTCTTTAACTTGTTGAGTAGGGAGCTCTTCATGCTGCTTTGGTGGAGGCTATACGACCCCATGTTCCTACTCTTCAAACTAGTCCTTATGGGAAGAAAGTCCTATCTAGTAATATTTTGAAAAAGTAATCTGCAAGTAAGATCTCATAGAACTTTTCTCCTGGACATTGCCTATTTTCTGCTTACCCTTTTTTATTTAGTTTTTTGTTTGGCTGTGCAGACTTTATGTCCAATTGCTGAAGTTCCTGTAAATTTGGTTTCAAGATTTCGATGCTTTGACATAATGAGAAAACATTCAAAGATGCATTCATAGCTCATCTGAACAGATGAAAGGTGAATTTATTGAGGGTTTTTTTTTTATCATTATAAAAGAAAATTTCACATGACACGGGATCCACATGTTTGTAGATCAATTTTTTTTTTTTTCCTTTTGCCTGGAAATAAAAGAAATGTGAAGGTGTAGAGTCCTTTGAGCTTATGGGGGTTAACTGTAATATGGTTTTTTTGGACGGAAGCTCAAGAGTCGATGCTTGGCGGGTGATTGCAGGTTGGAAGAGATTTGGAAGCTACCTGATTTCCATGCCTGACTTTCATTTTTGTGGTGTACATTTCGTGTCCATAGATTGCCAAGATTAGGGCTTTGATTTGTCATATAAATATATAAGTTCCCAAGTTTGCCATTCCCGTGTTTGTGTTTTTGACGATGTAATCTTGTTGTTTGTCTAGATATATGTGAAGTAATAATGCCGTTCTTGTTGCTCAAAATCTGCAATGCTTTGTGAAAACCAATGCCATTTCTCTCTTCTGTGCTGTGAAGTCAATTTATTGTCTCCGAACAAATAATACAACACCCAGATCGGTTTGGTGGCATCATTATAACCTTAAATGGTTCATTCTTCACTCTGCCCTCCTTGACAATTGCCAGTGTCAGGGCGTTCTGTTTCCTTTTCTGTTTGATTCTCAACATCTTAATTCATGAAGTAATAATGCCGTTCATGTTGCTCAATCTGCAATGCTTTGCGAAATGACTTATCTTTTCTCTTCTGTGCTATGAAATCAACACAGCTATTAATAATAATTTTAAAACTTAAATATTACTCCCTCCCTTGGCTTCTCCTCCAAATTGTATTACTGCGAAAGTCATGTGTTCTCGTAATGAAGCTTTATTCACGCAATCTGATTACAGCAGTGTACGTATATGGAGATTTCAGCCGCTCCATTTACAGCTAGCAGGGATGCTGAAACAGATGTTGGGTGAAATTGGAAGAACATGGAGTAGTGAAGGATCTTGGAGAAGACGTCATGTGATTAATGCAGGATCATTCATCTTTGTACCGATTATAGAATGGAAGAGCAGAGCATGCATTTTGATGCCAAGCAGTGATGACAAATCTGTGGTTTTGTCTTGACTTGGATCAAACAAGTTGACTTTTGTACTACTGACTGTCATGCCCATATACCCCCCACTGACATGAAAGACAGACACTGTAAATTTATACCTTCATGTTCTGGCTGTATTGGTTGGCCCCATTAGCCTACAAGAAGTCAAGAACAACAAGTAGAGGATCCAGGCATACCGCCATTGGTACTGCGTACAGTGGAATTTTAAGAAGGTACATGCTGGAAAATTAAAAAGATTCCCGTATTTGATATGTCAAGTGCCCCATAATCAAGAATGTGGGTATGCCACGTGTCCTTAAAAGACTCAGTTTGCATCCCACACATGACACGTGGCACAAAGTCATTGGACCAGAACAGTAGGAACCCCACTAGTGATGCACCTGTAATCCAAGCCTCTCTCCTTCTTTGAGGCCAATCTCTCTCTCTCTCTCTCTCTCACCAAATGGAAAGCCACACTTCTCACATTTTCATTGCCCTACATTCTGAGGAGCTGATGAAAAAGCAAAAGCCATGTCTTTAGCTTCAAGCAGATATCCTTCTCTCTACTCTTCACCACCATGACCAACAACTACTGTCCAAGCCAAGCAAATCCCACTTCTTTTCTCTCAGAACACTCACTTTTTATCCAAGAACTACTCATTTTCCAGCACTTCAACAACTTTCAGCAATACCCTTTTGCTAAAACCATCAAATTCAACCCTTAAAGCATCGGAAACTGAGTCCCAGACATCAAAACCTGCAGAGAGTAATGAAAATGAAGGAGAAGGAAAAGAAAAGTACGAAGAATATGAGGTGGAAATAGAGCAATCTTATGGACTGAAGTTTGCAAAGGGTAGAGATGGTGCTACTTACATTGATGCTATTGCTCCTGGTGGATCAGCTGATAAGACTGGCAAGTTCAGCGTTGGTGATAAAGTAATTGCCACCAGGTTCTATTTTCTTTCTTTTCTTCTTTTTAAAATTAAATTATTAAGTCTAAGAACTTGAGCTTGAGCTGCAATTGGTGGATACAAATTTGCTTTATATATACATAACTGAAATTAGTATTGAATAATTTTGAAACCCCTTTTCTAATCTCAAAAAAGTTTTACTACAATTGATTGACGAGAAGTTAGGTTGATTTTGGAGTTCTAAACCTGGTGCAGTGCTGTGTTTGGGACATAGATTTGGCCAGCTTCTGAATATGGAAGGACAATGTACACCATCCGCCAAAGAATTGGCCCATTACTCATGAAAATGCAAAAAGATATACGGTAACCAGTTCATTATCATTCCTTCCTTGATGAACACAGACACAGACACACACTTACTCTTAAAAAACTCCCATTAATGAAAACTTGCACATAGTGATATACAAGGAATGTGTTTCATTACTTATAAATGTCAAAGTTTGTTCTTTATTGTCTTCACTCTTCAGGGAATATGAATTATACTGGTGAAATGACGGAAAAAGGAAATTATCAGATCTGAGAGGAACTTTGGTGTCATTAGTAACAGGGTGAGAGAAATCCAAGTGAGGAACTAGAAATCCAAAGAGAAACCTCTTTGTTTCTCTATATTGGGAAAGTTTTACTGCAAGCAACATAGCACCTCTTACTTGTAATCGGTTTTTCAGATACAAAATTACTTCAGAAAAAAGGAGCAGAAAGAACAAAGAGAAAAGGATCTTCGTGAAGGGCTGAAATTATACAAGTAATTGCTGGAAATTCAACTTGTTCTTCTCATTTCTCAAGTTTCATTTCATATTTGAAATAGCCAGGTCTCTAGCATGGATGAACTGATTTCAATAGTTGCATAGATTTATTAGACTAGTAATATACTTAAACTGCAAGTCGTAACAAATTCTACTCACTAATAGTTTTCCTTAATTTATTTTGTTTTTCCTTGGTTAATTGATGAAGAAATTGCCAAATATGAGGAAGCACTGGAGAAGTTCGAGTCTGTATTGGGATCAAAACCAGACCTCACTGAAGCTTCAGTGGCAAGTTACTATGTTGCTTGTTGTTATTTGAAACTTAATCAGGTAATCTCTTTGCTATCTTGAAACAGTGTCCTTTTCTCTTGTTTTTTCATGCTTTTTTGGTATCACTGCATCATTTACTTCCTCAACTTTTAACAGTTACAAGCTGGGCTATCTGCACTTGAAGATGCATTGGAAGCAGTATTTGAAGACTTTAAGGTAATCAACCAAAATCTCAGAAATCACTATGGTGGCTTTATACAGCATATGATTTATTATAAAGGACAGGCTATCTGAAGTTTTTGGAAATGTTAACAGAGAATCCGGGCAGATCCTGACCTGGAAAATTTAAGGACATCTGAGGAATTCGAACCTCTTATGAAAAGGTTTGATGAATCTTTTATCAACGAGAATGCCATCAACGTCATTAAATCTCTATTTGGATTCAACAAGAAATAGTCATGAATTTGCTTCAAAGATTCAAAACTTAAAGATGGTAATTGTACGTGAACTTATATGAACCCAGGACTGGCCAAACCACCTAATGATTATGAAACTCCTTTGTTTCATGATTATTTTTTCGTAGCTTTAGTTTAGGATGAGTGTTGAAGAAACTTACAATGATTCGCCATGGGAGGTTTCTTATCTGGATTCTTCTTTGGGTACACTGATCTGTAATCTTCCTGACAAGAAAATTCAAGTGAATAAACAAGCAGAGTAAATTCTTTCTTTTAACCGGATGTGGCAGAATGAATTTACTGCAACCCTGGCGAACTTCTGGGCATGTAAACTGTTGTACACAACACAAAACGTCCCTCTTTTTATTAGAAATCAAACGAGATAACAGAAATTACAAGGGAAATGAGAAACCACAAAGACTCACATCTTGATTAAGTTACATGAATTGAAGAAATTACACACAAAACATGACTCTAGAATTGACAATGATATCAAACAATCCCTCGGATTGAGCCTCGTATAAAGTCTCTCAGATTAAGCCATAACTCAATCCTACACAATGCCACAAGGCAAGTTTGCACAATCACACACATACGCACATTCAAACAAAAAAGATACGAAAATGAAAACAGACAATCCTGCTTCGTTGAGCCTCAGAATTAGGATTCTCAGTTTTAGTGCCAGAAGGAGAATGTTCTGGATTGTGAACTTGTTGAATCCGAGAAAGTAATACTGTTTAGCCGCCAAAATAATTGGCAATATTGTACCTTTTGAAGTTTGCCTCGCAATGAGAGTGAACATCTTAGGCCGAGGATTGGTGCGGCCGAATACGAATTGGAAGACCATGGGATGGCGCAGGCAAGGGATTATATGGAACTTTCTCATCAGGAATCAGTAAATCCCATTTGAATCTCTTCACGATGTTATGCAGGAACACAAGTATTTTTGGTCTTACATATTCATACCCTAAGCACATCCTTGGTCCCCCTCCAAATGGAACATGGGTATATGGGGCAGGTCCTGCTCCTTCATACCTGGAAGGATCAAAGTCTTCTGCATTTGGGAAGTGAGCTGGGTCTTTAGTTGTTGTGTTAGGACTCCAGTATAGCTAGTGCACGCAGATCAAAATATCAGTTTTATGATCTAAATAATCTGAGCCAAACTTGGACAATTTGTTCAATTGCTGCATAAAACTCGTGATGGTGCCTACCTTCCATCCTTTTGGGATTGTATAACCCGCATAGGTGAAATCAACTATTGCCTGTCTGAAAGTACCACTGATAGGCGGTATCATCCTCAGAACTTCAGAGACCACTCTCCATGAGTATTTCATTTTCTGAATGTCCTCCCATTTCAACAACTCTCCTGCTTCTTTAGACTTGGCAATATCAAGCTGCTCTGTTAACCACAGTCAATTAAAAAAACCCGAGTCAGGAATGGGGGAGGGCGCCAGGCAATATCATGTGGAAACAAGAGAAATATTCTGTTGTTTGTAAGATGTCGCAACCATGTTGTACAATTTGCTGCAAAAAGACCATATGCTACAAGACAGACTAACTAACCTCTCAAAACCATTTCGTACACTTCTGGCATTTCTGCAAGATACTTTATTACACATGTCATGGCTGATGTGGTAGTCTCATGACTAACAAAGAGCAACATCAGCATGTTGTCAACAATCTCGGACTCGGATAGTAACTTTCCGCTTTCATCTGCAGTCACAAGCAAATGTGACAGAAGATCTTTTCTGTGGGACTCCATTTTCTTGTCCAGAGCTGCTCTTCTTTGTCTAGCAACCAACCGAATCTCTTCCTTGAGGGCATCACCAGATTTGGAAGCACGGTAAAATGTTGTGCCAGGTATATAGATAGGAAAATGAATCACTCCTTTGAGAAAGATGTCAAAATGGTGTGCAAGCTTGGAAATGTGTATAGGATCATCAATGCTTGCAAATAGGCGACAAGACAGCTCAAATGTGTATAAATTGGCAGTTGGATGGACTTTCACCTGCTGCTTGCCTTCATGGTCATAAGAATTAGTGTTATATATATATAGCCAGCATTATAATTTGGTTAAAGGATTAAAGGAATTCATTCATTCATACGGGGTCATAACTAACAGAGAATTATTGGATTATATATAGAAGGTAGGAAATTTACACACACACACACACACTTTATGTTATCATCATATCTTCCCCCTGCATATTATCAGCAGCAAGTCATTTCTGAATTAAATTGAACAGTAATAATTTATTGGGAAAACAGAGTTTATTTACCAAGAAGAAAAACAAGCAGACGTTATACCTTCCCAGCGTGTCCTAATATGGTTTTGTGCGACCAAATCCATCCTGTCTATGTAGCTCTTGAGTGCATCTCGATCAACGGAGGTCATGAGTATCTTCCTCAGCCTCTTAGCCTCATCACCAACTACATTAGCCAAACTTAACTTCATCAGCTTCTTCACTGAAGTTGGCCACCAAACATTGACCAGCTTGTTCTCATTGCTGAACAAGAACTTGTTCCCAGCTGGTCCAACAAACACAGCCACTGTTTCTCCAAACAGTGAAGTCTTGAAAACCGGAGAATCATATTTCTTCATTCTATAATTTACAAATATCTCAGGTGGGAGATTTATGGGCAAAAACTGTAAAGTTTCACCAACGAGGGGCCATCCTAGACTTCCTGGTGGAAGATGAGGGTTTGGAAACAATCTTTCTTTGAGTGTTTTGATTGCAAAATATAGTAAAAGAAGACAAGGGATTGCAACCAGAATCATAATACTATCATGATCAAGACTTGAAAACATTGCATTAATTCTACTAGCAAGTGTAGTAATTATTATTAGTATGTGAGCTCGCTTCTACGATGATCCTTAATCCTTAACTGGAACTTGTATTTATAATGGATAATTCAGTGATCGCAGGAGCTTGATTTAATTAATTAATGAATGATGGCGTCCCAATCCCATTTCTTTAACTCAGTGACCAATATATATATCGACATTCCAAAAAGGTCACTGCTTCAGCCTTTAATGATGCATGTGCATACGTGTAAACAAACTAATTAATGCTAGCCGTCATGAAAATTGTATATATAAAAAAAAAAAAACATAAGTGAAGACATATCGAAAGTGACACCATTTTCCAACCTGTATGTGGTTCAAGATACCATTGTGCTTTCCTCGAATTTTGGGCGCATCCTTTTTTGTCGTACTCGTTCCATATTGCCAAGGGTAAATTATGCCCACTTTTCTTTTTGTTCATACTAGTCTTTCTGTCCATTGTTGTGCCTCTGGTGGGCTGCTAAAAAATCCATACAATAGAGCTAGGAGGTTGCGGAAGAAGCAAGGAAAAAGCAGCAAACTCACGGCAGAAAATTCCTGCAGCGAGGTCGGTGGAAGAAGACCCTACATCAACTTTCCTTTTTTTTTTTTGCCACAGCTTCAGGGCTTACATCAACTTGCATTGAAGAATTGAAGACGGTTTCTTGTCTGACTCTTCTCTGGGAACGGTCTATGACATGTAGTTTTGCTGACGAAGAAAATTAAAGAGGATAAACAAGAAAAGCAAGCATGTACGTAGCTGAATGAATTTACTGCAGGTAAACTGTCGTACATAACATAAAAGGTTCTCGAATTATCAAATAGCAATTGATTAGTGTCTTGGGATAAAAGACATGAAGCATACCGATTTATTTTTATGATTTTATCACTATTCCTCCAACTAAACATATTTATGTTCTTTTAGTATTTGTTTTTTCTATATGAAACACACACTGACCAAATATAACTTCAGTGAAAACATAGACAATCCAGCTTAATTCCTTGAACCTCAGAATTAGGATCTCCTCAGTTTTAGTGGTAAAAGGAAAATGTTCTAGATGTTAAGAAAGATTGCGGATAGGAGAAAGGAAAAGGAAAGCATGGTAGAAACACATTTTATTCTCATATTATATCACTCTCATAATTAAGAGAGGAAATCCCATTGATTAGTACATCACTTCGGTACTTACAGCTCTTTCAATACATGTCTATAGAAGGATGATTCTGCACCCTGAATAGAAGAACCACATCATTAATACTTGCATATGCACATACAAGAACTGAAAGTAACCAACACAGGATTGTGGACGCCTGAGAAACTAGTACTGTTTAACAGCCAAAATCCTTGGCAATATCGAAACTTGTCTCGCGATGAAAGGGAACAATATCTTAGGCTGTGGATTGGTGCTGCTGAATACGAATCGGAAGACCATGTGATGGTGCAGGCATGGGATCATATGTAACTTTCTCATCAGGAATCAGTAAATCCCATTTGAATCTCTTCACGATGTTATGCATGAACACGAGTATTTGCGGTCTAGAGTATTCATTCCCTATGCAAACCCTCCCACCCCCTCCGAATGGAACAAAGGTATACGGGGCAGGCCCCGCTCCTTCATACCTGGAAGGATCAAACTCTTCTGGATTTGGGAAGTAAGCTGGGTCTTTAGTTGTCGAGTCAGGACTCCAGTATAGCTAGGACACGCAGATCAAAACATCATTTTTCTCATCTAAACAATCTGAGCCAAACTTAGACTAGACAACTTGTTCAATTGCTGCATAAAATTTCGTTTAAGAGTACAAGAGAGTGATGGTACCTACCTTCCATCCTTTTGGGATTTTATAACCTGCATAGGTGAAGTCAACCAATGCCTTTCTGAAAGTACCACGTATAGGCGGTATCATCCTCAGAACTTCGGAGACCACATTGCATGAGTATCTCATTCTCTGAATATCCTCCCATTTCAACAACTCTCCTGCTTCTTTAGACTTAGCAATATCAAGCTGCTCTGTTAACCACAGGCAATCAAAGATTATTTATTGCAAGAAATACTGTAAACCCGAGTCAAGAATGGGGGAGGGCTGTAGGGTATATCAAGTGGAAACAAGATAAATCTTCTGTTGTTTCTAAGTTGTCGTAATCATGTTATGCAATTTGCTGCAAAACAATCATATGCTATACGATAGGTTAACAACTAACCTCTCAAAACCATTTCGTACACTTCAGGCAATTCTGCTAGATACTTCATTACACATGTCATGGCTGATGTAGTAGTGTCATGACTAGCAAAGAGCAACATCAGCATGTTGTCAACAATCTCGGACTCGGATAGTAACTTTCCGCTTGCGTCTGTAGTCACAAGCAAATGTGACAGAAGATCTTTTCTGTGCGATTCCATCTTCTTGTCCAGAGCTTCTCTTCTTCGTCTAGCAATCAACCGAAGCTCTTCCTTGATTGCATCAGCAGCTTTGGAAGCACGGTAAAATGGCGTGCCAGGTACATAGATAGGAAAGTGAATGACTCCTTTGAGAAAGATGTCAAAATGGTGTGCAAGCTTGGAAATGTGTGTAGGGTCATCAATGCTTGCAAAAAGGCGACAAGACAGCTCAAATGTGTATAAATTGATAGTTGGATGCAGTTTCAGCTCCTCTTTTCCTTCATGTCATAAGAATTAGTGTCAATTAATATCACACAATCCATAATTCGTAACTTGGTTAAAAGATTGAAGAAATTCATTCATTCATACATGGTTGAAACTTTATGAAAACCTGACACAAGAGGTCCTGATAAGTCAGTTGCATGCGGATATGCCATAATTGGAATATGTGGATAGTCTTGCAGGGATTAAGCAATCAATGAAGACGGGGTTAAGCCTAAAAAGAGGCTTAACCCCGTCAGAATTATCAATTCTTGTGTTTGTTGTTTTTCTAGTGTTGTTTCCAATTGTTTCAAGACTGCACAAGGTAACTTCTAACACATGATTATAGCATTATAAATATATATAGAAGGTAGCAAATTAATATACTATGTTAATTATCAGACATCATCATCTCTATTATTTGGATTGCATCTCAAAGAAAACATGTGCAGCAGCAAGTCATTTCTCCCATTAAATTGAACAGTAGTAACTTATTGGAAAAACAGGATTTCTTTACCAAGATAAGAAAAAGAAGAGACTTCATGTATACCTTCCCAGTGTGTCCTAATATGGTTTTGTGCGACCAAATCCATCCTGTCTATGTACCTCTTGAGCGCATCTCGATCAAGGGAAGTTAAGAGCATCTTCCTCATCCTCTTAGCGTCGTCACCCACTACATTAGACAAGCTTGATTTCATCAGCTTCTTCACTGAAGTTGGCCACCAAAGATTGACCAGCTTGTTCTCATTTTGGAACAAGAACTTGTTCCCAGCTGGTCCACAAAACACAGCCACTGTTTCTCCAAACAGTGAAGTCTTGAAAACCTGAGGATTGTATTTCTTCATTCTATCGCTTACAAATCTCTCAGGTTTTGGTGTGCGACGTGTTGGCAAGAACTGTAAAGTCTCACCAAGGAGAGGCCATCCTAGACTTCCTGGTGGAAGTTGAGGGTCTGGAAACAATCTCTCTCTGAGTGTTTTGATTAAAAAATATAGTAGAAGAAGACAAGGGGCTGCAACCAGAATCATAATACTATCATGATCCGGACTTGAAAACATTGCATTAATTAATGTGCTAGCAAGTGTAGTAATTATTATTAGTACGTATGTGAGCTAGCTTGCTAGTTTCTGCGATGATCCTTAATCCTTTACTGAAACTTGTGTTCATAATGTATAATTCAGTCATTGCAAGTGGGAGCTTAATTAATCAGCTCAAACATTAATTAACTTGCGCCGGCCACACAAGCCAATTAATCAGCTCAAACATTAAAAAAAAACTGGTTGTAATGAGTTTACTAATTTTTTTTTTTTACAAAAACAAAAACAAAAACATGTTTGTCTGATTTTGTTAATATATATATATATATATATTGTTTTCATATGATCCTTACATTTAATTTAATTTAAAAGCTAAAAAACAAAGAAATTTGTTAAAAATCACATCAAAAGCATTTTCAAACACATGCGTCGTTTAATAAAAGATACCCCCTTGTGATTCCCTCAAATTTTGGACACATCGTTTTTTGTCTGTGTGTCTATATATATATATATATATATATATATATATTATACCAAGGGTAAAGTAATAATTTCCGACCTTCAAAACTATTAAAGTAGAAATTAGTAGTTATGCACTGTAATTAATATCCTTGATCAAAATCTGGGATTCGAATAATATTAAATTTAGTTAAAGTGAAACTGTGTAATTTCTATCAATTATTATGTTAAGTCAAAAATCCCTAAGCTTATATAGCCATATGTAATTATTTCACTTAGTTATATGAAAACTTGATTTTAGTCAACAAAAAATCTAATTAAATCTTCAATCTTGTCCAATAATTATTTGCACTCAACAATTTATTTAGAAACTATTTCTATTTTGATCAATACTTCTTTATTTTTTTTATATTAAAAAAAAGTGAAAATTTAGATTTAAATTTTAATGTATTTTAATTCAAAAAAAGAGAAGAAATAACTTATTTAATCTCTTACATAAAAAAAAAAAAACCCGGTTATCTTCTTGGCTTGTGGTAGGGCTGGTTTGAGCCAAAATTACAAGAAATGAACATAAGTAGTAGCCGAACCAAATAATTCCTTGAAGATGCGATGTTAGCTGTAATGGTCACGAACCGATTTTTGAATCCATGACTAGTACATGGACAAGGTTCCCCTACCCAGGATCTCATACCTATACGAACTCAAACTTACATAAGAACTTATTACTTAAATAACTCAATCAGAGTTCAATGCAACACTAATAACATAATTAACTTTATAATATAATTTGATTGTCTTGATACAAGAGTTAATATAAACTTCTATAATTGTGAAGCACTAACTAGACATAGCCAAATAATGTTAATTACAACAAAAGAGCAGGCTTTGAAGGTCCAATAAAAATGACTTGCTAACAAGCTATAATCCTGGAAAAAAAATAACGAGAGGATGAGTTCAACAACTCAATGAGTAAATAACATTCAATATACATGCACAAGCCAATACAAAAATGTGAAATACATATAAAAATATAACTTTAGGTTCTTATAGTAAAGTTTCTTAAATAAGCAATAATAAGAATATGATAAGGTAAAATTTGTTAGAAAATCAAAATGCAATGAGCACAAGTCTCTGTACTGTGGGATGATTAAAACACAGGTTTATGACTCCCTCGACCAACTAGAGTTTCAGATCTGATGTGCACAAAGACTAACACTATCCTATTAGCATGAGTATTCTGACTAGCATACCATATGTTTATATCATAATCAAACACACAGACTCATATCTCAAGGCTCAATTCATAACATCAATTAAATGAGGAACTATCAATTCATAAGTACATAATAGTTCATATCAAATATTCAGTTTCAATAAGTGATCATGCTTAATCATAAACAATGAATAAATAACAATATAAAAATTACCAAGAAGCACGATCAATTTCATATTAATAATTTAAGTATTTATACTAATCCTCTAGCATATGAAAAGTTATGCACTTATCTAACTTAAAAGTGAAAGATTTCAAAAGCAGATGTTCAAGGGAATCTTACTAGTATCCCGTAGGTAGAATATGAAGATTATCTGAATATAAAAGAAGACATACTAAAAATGACTCAAAAAGAATGTACAATTTGTTTGATACACTTAACTTAGAGTCTAACTCATAATCCTATACGTTTAGGAATAAAACGTAATTACAAGCTGGAATCGGTCTGCCTGATTGATCCCAAACAAAAACTAAATTGACTAAGCCTAAAAGAATTATCTAACCTCATTGTCAGGTCAGCCGGTTTATTGGTTCAATCCAACTGGTCAATCAAAACTATCCAAGAAAAACCGATCGACCGAAATATACCAACCGGTCTACCGAAATACAACACACCAACTAGTGGACCGAAATCTAGCAGGCCAACCGGTTTAGAAAAACCGGTTGATTGAGATTCCAGATTCCCAATCACCAGTCTTAACAATGACAAATTTTCAAATCAACCCAAATTCTTAAAAACTCATAACAAATAAACCCATATCAAATTACATATAACACTCCAACCCATCATATTATAATCAACTAATTCATCACATACATTCAATTCATCAATTAATCCCTAGAAATACAAATTCAAACCCTAAACCTTAACAAAACCAAGAAATCAAGGCTAAAAACCATAATTACACACATTAAAGCATAAACCTTTATTTAACCTCTTATCTATACTCATCAGGTTTTTATTCAATTACCTTAATACCCTTCGTACATTTACACCTAATTCTAAGCCTTCAAGGGCTTTGCTGTCTTTCCCTAATTATTCTTTCTCTTTGTTCTTCGAAGCATCACATTAATCAAAACAGGAAAGGCCGGAAATGTACACTAAAATATATATGAAAATCTTGGTAAGTTGAAGCCTGGGAGCATGTAAACAGTACTACACGCACGCAATATATAAAAGGCCCTAGCTGAACATGTTATGCTGAGGATCGGTGCGGCTGAAGTCGAACTGGATGAGGATTAGGAAACAATCTTTCTTTGAATATTTTGATTACAAAATTATAAAGTGACAGAATTAAGCAAGAGGCCTGCAGGTTCCAAGAAGAATTGGATGATCATCAAGAGCTGAAAACATTGCAAATTAATTGGTTTTCTAATTAATTCCTATATAGCACAACTGCTTAGTTAATTTGATTTTGAACTCAAGATATATACTGTTTTTGACTATATATCACGCCAACTTGTTGGAGTTTAAGAATAATTGAGCTGGCGTCAGAGGCCAATATTTAAGTGTAATTAATTATTAGTTGAGATACCATGTCAATATTTCTTTCTAGTCGGCCATCATAAGAAAACAAATGTAATACGTACAGACACAAAATTAAGTGATAATCTATTTATTTCCGAAGTGTTAATTTGTGGTTTTTTTCTGATTCTCCCATGTGATCGATCCCCTCGGATTTTGGACACATCCATGCATCATGTTGTTAGTAATAATATTCCTCTAATCTAAGGTTTTAGTGTTTATGTATTATCAGTGTGCTCTCACCACACATTCAATTCATTCTTAATTTCCTTTTTTTGTTGAGAAATCAATATGTTAATTAGTAATTAATAAAGAAACTAGAGGAGATCCCCATCTGATTCTTCGTCATCCTCTCACCTTTTATTATTCATATATAATACTGTTTAGTGGACAATCTTTCTTCCTAGATCTCTCAAATCTTAGATTTATTTCAAATGGGTCATATATATTTAATTTCATTCAATTTTATTGTTAGCAATAGATGCTTATCCGGGACGTCCCTTACTAATCTTTTGATTACAATTGGAACAATTAAGTTGTAGAGAAACAAAATCAATGGAAGAAAATTACACATGAAAGGAAAATAGGGATTAATATGGAAGTGTGTTTTTTTTTCTATTGGTTTTGTTTCTATAGAATTTGTGATAACATCCAATTCAGTACAGCACAATAGAGTGCTTCAAGCTTTGATTTTGCTGTAACAATCAAATGAAAGATCATATATAGGAGATTCATTCTTACGTGGACTGGGTATGCAAGTGATCCTAGGCACGATGTGGACTAAGTCAAACACTTCGCCTTCACTGATAAATTCTCTGCCGCCCATCGGACAGCCCATCTGCTTCCTCTTCCTCCAACGCCATCGCTTCCCGTCAGGGCGACCGCCACGACCATCATGGAGAAATATTTTGTGCCTTTTGCATTCGAAGACTGGATAGTTGATGACTGGACGCCACCGGACTTTTAATCAGAGTCTTTATTTAGCTTTTCTTTTCCATTTGTGAAACGACAGAACTGAAGAATATGCCAATTCGTTATTATTCCGTTATTTTTAAAATTATATGAAACTAAATCAAAAAATATTTTTAATATTTATTTTTATCATCAATATATCAAAATGATATAAAATTTTTCTAAAAAATAATTTAAAGTAAAAAAAATTCAATTTTTTAAAAAATTATACACAATTGTACGTTTGTTTTTATGTTTTATGCTCTAAAAACTGTTTTGATATATTTTTTTTTATGGTTTACCTAAAATATGTATTTGAATGTTCTGATGTTCAATAAATAACAATTCTAAGATATATAGAGAACAACAAATTGAGAGATAAAGGATTAAAATTGACATGAAAAAAAAAGAGAATCCTTTTTCCATAAAAGCACATAAAGGTCCTCGCTAACATGGTCTTGTGCGGGCAAATCCATGATGTCTATGTGCCTCTTGAGCGCATCTCGATCAACGGAGGTCGTGAGTATCTTCCTCAGCCTCATTATTAGCCAAAACTTGAATTCATCAGCTTCTTCACTAGAAATAAGTCTGATGCTGGAAACTGAACATTTTATGCTGAGGGCCGAAGACGTATCGGAAGACCTTGGGATGGTGCAGGCATGGGATCATACGGAACTTTCTCATCAGGAATCATTAAATCCCATTTGAATCTCTTGACAATGTTATGCAGGAACACAAGTATTTGTGGTCTAGCATATTCGTTCCCAAGGCAAATCCTTGGTCCCCCTCCGAATGGAACATATGAATATGGGGCGGGTCCAGCTCCATCATACCTGGAAGCATCAAACTGTTCTGCATTTGGGAATAGAGTCGGATCCTTACTCGTTGTCATAGGACTCCAATATACCTAGTACACACAGCACAAATCAAAACATTAATCTGACACAAATTAACACAACTTGCTGCGTAAAATTGATACAAGAGTGAGTACAGGGGAGGGAATGGATGAGGGTACCTTCCATCCTTTTGGGATTGTATAACCTGCATAGGTGAAATCAACTATAGCCTCTCTGAAAGCACCACGTACAGGTGGCATCAGCCTCATAATTTCGGAGACAACGTTCCATGAGTATCGCATTTTCTGTATATCCTCCCATTTCAGCAACTCTCCTGGTTCTTTAGACTTGGCAATATCAATCTGCTCTGTTAACCAAAGCTTGTGGATTTAGAAAAGAAAAAGAAAACGTGCCAGTATCATGTTTGAGTACATTTTCAAGGAATTACAAAACATTAAACCGAAATTGAATGCAGATTCTGTGTTTTTCGATAGTTTTAGAGGATCAACACCCTCCTTCAAGCTAGCTATTAGTAAGAGTAGAAAGATGGGGGGGAGGCATAGATTATGCGGTTAACGAAAGGAGGAGATCATTTCTGCTGTGATTAAAGATATACAGGATATGATGGATCAGTTAGGAAGGTCTTACAATCAATGTAGCAGCATTCACTTGAAAAGAACCATAAGCTAGAAGAGTACTACCCTACCTCTCAAAACTGTTTGGTACACTTCTGGCAATTCTGCAAGGTACTTCATGACACATGTTATGACTGATGTTGTAGTGTCATGACTAGCAAAGAGCAACAACAGTATGTTGTCAACAATCTCTGTCTCCGACAGGAATTTTCCACTTGCATCTGAAGTCACAAGCAAATGTGACAGAAGGTCTTGTGTGGGTGATGCCATCTTCTTGTCCAAAGCTGCCCTTCTTCGTCTAGAAATCAACCGAAGCTCTTCCTTGATTGCATCAGCAGCTTTTGAAGCACGGTAAAATCTTGTTCCGGGTATATTGATTGGGAAATGAATTACTCCTTTGAGGAAAACATCAAAGTGATGTGCAAGCTTTGAAATGTGCAATGGGTCATCGATGCTTATAAATAGGCGACAAGACAGCTCGAATGTGTATAAATTCACAGTTGGATGGACTTTCACCTCCTCTTTTCCTTCATGGTCATAAAAAATTAGGATTATGACGCAATCCAACATTCTTAATTTCTTCAAGGAACACATTAAATCACTGAAGACAAGATCTATGATGGTATTGCCATTTAACTGACAGGAATTCTTTCAGGGTTCAAAAATTTGAACAGTTGATAACAAACAAAAGATAATATAGAATTTTGATCTGTAAAACTTGAACTTATTATCACCTTTTCTTCTCATTTCACACAAAAGTTACCTGCATCAAGTCATTCATCGGAAAAAAGCAGATTCAAGATTTCTTTTCCAACAAATTATCTAGGAACATACCTTCCCAGAGTGTGCTAATATGGTGTTGTGTGACCAAATCCATCCTCTCTATATACCTCTTGAGTGCATCTGGATCAAGGAAGGTCAAGAGTATCCTCCTTATCCTCTTTGCTTCATCACCAGCTACGTTAACCAGACTTGACTTTAAGAGTTTCTTCACCGACCTTGGCCACCAAAGGTTAACCAGCTTGTTCTCGTTGCTGAACAAGAACTTGTTCCCGGCTGGTCCACAAAACACAGCCACTGTTTCTCCAAACAGTGAAGTCTTGAAAACCTGGGGATCATGTTTCTCCATCCTATCTCTTAGAAACCAATCAGGTCGTCCTGCGAGACAGGTTCCCAGGTAGTTTAAAGTTTCACCTATGAGAGGCCATCCTAGGCTACCTGGTGGAAGATGAGGATTCGGAATCAGTCTTTCTTTGAGTGTTTTGGTGATGATATAAAGCGAAACTAGCAAAACGATACCAAGTAGAATCAAAGTTGAAAACATTGCAATTTGCATTGATTTGAAGAGTATTCAGTAGTAATGTGTGAACTTGGCCACTCCTTGAGGCTTGAGCAGGAAAAGGAGACAAGTCTGGATTTGGTTCTTCTCTCTTACCTTTAAGATAAGAACAAAAGCTGATGAAAGGTTGATTGACATGTTGGGTTTTGTGGTATGGAGATTTGGACTCAATATATAATTAATAATTCAAGTGTTTAGAACTGTTTAAGATTGCTTATGTATTTACTCGTGTTTGCTGCATGTTAGATTATTAACAATACTCTCACACCAAAATTGGATTACAACAGTAATTCACGTGAATTTTTTTTTTCTATTTTGTTTTTGTATTTTTTTTTCAACTTTCCTTTTTTTTCCAACTTTCCTCTTGTTTTTTTTGCATTTTTTTTTTCAAAATTACTTTTTTTTTTCTTTTTTTTTCCATTTTATTTTTGTTTCCAAAATTATCTTTACTGATTTTACTTTTTAAATATTGAGCTAGTTAAAAATTCTGTTTTGTAATTTTTTTTCTTTAAAATACTGTGGAT
>Ga0307517_10001231_pt1 | contig 43029 bp, 30 predicted proteins | sample 23_EM_MG_FD_194515 | JGI IMG/M metagenome (GOLD analysis project Ga0307517, IMG submission 194515) | Populus trichocarpa ectomycorrhiza microbial communities from riparian zone in the Pacific Northwest, United States - 23_EM | ecosystem: Host-associated > Plants > Roots > Unclassified | place...
CCGAAATCAAGTTACCGTTTGGCATTAAATATCGCAGCCAATTAAATGTAATAGTGGAAAACTCTAATTATGAGTATTTTCTTGACCCATACAAAAGCTTAAACGGTATTCAGAAGAGCGGTTCAGCAAGCCAAAACTATAACGAAACTACACGTTGGGCCTGGGATAACACTTTAACCTACGATAAGACTTTTGGTTTACATAAATTAAACGTGGTAGTAGGCTCGTCTGCGTTGAACGAAAAGATATTTCTTTCTTCACAGTCCGGAACAGGTTTTGGTTCAAGTGGTATTCAAACACTTAATGGGGCAAGCAGTGTTTCCAGCCCAAACACTTCAAGGTATCAGTGGGCAACTAATTCTTATTTCGGTAGGGTGACCTATGCCTACAATGATAAATATTTGCTGACAGCAACTGTGCGAACAGATGGAACTTCCCGCGTAGGTATCAATGAAAAATGGGGTGCATTCCCGGCATTTTCGGCAGGATGGAAAGTATCGAATGAAGACTTTATGAAAGATGCCACATGGATCCAGGACTTAAAAATACGTGGCGGCTGGGGTAAAACAGGCAACTTGCCACCTTATTCGATGTTATACCCTTCTTATACCCAGCTAAATCCTGTGACTTATCCTTTTAATTCATCATCCAATGCAACATCCGGTTATTCCCCCGGAGGACAAATCGGAAACCCAGACCTGAAGTGGGAATCGGGAAATTCAACAAACATTGGGTTTGATGCAGGGTTTTTAAATAACCGGATTACACTTTCAGCAGATTATTACTACAAAAAGGTCACCAATTTAATATTTCCTCAAACTTTACCGGGAACAACAGGCGGCAAAACAATCGTAACCAATTTACCGGGTAACGTCATTAATAAAGGGTTCGAGTTCAGTATAGACGGAGCTATTGTAAAACAACAGGATTTTAGTTGGGACATGAACCTGAACATGTCGTTCAATAGCAATAAAGTTGTGGGACTAGCCGCTGACCAGGTTTACCCAACAGCGGGAATTTCTCTTGGTGGAGGTGGCGGACCTAATCTACAAATTATTAAAAACGGTTATGGCTTAGGCACTTTCTGGGGTTATGTTGCCGAAGGTGTTGATCCTCAAACAGGTAACGAGAAGTTCAGTACTGACCCAACCGCTCTGGGTAGCGCTTTACCTAAATTTACTTATGGTATTCAAGAGAATCTCCGGTACAAAGCATTTACGCTATCCTTATTATTCGACGGTGTGTACGGCAATAAAGTCTATAATGCTACCCGTCAGGAAACTGAACAACTCAACGGTGGCGCCAACGAAACCGCGGGTGTATTATTACGCTGGGAAAAACCAGGAGATATCACCAGTGTGCCAACTGCAATAAACAATGGTGGTACTAATGCATCGGCCATAAACTTCCTGAATACGAATTCCACTTCTTATTATCTTGAAAGTGGCTCGTTCTTCCGCTTACGGAATGCCACATTAGGGTATAATTTTGACCCGGAATTATTAAAGCATATAGGTGTAGAAAAGATACGGTTGTTTGTTACAGGTCAGAACTTGTTTATGATCACGAAATATAAGGGTTATACCCCTGACGTAAATAGTTTTGGTAACGGCACCAATAATAAACCTACAAATGCGGCAGATGGCGGCCCAACTTTATTGTCATTAGGTGTGGATGATGGTGCATATCCGGCAGCCAGGATCTATACAATTGGTGTAAATGTTCAATTTTAATTAATCAAAAAAATATTGAAATGCGAAATACAAAGATATTTTTAGTCTGTGCCGGAATAATGGCATTAGGACTATCAGCATGTAAGAAAAGTTTTATAGATAAGGTTCCTCAATCCAGCTTAACAACCGGAAATTTCTTCAAAACCGCAAATGATGCTGAAACAGGTTTGACGGGGGCTTATGCCACTATGAGAAATGGTTTTTATCAATACAATAACCTGCTGTTCACTGATGGCCGGTCAGATAATTGCTATGTAAACGGGGATGACAATACCGGTGAGTGGCCGCTGGAAAATTTTACCTATGCCCCTTCTAATACCAAAGTTGGTGGCGAATGGTCCGATTTATATAACATGATTGCCTCAGCTAATACGATATTAGACAATGTGCCGGGTATAACCGACCCGCAATTAACAGCTACCCGTAAAAACCAGATATTGGCTGAAGCCCGCTTTTTGAGAGGGATGCATTATTATTGGTTAGTTACCGAATGGGGACCAACTCCTTTGGTATTAAGCGCTAACTATAATGGCAATTACACACCTAAGCGCGCTGCAGTTGCGGAGGTATATGCTCAAATTGTAGACGACCTGAAATTTGCCGATGCTAACCTGCCTTTAACACCTGTCAATGGCCAGGCAGGCAGGGCCACACAAGGTGCTGCGGATGCCATGTTAGCAAAAACCTATGCTCAAATGGGCGATTATACCAATTGCCTGACTTATTGCAATAAGGTAATCACAGGTAGCCAATATTCCCTGTTACCCAGCTATGCGAATTTATGGGGGGTAGCTAATAAAAATAATGCCGAATCCATATTCGAAATTCAGTCCACACAAACAGGCACCTACTATAATTATGGCGCTGAGCTATGGGATTATGTACCTTCAGATAACTGGCCTAAACGGAATATTGGTTCCTATGATTTGATCCAGGCCTTTGCGGCTGAAAGTGATACCGCAACTTCCGTACGCTATCACACTACTTTTAACTGGCAAGTTGCAAATGCTGCATTTAATATGCCATTAAATGCCTGGGATCCGGCTAAGCCAATACCATTTGTAAATAAACAACCCGATCCGGGTGGCTTCGACAGCCCGGATAATATTGAACTTATCCGTTATGCCGATATTATTTTGCTTGCTGCCGAGGCAAATAATCAACTGGGTAATATTGCAGCAGCAACTACTCAGTTAAATCAAATCAGGACCCGCGCAGGTGTCGCTAATACTACTGCCACTACAAAAGACGCTTTGGCATTGGCTATTTTAAACGAAAGAAGGTTAGAGCTGGTAAATGAAGGCACCAGGTGGCATGATTTGTTACGTGCGAGCGCCAATGGCACGATCAATATCATAACTTTAATGAACAGTCAGCACGATTCCAATGGCAATTTGTTGAAATACGGGCCTAATGGTGCAGGTGTTGACCAACACTTACTGATATTCCCTATGCCGACTAACGAATTACAGTTAAACCCGAATCTTACGCAGAATCCGGGCTATTGATTAATTATTGGTTTTTGATGAGAAAGCCGCCCCGCATATCAGGGCGGCTTTTAATTGCTCAAAAGGCAATCTACAATTCTAAAAAATGAACAAATGTAAATTCTTCCTTATTGGTTTATCAACCGCATTGTGGTTTCCATTGTTTAATGCCAATGGCCAAACAGCTAAACTGAAAGAAACGAAACCTCAACTGTGGCTTAGTGATCCGCAGCATAATGTGCTGTTTAAATTGCAGGATCAGCCCCTGAAGCAACCAGCTACGCTAAAAAATGTCCCTGTAATAACTGTCGATCCATCAAAAATCTACCAGCAAATGGATGGATTTGGGTTTGCATTAACTGGTGGCAGCGCCATGCTCATTGATAAAATGAACTCTAAAAATCAGGCGACGCTACTGAAAGAGTTATTCGGGGTTGGTAAAGTTGATATCGGCACCAGTTACCTCAGGGTAAGTATAGGCGCTTCAGATCTGGATGATCATGTTTTTTCATATGACGACCTGCCTGCCGGGAAAACAGACGCCGGTTTGAAAGAATTTAGCCTGGCAAACGACAGGAAGGCGCTAATACCGGTATTGAAAAAAATATTAGCCATCAATCCGCATATAAAGATCCTGGGATCACCATGGAGCCCCCCTGCCTGGATGAAAACAAATGACAGCACGGGTGGCGGGCATTTAAAGCCTGAGTACTATCACACATATTCGCAATACCTGGTAAAATATATTAAAGGTATGGCTGGCAACGGTATCCGCATTGACGCAATTACAATCCAGAACGAGCCATTAAATTCAAATAATAATCCAAGCATGATAATGGAAGCCGCCGAGCAGGCTGCCTTCATTAAAAACAATCTCGGCCCTGACTTTGAAGCAGCAAAAATAAAAACAAAGATCATCCTTTATGATCACAACGCTGACCGTCCCGATTACCCCATTACGATCCTGAACGACCCCCAGGCTAAAAAATATGTTGATGGTTCGGCATTTCACCTGTATGGTGGTAAGATAGAAGCGCTATCTGAAGTTCATAAAGCTCATCCGGATAAAAATTTATATTTCACAGAACAATGGGTCGGTGCACCAGGCAATATGGAAAAGGAGCTTCGCTTTGCAATAAAAGAATTGATAATTGGTGCAACAAGAAACTGGTGCAAAAATGTACTCGAGTGGAATTTGGCAGCAGACCCCAATCAAAAACCCCATACACCGGGAGGGTGCTCCGAGTGTTTGGGGGCCGTTACTTTAGATGGTGATAAAGTGACCAGAAACCCTGCTTACTACACCATTGCGCACGCTTCAAAATTTGTCAGGCCAGGTTCTAAACGTATAACCTCCAACTATCTTAAAGAATTGCCCAACGTAGCTTTTTTAACACCATCCGGCAAGATGGTATTGATCGTATTTAATGATAGTGCATCGGCGCAGACATTCCAGATCAAATATCACGGTAAATTGGTGGACGCGACTTTAAACCAGGGTTCAACAGGAACTTATGTATTCTGATTTAGGTATATTTAATTAAGGGATGAGAAAATTATTATTTGTCACATTATCAATCCAATTGATTGCCGGAGCTGTATTAGCCCAGGTATACAAAGGGCAGGTTGATTCGACACTTTTGCCGGGACTGAGCCCGCATTACCAGGATGAGTTCACTTTTGACAAATGTACCAACCCCGCCTTATGGAACTCGCAAAAGGGATTGTATGTTGGTTTTGGATCGACGGACGCATTATATTTCCGTACAGAGGTACCTGAAATAAAAGAAGAGCTTTCATGGTCAGGGAGCGGATGGAAAGGTGAGCGATTGAATGCACAGATAATAGTATGGTCGTCAGATACGCTCGAACAGGTTCGATTTAAGGTAAGCGATCTCACTAGCAATAATGGCAATAAGATCAGTAGTGATCATATCCAACTGAATATGGTGCGTTATGTGCTGGCAAATTATCCATACGGGGCCAGTAATGTAACCTGCGGTGATACCCCCTACAAAAATGGGTTTTTAATGCCCGACCGCTTTGAAAAATTTAACCGCTTTGATGTACCGGGAAAAACAGTTCGCCCGGTTTGGGTAAGCCTGGATATCCCCTCAGGTACCCGCCCGGGTCATTACAAGGGTGTAATTAATGTCATTGCCAAAGGTTTTGAAACCACCCTTAAACTGGATATTGATGTGCAAAATCAGCTTTTGCCTGCGCCGCACGAATGGCAATACCGTCTTGATCTTTGGCAAAATCCATGGGTGCTGGCATGGGATAATCACCTGGAGCCCTGGTCCGAAGAGCATAAGCTGTTGTTAAAGAAGCATCTGAAGCTTTATGCCGACGCAGGGGGGAAATATATTACGACATATGCGGTGAATTCCCCATGGAGTGATAATTCCTATACCGTTGAAGGCGGAATGATCGAATCAATCAGGCAAAAAAACGGTTCGTGGAAATTCGATTATAAAATTTTTGATGAATATGTCGAACTGGCCATGAGTGTTGGTATTGATAAGGCCATAACCGTTTATACCCCACTGCCGGGAGGGTACAGGTTCCGCTATATTGACGAAAAAACAGGTAATTATGTAACCGAATCGTGGCCGCCAACATCAGAAAAATTCAAAGCCTACTGGAATCCGTTTCTTAATGACCTGCGGGCACACCTGATAAAGAAAGGCTGGTTAAATAAAACCTATATAGGCATTAATGAAAGCGCTATGGACGAAACCCTGGCAGCCATTAAAGTGGTCCGCACCAACTGGCCAAACTGGAAGATCACCTACGCCGGCGACTGGCACCCGGAGCTGAATGATCTTTTAAATGATTATTGCTTCCTTTCGGGCAAAGAATCACCCATGGAGGTTGTAAAAAACCGGGCTGCAAAAGGGTTTACCACAACCTATTATGTATGCTGCAATCCGCCCAAACCAAACAATTTCCTTTTTTCGCCCCCTATTGAAGGGCAATGGATAAGTTGGTACGCATCAGCGTATGGTTATAATGGGTTTTTACGCTGGGCATATGATGCCTGGCCGCAGGATCCCACAAGGGACGCCCGCCATGGCAGCTGGGCCTCGGGCGATTGTTACCTGGTTTATCCCGGCGCAAACAGCGGCATCCGTTTTGAAAAATTGAGGCAAGGTATTTCCGACTACGAAAAGATCAGGATATTAAGAAAGCTGGCGTCGGCATCACCTGATAAAAAAAGCAAGGCATTGATGAGCCGGCTTGATGAGCACTTAAAAACCCTTACTATCGAGCACGGCTTCAATGAGGATACCCTTAAAAAGCAGGTTTATGAAGGTGGGGGAATGATAAGGGAGCTAAGTGAACGATTGATTCGTAAAAATTAGCCACATCTTTTAATAAAGCCCCCTTATGGAATAAATATTAACATAAACAGTTCGGATTTTAAAAACTGCAATAGCATTAAAATTCGAACTGTCTATTTTAAAACGGTAAAATAAAAAGTGCTCCCCGATCCTTCTTCTGATTCTACCCAAATTTTTCCACCCATATTCTCAATTATTTTTTTGGTCACCGCCAAACCCATTCCGGTACCCGGATAAACTTCCGTATCGTGCAGCCGTTTAAAAATGATAAAGATTTTATCAAAAAACTCCTTGTTAATACCAATCCCATTGTCTTTTATTGAAAACTCCCAGTGTTTATCCCTTTCTACATGACAAATATCAATTACAGGTAACTGATCAGGCTTTTGATATTTAATCCCGTTACCTACCAGGTTTTGGAAAACCTGCCTTAGAGGGGCTTTAAAAGTATGCAATGCCGGTAAGTCGTCACAATTAATGGTTATTTTTTTATCCAGGATCTGCCTGCTGTATATTGCCCTGATATCTTTTACAATTTCGCGCAGATCTACTCTCTCTATTTTGTCCTCCGTTCTTCCGACTCTTGAAAAATCAAGCAGATCGTGTATGATCTGCCGCATTTTTTTGCTGCCATCCACTGCAAAACCAATATATTTTCTTCCTGTATCATCGATTGTTTCACTGTATTTCTTTTCAAATTGTGTAAGAAACCCGGTGATCATTCTGAGCGGTTCCTGGAGGTCGTGAGAAGCGACGTAAGCAAACTGCTCCAGCTCGGCATTTGAAATAGCTAATTCCTTTGCCTGGCGCTGTAAGTTCAGATTTAATTGATTCATTTGAAACTCGGAATTCTTGCGTTGGGTAACATCTTTTAAAAATACCGAAAGACCATTTTCTGAAGGGTAAACATTGACATCGTGCCACGCATTTTGCTTTTCATACCAGGCTTCAAAGTGTTGCGATTTATTTTCGTCAACTGACTTTTTAATTGTGTCGTAAAATGGTTTATCTATAATATCTGAAAACACCTGCCATAATGATTTCCCCAGTATTTCTACCCGGGGTATGTTAAATATTTTTTCTGCCGAATTATTCCAATAAGTAATAATCCAATTTTTATCAGTTGCAAAAAAGGCATCCCCGATACTTTCAAGGATGGTATTTCTTTCTTCGAGCGCTTTTTCAGTATGCTTTTTTTCTAAAACTAATTGAGCATCTTTTTTCAGCCTCTCCATTTGCACAGTTTGATTAATTCGAAATTGATTGTATCGTTTAAATTGGTACGCCCAGAGCCCACATATGAAAAAAACAGTTATGGTTAACAAAATATGAATCAAAGACCCCTGTAAAGAAAAATAGTCGGCTTGCCTGAAATATATTTTACTATGTCCTGCATTTTGAAAATAGCTAAAAACCGCATGATGAATTAATACGACAATTAACAAAGGGATTTGCAGCTGCCACTTCTGGTAAGTAATAAGCAGGGCGCTGCCGATAAATGCGAAAAGATACATTTCGGATAACCCGTGCATCTGATAAATGAACTGGGCCACAAATACACCCAAAATCGCGCTCAAAACGTACTGGTACAACCGTGAGTTTGGCAAAGCTATCTTTATACAATAATAAGCCATCAGGCAAGTGCCGCCTACTCCTATGGCAATTAACCATGTGTGGTATAAATAGGCAAAAAAGAACCCTGCAACGAAATAATTCAAAAGAAAATAATCCATGAGTTTGTCGCATCTTCTTTGAATGATTATCGGAAACCCATCCGGTTGCTTCATTATAATATCGTCAGGATGTTCCTTCATCCCTGGTCTTTTTTAAACATATTTTTCATAACATCAATTGTTCAGTTTTTAAACTTTCGGGAACATTCGTTTTATTAGTGATTTCCCTTATAACCTGGTCCAATTCATTTGCTGATATTTCCAGGTAATCCATAATTTCTGCTTTTTCGATCCCGTTTGCTTTGAGGTCCTTCATCAAGGAAATAAGCCCTAAAATCCGGGCGAGTGGTGCCCTCACGACGTGCGATTGCATCCATGATATTTCGCGCAGCTTCTCATTTTGCTCCTCTACAGCTTTGATATAGTTCACTCTTTCAGTCACATCAATAGCCAGGATAACTTTTGCGTTTTTCCCTTTATAGGGTATAGCATTGCCACTGATTTCTACCTGGATAACTTCACCATTTTTCTTTTTGTGGCGATAAGTCCCCGGCAACGATATCTGTTTTTGGTCTCTTGAAATAAATAGCGCTTCTTCAATTCTCTGCATATCATCCGCCGGGCTGATGTCATTGAGAGCCATACCTAAAAACTCCTCGCCGGTGTATTGATAATGTTTTAAAGCAGCTTTATTAACATTAAGGATTTTTAAATTTGTTTGGTCAAAAACAAACATAGGAAGCGGACTTAGATGAAAGAGTTCGCTGTATTTTTTCTCGGATTCTTCCAGCGCAGTTGTTGTTTTTTTTCGTTCCAGGCTGTATATAATGCTTTTATATAAGATTGCCGATGTCAGATCATCTTTGAAGATATAATCTGCAACGCCGAGGGAAAGTGCTTTTAAACCAAACGAAAAGTCGCCAAATCCTGTCAGGATAATAATGGGTGTCTTTTTACATAAAGCCACCATCTCCAGCACAAGGGCTTCCCCGGTTTTATCCGGAAGTGAAATATCCAGGATGACAACATCAAATTTTTTATCCTTTATTGATAGAAACCCCTTTGCGCTGCTGAAATTTTTTGCATGAGAAAGAGCGGGGTATTTCATTTTTTCGAACAACAAATCTTCCACAAGTACAAAATCACCCGGGTTGTCCTCTACTATCAGGATATCGTAACTTTTTTTATCAGTCGCCATCTTTTTGTCTCTCTTTAATTTCTTGGTTTATTACTCTTGCAGTTTTTATTCTTATCGGAATGATTTAACCAGCAATTTAATAATGGATGATTCTAAAAGAAACCGGCGACCCGTTTAGTGGTGGGGGGTATCCAAAAACGAGTGCACCGGCAAACACAGCAATATATAGGTACACTATATAATTGCCCAATCGTAACAGCATAATAGCTTTTTTTACTCCAGGTTTAGCAGGCAATGCCAAAGCCTGTACTGATTTAATATTGATGATTCCACCGCTATGGCGTGGAAGTCTTATTTTCTTATCCATTCCGGATAGCAGAATATGTGCCCCAATCAAAGTATAGCAATAACAAGCCAAAATGGCCACGCTAATTAAGATCCCGGATATTGTTTTCATGATGATTTAATGGCTTGTATTGAAGTTAGTTTTATCAGCTACTCTAATACCTGCTTTGGCTGTTAACTGCTCAATTTCCATATCCATTTTAGAAACAAGCGGCCGGCTGCAGTTAAAGCAATAATGTGTCGCCAGTATGTTTTCTGCATTGAACGGGCGCTTAACATCATCAATGCGTCTGTAAATGGAAGCCGAACAATGCATATTAATGCAATACAAATTGTAAGTAGAAAAGAGATCGTTCATGTTTTGTAATTTAATATCTCAAAGGTGTTAAATACATTGCTTATGACTTATAGACGCAATTATGAAAGTCTTGTAGTTATATGATCGACAACTCGCTTTAGTCTTAGGTACTTAACGGTATTTGTCAATAGGAAGGCCATGCAATATTTTAATGACCTATAGCAGTGCTTTAATCCGCATCTTTTAAGATGAGCCTGAATCTTTTCCCTCCAAACGAATTGGTGTCGGCTTTGTCTATATTGAAACTATAGTTCCCGGTGTGTACGTTGACGCTATCCCTGAGGTATGTATCCTTAATCCAAATCTCAATATCGGCGGGAATTTCCTTTTCGTAACTAATCTTTAACAAATAAGATCCGGATGTTTTAGCATGAATATCTAATCCTATTGACATACACGGCGTGTAAGGGAGCCCGTTTATACTCAGATCTTCACCATCCTTTGAAACGCTTGCTAAACTTACCTGCCCATTACCTGCGAAATAAACCGCGTCTTCACCATTAAAACTCCCCAATCTGTACCTGTGGCTAAACACAAACATGGTTTCATCCGTGTTTGTACTGTCTTTGGCCAGTTTTAATTTAAATACAGCTTTGTCAGGAATTGTATCAGTTTTTACTGAGGCCGAAACTGCCGGCGCCAGTACAGGTACTGTTTTCTTTTCCTTTTTACAAGATGCCAGAGAAAAAAGAATTAATGAAAATAGTATGGTTGCTTTCATAGTTTAATAGTTACATGCTTAAAATTCTGAGCATTACTATTAATTGTTTATGAACTTTGCCTCGCTGCTATTTTGAGAGTTAACCGACGACATTATATTTTTTAAGGCCACATCTACCGCCGAGACTAATGGTTGATTACAATGGGGGCAGGTGTATGTCCCCACCATGTTTTTGGCAGTAAGGGGAATCTGAAGTTCTACCATATTGTGATAAATGGACACCTTGCAATGCATATTGATGCAGTACAGATAATAGAGTTTGATTTGCTGATTCATGAGCTTATTGTTTTAACATATCAAAAGTGTTAAATACAGGGCTTATGAATTATAGATGTAACTATGAAACTCTTGTAGTTGTTAGGGTGACAAGTTTGGCTCTTATACTAACTTTTGACTGATTGCATAAGTAGTAAGTTCCGCATTGTTTTTAAGTTTCATTTTTTCGAGTATGCGAGCTCGATAGGTGCTTATGGTAGGTGTACTCAGGCAGAGTATTTCGGCAATTTCAGATACTGTTTTACCTGAAGCAATTAACATTAGTGTTTGATACTCCCGGTCTGACAAAAGTTCATGGGGTTCCTTTGTTGAGGTATCATCGAGCATTTCAAGGAATTTTTCTGAAAGCGCCTGTGATACATACTTTTTGCCATCCATAATTTTATTAATGGCTTTAACCAATTCCATATCGGCAGCTTCTTTTGAAAGGTAGCCTGAGGCACCGATTTTTAATGCTCTTAACGCAATTTGTTCTTCGCTATGAAAACTGAACATTAAAACAGGAACTTTTAATTTTTCTGCTTTAATCTGCTTTAAAATATCCAGCCCGCTTCTGCCCGGCAAATCTATATCGAGTATTAAAATATCCCAGTCGGTTTCCTTCAGCTTTTGAAATACTTCGGCATAGTTTACTGCTTCACCAAATTGTACATTTGGAAATTCGCTGGTGCAAATTTGTTTTACCCCGATCCTGATCGCTGAATGATCATCAGCTATTAATATCTTCCTTGCCATTTATATTTACAATAAGTTCAACGATAGTCCCCTTGGATGAGCTACTAATATTTAATTCTTCCCCTATAAGATTGGCACGTTCCCTCATGTTCAATAAACCCATTGATAACGGATTGTGCAAAGCACTTGATTGAATGCCTTTACCATTATCAACTATCCTTATAAGCAATGTCTCATTGTATTTGTTCTCTATCCGGATATTTACCATGGTGGCTTCAGCATGTTTTGTGATGTTGGTCAGCGCTTCCTGGCAAATACGGAAAATATTAATTTCAAGCATTTTATTCATCGAGGGCTGGTCTATATCGACATGAAGGCGGCTGCTTACACCGGTTTTTTTTTCAAAATCGCTTACAAGCCATTCTATGGCCGCAAATAAACCAAGTTTATCTATTAACACCGGGCGCAATTCATTAGCTATCTGCCTTAATGATTGTATACTAATATTTACGTCGGCGACTATAGCATCAATAATTGGCACCACATCGCTGTGCACACCTGCATTTTTTTTCAATGATGACAATGACATTTTAAGACCCGATAATTGCTGTCCAAATTCATCATGTATCTCCCGCGCTATACGCGTCCGGTCTTCCTCCAGGGCATCACTTAGTTGTTTTGCAAAACTCCTTGCCCGCTTTTCCGATGCCTCGAGATCGGAAATAATTCTCTTGCGCTCGGTACTATATACAATGCTTTTATAAAGTGACAGGGATGTCAATTCATCCTTTAAGATATAATCTGATACCCCTATCGAAAGTGATTTTACGCCAAAGTTTAGATCGGCATACCCGGTTAAAACTATAACGGGCGCATTTTGACCAATTTCGACAATACCTAAAATTAATGGGATACCCGTCTTATCCGGCAATGAAAGATCCAGCAATATGATATCAAATGGCTCAGCGTTACCGGATAATATGTTCCTGGCTTCCTTATAATTAGAAGCATGTGAAATTAAAGGCGCGTCAATTTGTTCCAATAAGAACTCTTCAACCAGGGCAAAATCCCCGGGGTTGTCCTCAATTACCAGGATCGAGTGATCGCCTTTGTTTGCCATTGTTTTTATTTAACAGGAATAGAAACTATGTTTATCCAAAAATCCTCAATTTTCATTATCGCCTTCATAAAATCTGTAACATCAATTGGTTTTGTTATATAACAATTAACATGGTTTTTGTAAGATGATAATATATCTTTTTCTGAAGATGAGGTGGTCAGCATGATAACCGGTATGCTTTTATACTTTTCACTGGTTTTTATATACATTAATACTTCATGACCGCTTACCTTAGGCAGATTGATATCTAACAAAACGAGGTGCGGTGCATCTTCCTTGTTGCTTAAGGTTTCAAAAAAATTGATTGCCTTCTTGCCATCTTTAATGGCAGTAATCTTATTAACTATCTTACTCTCTTCAAAGGCCTCCGTTGTAAGTAAAATGTCACCATCGTTATCCTCTATTAACAAAATATTTATAGGTTTCATACTTTGTGGTTTTTTAAAATTGTAAAATAAAAGGTGCTGCCTTTACCTTCTGCAGACGCTACCCATATTTTGCCGCCAAGGCTCTCAATAATTTTTTTGGCTATCGCTAACCCCATCCCGGTGCCCGGATAGTCGTCTTTGTTATGCAGCCGTTGAAATATGACAAATATTTTCTCAAAATATTCAGGGTCAACACCTATTCCATTGTCAGAAACAGAAAACTGCCAGTAATCTTTCTTTGCTTCACTTTTAATAACAATTACCGGCGCTTCACCTTCCTTATGATATTTTAACCCGTTGCTAATAAGATTTTGAAAAACCTGCCTGATAAGTGTTTTATAGGTTTGCAGGCTGGGTAAATCCCCGATCGTTATTTCGGCATTAAGGTCTTTTATTTGTTTTTGATAAAGAGCGAGGGTCTCATCTACAAGTTTTTTAAGGTCCACCTCTTCCAGGTTGGCTTCTGTCCTACCTATTCTTGAAAACTCAAGCAAATCAAGAATGATTTCTCTCATCCGTTTAGCGCCATCTACCGCAAAATGTATGTATTGCTTGCCTTTGTCATCTACAATATCCCCGTATTTCATTTCTAACTGGGTCATGAAACTTGTGATCATCCTCAAGGGCTCTTGCAGGTCGTGAGAGGCGACATAAGCAAATTGTTCAAGTTCGGAATTCGAAACAGCAAGTGTTTTAGCTTGTTTTTGAAGTTCTTTGTTCAGCTGATTCAATTGCGCTGTATATTCTTCCTGCTTTGCAAGCATTTCCTCTGCGGCAATTTTCATAACTTCCTGGTGACGTGCTTCAGCTTCAGCTTTTTTTCTTTCTTCAATTTCTGTTTCCAATTGTTCAAGTGTTCGCAGCCTGTAGATAAACGGGATTGCTTTATACAGGGCGTAAACAGTAAAAATGGAAACTATTGCTGTTATAAGACGGATAAGCGCACTCAACCGGTAAACCGGCGACCAGAAAATAACGGCATCTATCAAATGTGTTGTTCCGCATAACAAAATAAAGGCGATAAATAACCAGAATATCCTGGAAAAGGGGATGTCTTTACGGTTTCTGATAATGTTGAATAAAAGGAAAGGGATAGCAAAGTAAGCAGCCCAAATCAAAATATCCGAAAGAATGTAAATCCAGCCGTGAAAATCCGTCCAATTACCGCAATGCCACCTGGGAGGCCAATCGTCCGTATTGAAAATTTTAGTGAAAAAGTCCGATATCTGATCCTGAAGCCCCGCTTTCAGCGGCTTGCTTACGGGATGCCGTGCACAACCTAAAGAATCACAAATCATCTGTGATTTACGCAAAACTGCTTTTGTCGTATCAAGCATAATGATGGGATTTTAATACATTAACATGTTCTTATTTTACGGGATAGAAACTATTTTTATCCAGAAATCTTCGATTTTTGCTATCGCTTTCATAAAGTCTGCAATGTCGATCGGTTTTGTTATATAACAGTTTACATGGTTTTGATAAGATTGCAGAATGTCTTTTTCTGACGATGAAGTGGTTAACATAATAACCGGTATACATTTATATTTCTCATTGGTTTTGATATACGTCAATACTTCATGGCCGCTTACTTTAGGCAAATTAACATCTAATAAAACCAGGTGTGGTATATCTTCTTCATTGTTCAGATCTTCAAAAAAATTGATCGCCTTTTTACCATCTTTAATCGCTGTGATCTTATTAACTATCCTGCTTTCTTCAAAGGCTTCGGTTGTCAGTAAAATATCTCCTTCATTATCTTCAATCAGCAAAATATTTATCCCTTCCATAAACTCTTATTTTTTTAATAATGTGAAGTAAAAAGTGCTGCCTTTCCCTTCCCGGGACTCTATCCATATCTTACCACCAAGGTTTTCAATAATCTTTTTGGCTATTGCCAGACCCATACCGGTGCCGGAATATTCGTCCTTATTGTGTAAGCGCTGAAAAATGATAAATATCTTGTCGAAATATTCCGGGGCTATACCTATCCCGTTATCTTCAATTGAAAACTGGAAATGTGTTTTGGTTTCTTTACAGGTTATACTAATCACCGGAGCTTCATTAGCCTTATGATATTTTAAACTGTTGCCAATCAGGTTTTGAAAGACTTGCCTTACTGGTGTTTTATACGTTTGGATGGTTGGTAAATTTTCAAAATTGAAACTGGCATGCAGCTCTTCTGTCTGTCTTCTGTAAAGTGTAAGTATCTCCTCAACGAGTTTATTAAAATTTACTTCTTCCAGGTCCTCTTCCGTTCTGCCCACCCGCGAATACTCGAGCAGGTCGAGGATTATCTGCCTCATCCGCTTAGCACCATCTACTGCAAAATGTATGTATTGCCTGCCCTTGTCGTCTACAACATCCCCATATTTCTTTTCCAATTGCGTAAGAAAGCTGGTAACCATTCGAAGAGGTTCCTGCAGGTCATGTGAGGCCACATATGCAAATTGTTCCAGCTCTGCATTTGAAATGGCTAGTTCCTTTGCATGTTTTTGAAGATTTTCATTCAATTCCTTCAACTGTATCTCTGCGGTTTTACGGTCAGTAATATCTTTAAAATATACTGACAGACCGGTCTCTGCAGGGTAGGCACTTATTTCATACCACTTATCCAGTATTGAATAATAATCTTCAAAGTGGGCAGCCTGGTTGGTTTCAATAGCATGGTGATATTTTTTGTAAGATTCTGAACCAATTGAATCCGCAAATACTTCCCATAGATTATGGTTCAATATTTTATTTTTAGGAGTGAGTAAAACCTTTTCAGCCATTTTGTTCCAGTAAGAAACCACCCAATTCCTATCAACAGCAAAAAAGGCATCATCAATACTTTCAAGGATGGTATTTCTTTCTTCAAGAGCTTGTTTTCCAACGGCTTCGGCAAGCTTTATTTCTGTTATATCATATACGAGCGAATAAAAGCCTTTGACAGTATTGTCCTGCTTATCAGGCAAATATTGAGTATGTGTAAATGTTTTCTTTCCGCCATTTTTATGAAAGGTACGTTCAAAGCTTTGCGGCACCCCGTTCAAAACATTTTGAATGTGCTGTTCATGTCGCGCAAACTCTTCTTTGTCCAATAATTCCCTTTTATTGATGCCTAAAATTTCATGCGGTTGCTTTTCAAACCAGTCCATATATGGCTTATTAGCAAACAAGCAATGCATATCTGCGCTCCAATAAGCGATCTTTGCGGGTAAATTATTGGTGATGGTTTTAATAAAACTTTCACTTTCAATTATTTTTTCCTGGAATAGTTTCCGTTCTGTAATATCAGAGCGTATAGCAACATATTGGTATGGCTTACCCTGATTATTTAAAAAAGGGATAATAGTGGTATCTACCCAATAGTAGCTGCCATCTTTGGCTTTGTTTTTTAATTCCCCTTTCCAGATATCTCCATTTGCTATTGTCGCCCAAAGATTCCGTATAAATGCCTTATCATGATAACCTGAATTAATGATGCGGTGATCCTGGCCAATCAGTTCAGCCTCGCTGAATTTGGATATCGAGCAAAAGTTAGCATTTACGTGTTTAATGATCCCTTTTTGATCGGTTATTGCTACTATGGCCGATTCATCTAATGCATACTTATAGGCAAACAGCTCATTTATGGTTTGCTGAAGGACATCCTCGGCCTGCTTTTTCTGGGAAATATCCCTGAAATTGCAGACAACAGCGTTAATATCCGGTTCAGCAAGCATATTGGTAAAAATGCTTTCCAACCAAATAAAATGCCCTTCAAAATGCTTGACACGATAAATAGAAGTAATTGGCAGCCCCGGACTAGTCAATGATTTAGTCAGGTCCGCACGCACCCTCTCCTCGTCGTCCGGGTAAACGATATCCTTAAAATCTTTATCTATCCTGTCTTCAGCTTTCCAACCCGTTATCCGCTCTGCCGATTGACTACGATAAATTACATTCAGGTCTTTATCGAACAAAGCAATACCGTCCTGGCTATTCTCAACCAGTTTTTTGAAGCGGACATCCTCAACTGCTATTCCAGTGTTTGACTTAAGATCAGGTGCAAGGGGGGGATTGCCTGATTTGTTAATTTTTGACATATACATAGCCTCAAATTGTAGGAAGGTTAGGATAAAGATTCTCCCCTGATTTCAAAAATCATTAATTAGGCGTTAATAGGGAATAATATAACTACGTAAAGCTTGCGAATTATTTTTCAATATACAACCCGTGTTTTAACGGTATTTTGGAATTTGTTTTATGAAAGATTCAATGCCGGATTATTCATAAATCTATTGTATAGTGTGGATCAGATTATCCAGGTTGAGAGGAGGGTTCGCCAGGTTAAAAGCATTACGAACCAGCATATACTGAGGCCGATTGGCCAGGTACAAAAATAAGGCTACCCGCAATGGATCGACTTTTACCAGCTCGCGGGCATGACTCGGCCTGTTAAAAAACTCAGTGGTGGTTGATAAATATTCGGTGGTTCCGTCGTCATTTATACCTGTATTAAACCGATGAACAGCTGTACTATAACTTAGCTGCTGATTATTGGCATTGTGTACAAAGAAATTTTCCACCCCCTTGGCGCCCCAGTTCCTTGGCCCTCTTTTTCCGCTCATAACGCTCGCTAACTTACCAACCTGTTGCTTTATCCCGCTTACCGGTAATCCGAGGTAGCGTAGCGGCGTTCCGTGATAGGCTCTTCCTGCCACCTGGCTTGCCGCAATAAATGGCGTGCTTACCGCTCTTTTTACATGCTGCCATGGAGTATGAGGTATTATGCGGCCGGCCAATCCTCCTGCATTTATTTTGGGCATATTGATCAAATATCCCGGGTGATGTTCAAAAAAGTAACCGGAATCACGCATGCCCGTCATAGGGGCAGCAGCCACACCCACGGGGGGAACATTAGTGCGTGAAGTAAGAAAATTATGGAGGGTGGCAAAGTCAGCCGGGCCCAGGTTATTTTCCAGGTGATGGCCAAATTCATGCAATATATTTCCGCGGGCAGCCGCCCACCCCAGGTCCATATTCCCGTGTGCGTCCATAGCCGCATGAGGGCCAATTATAGGGTTTACTGCCACTGCAGGCAATGCCGCCGGTAAATTAGTCAGGCGATTGAACAGGTCGGTTGTTTCCAGCACCCTGTCGTCGGCTCCCACAGCTGGCGCTGGTATGGTGCCACCTGCAGCAGGCACAGCATTCCTTTGGTTTGGAACGGCATTATGAACTGTACCGTCCAGTACACTTTGTATAAAGGGATTGGCCCGTAGCTCCGTGGTCAATGCAGCGTTATGAGCGGTATCGGCCGCATATTGACCTGGCGCAGCCATATTTCCCGCCAGTGCGCCATTAATTACCGCGCGCAACTGGGCTATCGTTAAGATACCTGGCGCTGCTGCATTGACAGCTGCTGCGATAGCCGGCCCAACCTTAGCCGCGTTGGCTGCGTTCGTTATATAATTGATAAGATGTAGCACTGGTCCTATACCACCGCCGCCAGGGCCCGCTTGCTGCCTTAGCCGCTCCCAGTATAGCTCCTCTTTATTGGGAATCAATTGAGCAATGTTGCCAAAAGAAGTTGCTCTGCCCCGCTGATATTTTACATTATTAATGGCACTTACTCTTTGCAAAGCCTTATATCCCATTACATCAGCTTCTTTTTCCAGCCCTTTGTCATCATTGATATTCACCCTCCTCTTCATCTGAATGGTAGGCTGTACCCGACCCTGCTTTTGCTGCACTACATGCCATGCCTCGTGCGGTAAATGTTTTTCCTGTCCGGGCGCAATATGAATATCCGTGCCCTGGGCGAAGGCATGAGCATTAAGCTGTGCAGGCTGATCAGAATTGTAATGAACTTTTACATCATCCATCGAATGACCAGACAAGTTCTCTATGCCCGATTTTAACTGATCAGGCAAACCTGTGTTATTACCTTTTTTCTGAACAGGGTTTCCTGCTGCCATAGCCTCAACCTGCTTTTTTTGCATGACGGATTGGGGGCGATTGTCTTTAAGCTGGAAAGCAGATTTGCCTGCGGCTAATTTATGCGCGCTATGTTCTATTTTACTTCTCTGCTTTTTATCACCATAAGTTTGCATATCTTATTCGATTAATTCAGAATTGGGTTGATACCAGAAATTAAAAAGACGTATTTGGGATTTTTTCCTATTTATCTCCCCCTTTCTTTTCTTGTTCAATCGGGGCAGCCTTCGGAGTGTCGGCATATTTCATCGCTCCGATATTCCCTTTTTCGCCAATGGTGACTTCCTGGAATTTGGGATTTGTATTGTGATAAAGGCCCCAAATAACCCGATGATGACCATCGACAACAGCTGCAGCAGGCTGCACCTCGTCAAACAGACGCACTTTTGCATTTGCAGTAGGTATTGCCCCGGCATCAGCCTTATATTTTGCAGATAACTCTGTATTCAGATAATCTTGCCCGACAAAAAGGTCGGTTGATTCATCTAGTATATTTACCTTTATACTCGTTGCGACAGCATTTGCAAATACATTGTTACCGGTTACAATCTCTTCATTTACTGCTGGGAATGCGCCATTTCTTTCTATTTCAGCCCGTTGAACCGGGAAGTTATCCTGATTCGATTGCTTTGTTTTTAATTCATATTTCGTGATTCCGTTAAACTTCATCTGCAATGCTTTTTCCCCCATCATATCCGCTTCTTTTTCCAATCCATTATCATCATTAATATTCATCCTCCCTTTCATTTGCATTGTTGGCTTAACCCTTCCTTGCTTTTGCTGCACTACATGCCACGCCTCGTGCGGAAGATGTTTTTCCTGTCCGGGTGTAATATGAATATCCGCACCCTGTGCATAGGCATGAGCATTAAGCTGTGCCGGTTGATTAGAATTGTAATGAACTTTTACATCATCCATCGAATGACCGGAAAGATTTTCAATGCCTGATTTTAACTGCTCAGGCAATCCTGTGTTATTTCTCTTTTTCTGGACAGGACTTCCTTCCGCCATAGCTTCTACCTGCTTTTTTTGCATCACTGATTTTGGGCGATTGTCCCGGAGTTGAAGTCCGGTTATGGTTCCGGCCGATGCTGTAGAACTGGCCTTTTTTCCAATAATCTGTATTTTATTTGCATGTATTTGCATGTCAGCTGGATAGTGTTCAATTTACCTTATTATCATCTTCGTTTTTTCCCCGCATTTCCGCCGCGGTAGTCGTTATAGCCGGCCACATAAGCGCGATTTGCATTGTTTGCTGCTATTCCGCCACGAGCGTCTGCTAATCCTTGTGCATATTCATTATGTGCAGCCATATAAGCAAGATTTACATTGACTGCTGCTATTTCATTACTGGCGTCTCCCAATCCTTGTGCATATTCATTATATGCTGTCATATAAGCCCGGTCTGCATTGGCTGCTGCCAACCCACCACGAGCCGCCGTTAATCCTTGTGTATATTGATTGTACGCCATCATATAAGCATAATTTGCATTAGCTGCTGCTATCCCGCCACGGGCAGCTGTTAATCCTTGCGCATATTCGTTATGCGCATCCATATAAGCACGGTTTGCATTGGCTGCTGCTATCCCGCCACGGGCATCCGCTAATCCTTGCGTATATTCATTGCGTGCAGCAATATAAGCGCCATGTGGGTTCGCTGCCCCGGCATTTCCCTGCACATGTGTCAGACCCTGGATATAATCATTAAATCCTTCCATATAGGCCGGTTCATTCGGATGCAGTGCTGCGAGCGCATTTTGTGCTTGTTGTCGTCCATCATTATACTGGTTAAAAGCGGCCATATATTCTATATCATTCGGGTGCTGCGCCACCTGGCCAGGCACAACACTATCATTCATGCCGTTAAAATAACTTGTATGGTCCTGCTTTATCTTCTGAACCAGAGCATTTATGATGTGTGAACCATTAAATTCTTGACGCGGTGTTTGCTCGCGTCCATCAACCCGGGCTGTAAAAAAAGCGTGATCCGGGTTAACCCCTTTTTGAATTGCAAACAATTGAAGAATACGATCCCGTATCTGCTGATCCGTTGTTACACCAGCAATGTAATTAATCTGGTGGGCTTTAAATTTGAACTGTCCAAGTGCCGGATTCATTTCCTGTGTAAATGGAGCCGCGACAGCTAATAAGGCAGCCTGTTCATGAGCAGCAGTTGGCCGCACCTGCCCCGACCTGAAGTGAAGGCGGTTGCCCCCCTGATTAATGTGATTTATAAACTGACTCGGTCCCTGGGAAGTATAATTAAAATTAGTTTCTTCTCCCGCCTCACGTGTGGCTGTAGTATGTGGGTCGGCATCTGCCGGATCCATGTTACCGCCAAATATGTTCGGCAAACCAGCCATAAAAACAGGGTTGTGATGAATATCAAAATGGTTATGCTGCTTTATGGGTAAAACGTAATTACGCTCTGCGTCTTTGCCTATCAGGTAGTGCTTTTGCACCCGGGCACCATCATTTGTTAATACCCGGTCAAGGTTATCAATGAAACGGCCACCGGCGTCAGCCCAGGCCACCCGCGCATTTGGGACCAATCTGTAACGATGATTATGGTAATAATATCGATTATGGCCACGGCTATAGATTGAAAAATTTACACCTCCCGTTACGTAAGCAGTCCTGGTAAGTTGTTCCTGATGCTCAGAATCCCAATACTGATTGGCAACTCCACCTCTTACTTCGAGTTCTCTTGTAATGGGGTTATAAGTATACAGATAGTGGCCCTGATCAATGTAGTCGTTAGGTCCGGCTCCGCCTGGATCAACGGTAAAATGTTGCGTGCCATTAGGGTCACGATTATCAATCATATAAGCATGCGGCGGCAGGGCCGGAACCAATTGCCGCTGAACTACATTTTCCGGTATGTTTTCACATAAGACTGGATGATGTGATTCCGCTCCTAATGTTTTGTGTGCTTTTTCACTCTCTGATATATCGTTAAATTGTACATTTCCTTTCATTTGAATCGTCGGCTTAACTCTTCCCTGCTTTTGTTGCACTACATGCCATGCCTCGTGCGGCAGATGTTTTTCCTGCCCCGAGGCAATATGAATATCTGTCCCTTGTGCGAAAGCATGAGCATTGAGCTGTGCAGGCCGATTGGAATTGTAATGAACTTTTACATCATCCATTGAATGACCAGATATGTTTTCAATACCTGATTTTAACTGATCGGGCAATCCCGTATTATTCCCTTTTTTCTGAACAGGACTTCCTCCCGCCATAGCCTCGACCTGTTTTTTTTGCACGGCTGATTTTGGACGATTGTCATGGAGTTGGAAGGTGGATTTATTTTCGGCTGATCGTTCAACCAAACCATTTGAACTGGCCTGGCATTTGTTACCCGGTGCGTTATCAGCGTGGATTTTCATAATTCTTTACCTTTTCTGAAAAGTGTAAATATTAATTATAGATTTTAATAGCATACCTCCTTTTACTATAGACTTCTCCGGTTCTTCATTCTAATTCACCCATTTTTTTCTGTAATATTTCTCTATTAACAATATGGGGTATAACAGCAATGAAGAACATGCTGTTGTAATCTAAAAAGGAAACATTACTTCGCTCATATTTGGGAATCCGGCCCTCAAATGTGGCTTCGGGTATATCTTGTACTACTACCGGCTCCCGGGATTCACCACGAGGCGAATTGTGTGAGATATCTCTTTTACTTTGATGTTTTTCAAGCGCTTCTGCAAAATCACTCATATCAAAAACTGATTTTATTCCACCTTTTCGTGGTGAATTTTGGCCACTTTGAACCGGCGAGCTCTCACCGCTTTGAACCGGAGAATTCTCACCACTTTGAACCGGAGAATTCCGGACACTTTGAACCAGTGAGGAAGCCCCGCCTCCGGGTAAACTTAGTGCGCGTTCACCTTGTCTTAGAATCTCTTTTTGAACTCTCCCTACCTGGTAATCATAGAAAAAAACTTGCGATCCGTACCTGTCTGCAAATACCCAATGTGACCCAAGCGGCATGCCCATTATGTGCGCTGTTTTCCCGCTGTGGCTCTCCCCATGCGTATCCTCTGTTTTAGACATATACACCAAAAATTTGGTTCCGGTAGGATACTGCTTCATGGCGGCTAAGCCATGCTCCGGCGACATCATTTCATACTTCCTCGCGTTATAACCCCGAATATTTACTGAAAATCCCGTTCTTTCAAAAGCGCCCTTTACGTACCTGACCATACCATTGATTTGCGCGCTTAGCCTATCATCGCCTTCCCGCTCATGACGCTTGTTTTTTATAAAAATATCAGAGTCCTGTTCCGAACCATCCTCTCCCAAATCTTTATGAACATCACTTGCTTTGCATCCGATCAGGGCCCCTATGGAAGTCAGGGCGCAATTTTTATCCATTGTATCTTTATCTGCATCATTCATATTACGGGGCAAATTAACCCTATCTGTAACAACATGCCTGTTTCCAGCTTCTATATCTAATTCCCGTATTAAATTTTGAAGAGCTTCCTTTTCGCCAAGGGTTGCAGGCTTATATCTTTCTGCCAAAGCAACCAATTCGTCCAGTGTTTCCTGTTTATAATTGTTATTATACTCAAAAATTAATTTTTGTATTTTCCTGTTATCTGGTAATCTACTTGTATCCACGGCATTAATAGCTCTTTGGATAACTACAGCAGACGATGGGGCTTTTTGGGGGAGAAAGAAGTTTTCAATTGCTTTTCTTTGAATAGAATTATTTTTGCGTAAACCATCGGCACCCATCCTATCGGCTTCCTTTTCTAAACCTTTATCATCATTGATATTCACCCTTCCGTTCATTTGCATGGTGGGTTGTACTCTTCCCTGTTTCTGCTGCACTACATGCCAGGCCTCATGGGGCAAGTGTTTCTCCTGTCCGGGTGCAATATGGATATCCGTACCCTGTGCATATGCATGGGCATTAAGCTGTGCAGGCTGACCTGAATTGTAATGAACTTTTACATCATCCATTGAATGACCAGATATGTTTTCAATACCTGATTTTAACTGATCGGGCAAGCCTGTGTTATTTTGCTTGTGCTGAACGAACCCACCATTGGCAAGGGCTTCCACCTGTTTCTTTTGTACAATAGACCCGGCACGGTTATCCTGGTGATAGAATCCAGCCCTGTTCTCAGCCGAACCTGTGATACTATCAGCATCTGATTGGCGTTCGATTCCAGTTATTTTGCCGGCGTAAGCATTCATTATAATTTATTTAAGCAATAGCTTTAATTAGTAAAATTCAATGTTTTGTTGTCCTTTTTAAATTCTTTACGCAAAGCTGACTGCAATTCCTGTTTAGTTACCACCGTATCGTCTCTGCGAATAACAGACAAAGCGCAAAAGCGCAGTATGTTAATGATCGATCCGCCGGCCAGTTCATATTCTTCAGCAATTTGGTACAAGTCAATGTCCTGGTGTAATGTACAGGTACCCGAAAATGCATTCTTCCATAGTTGGTAACGTTCCTCGGCTGATGGCATGGTAAAGTGAATAATAGACTGGAACCTGCGTGTAAAAGCATCGTCCATATTAGCCCTGAGGTTTGACGAAAGGATCACTATCCCCGGAAAATCCTCCACCCGTTGCAAAAGGTAAGCGGTTTGCTCATTCGCATACCTGTCGTTTGACGAGTTGGTGGACGTTCGTTTGCCAAACAATGCGTCCGCCTCATCAAAAAATAATATCCAGTTTTTATGCTGCGCCGTATCAAACAGCTTCGACAGGTTTTTTTCCGTTTCCCCAATATATTTAGATACAACCATGGAAAGATCAACCTTATAAACATCACGGCCTGATGTTTTACCCAGCAATGAAGCAGTAAGTGTTTTACCTGTTCCCGGCGGACCATAAAATAAAGCCCGGTAACCCGGCTTTATTTTTTTGCAAAGCCCCCAATCCCGGAGCAGTGTTTCTCCATGCTCCAGCCAGGTATTGATCTCGGCAACCTGTTCCATTACCACATCACTCAATACAATGTCCTCCCATTCCATATTGGTACTGATCTTTTGCGCCGGAAAGGAAGCACCGGTCTCTATTTCAGGGTACTCACCTGTTAAAAAGTACTGGAACCAATATTCGCTTATACTGAGTATACCGTTCAATCGTGGTAAATACGATTCCGTTTCGCCTAAACTAATTACTTCATTTTTTAGCAGGATAGCATCTTTGTTGAGCACACTCATTACTTCATGGCGCAATCCGGGTTCGGTAGCAGTCACCAGGAAACAAAAGGTTTGCCCGGTAGGTAAAAAACCGCTATGGCTTTTATCTATTACCCCACCAAATTCTGTGAATCCTCTATCATATATCTGGTTTTTCCCGAAAAATACATCAAGCACTTCCGGCCTTATGTGCGGCGCCAGAGCGAGTACCAGGGCCAGGCGGGCATAAATATCCACTTGCCATTTATTGACAGTATTGGCATACGGGCAATCTAGGTCCGCCAGGTCGGGCATTGGAATGTCCATCCAGTAATTTTCGTGCCCCTCCTGTAGCAGGTAGGATTTAATCACCTGGTCTATCACACTTTGCAGCCAGTCCATCTCCTGCTGGAGTACTTGAATGGTAAGATCAGGTTCCATAATTCGAAAACAGTTTTTCTACATCATCAAGATTTGCGTCCGTCCACCTGAAATAAAGTAATGCGGTGTTAGGGTTCAGCTGGTTGGCCTGCAACATATCCAATATACCTGCCTGTGCATCAGGCGGCACCCGAACGGCATTAATGGACTCAAAATTGAACTCATAATCAAAAAAACCATTGGCCCATTCATCCTGGTTCTCTCTGCGGGTAAGAAACTCACTGATAAAAACCTCTAATTTTTCATCCTGAACAACCAGTTTTTTCGCCTTAAAAAAGCATGGCCTGCGCCCGGATTCATGATGATAAAATTCAACATCTTTTGACTGTATGGTTTTGGCTGAGTGATGACCGAAAACATCCACCAGTCCAAAATTCTCCTTATCGGTTGCAATCTCCAGTTCGGCATTACCAGAACCAGCAACAGCCAGCGTCCAATCAGATGTAGTAGCAATCTCAGTGGCGATGTAAAGCTCCCGGAAAGAGTAATATATCTGCGTAAGCTTTATGATCAATGCCTGCTGCAATTCGTTCCAGTTCATAATCTTTACAGATTCGGGATCATTCCCTTTGAAAAGAAAGCTCCCGTAATCTGCAAAAGCCAGTATCTGTTTGCTGTACTCAAACTCCCCGCTTATGGGGCCGTGTCCGGTCCCCCTGCCTGAGTAGGGCTTCGATGCGCCATCCCCGAAGCTCCACCCCGCCGCGTTTAATTTATTCCCATACCCAAACCCGCAGCCAGCGGCGTCTATAATGTTATTCCGGAAAATATTGCCGAAAACAATTATTTCTCCGTTCCTGATCTGAAAGAAATCCCCCGGATAGATATTCTGATCCAATGATTTGGTTGGAATATAACCTCCTGTCTTCAGATAAAATTTCCGGTAGAAATTTCTAAACACCTTTTCCATAATGGTTCAATTTAGTCCAGGTACACATACTAATTTACGGACAAGCTTGACGATCACCACTAAGAAGCCAGAGCTGCTGCGTTTGCTGCTGCCAGGCCAGACTGAAGTGACTTCAATTTTATCTGTGCCTTATTCAGGTCAGACTTTGCATCATTCAACTGTTTGGTGCAGATTATAAGGGCCTTCTCAAGCTTCTGGTAATTGGACTTTGCGTTCTTATAAGCTTCGTGCAGCAAATATTCCAGTGACTTTTCTTTCTCCTTTGCTTCAACCTCATCGCTGGCTATACCATTTACCAATGTTTCATACAGGTCTGATGACTGGGTATATGCCAGTTCAATAGCGGCCTCAGATTCCATATTAGAGGCCTGCGCTGCAAAAGTTGATTTAAGTGCTACCAATGCCAATGCAACCGCATTGTTGGCATCGCTTCCGGCAGTGGCAAGTACGCTTATCAGTTCATCGGAGATAAGCGGATTCAGTGCTTTCTTTCTTGTAATGATAGTCGCTAATTTATTAAGCACCTCAGCTGAGTAGATGAGTTTGTCTATCACCTGTTTTATATTTACACCCAGTATTTTTGTTTTTGTATCAGCCAACACTATCTCATCGAAAGCAATATTGGAATTGTTTTGCAGGTCCAATGCATTTTGGACCAGCTGGGTCATCAGTATCTTATTGTTATACGCCTGTGTCCTGGTATTTTCAGCTGTAGCCAAAAATACCTGAAAGTTGTTTACTTTATCTGCCAGGGATGTAACAATAGACTGGAACTTATTTACATCGTACTGCGCATCAATTACCTGTATGCTCAGTTTATCCAATTCTGCTTTTTTACTCTCGGTTATGCCATATCGCGATGGCATTATTGGTAATGGGGCTGCTCTATGAGTTTTCATGATGATTGTTTTAAAATGGTGTTTTATTGTTCGTTATAAACAAAGGTTTTTACATTATTTACATTTGACATGGCATTGGTATACTGGGCCAGGTTTTCTTCTTCCACTGTAGATACAGCAAGCACCACCGGTATGTAATGATTACCATCTATCAGCATATTGCCGAAATTATCTGTAGTTGCCGGGCCGATATAAGCTATATAGTACTTTTCTCCCTTGGTGTCGGCGGTCTTTTCATTATTCTTTTTATCGCTACCAGGCGGGGTATACGGTACTGCCGGACTATAATTCCCGGATGCTACCTGCTCTGCCAGCGCACGATCGAAAAAGAAGCCGGGGCCACTGTGTTTTTTCCCTGTTACATCTTCGATGTCATCGTTCCTTTTCGTGATTAATCTTTGTATTTCGTTACTGAGTTGTGTATGGCCAGGTTGTAGTTTTGCTGCGCCGCCTTCATTCGAGTCAGTCGCGGCCTGTTGCTGTTGCAATTCTATTGCAGCAAGCTCGGCCTGCAATTCTGCAATCCTTGGATCATAAGTATCTGATATCTCTTTAAGAGTGCCTTCTCTTTTTAAAAACATCTCAAGCGACGCCTTAGTAAGGAGGCCTTTTGTCAGGTCGGCTCTTGGCAGGAACATGCATCTGTATGCTACATCCTGCAGGGTTTCTTTAACACTGAATGTCATCTTATGATTCCATTTGGCTGGCTTTCCGTCAGCCTGTTCAGATAACTCCGTCATTCTTATCGTATCTTTCAATACTTTCCTGAGTTCGTTTTCAAATGCCTGTTCATGTTTAATTTCGTTTGCATCATCACTGCCGGATTGATATTTGTTGATATGTATGTCCGCGGATTTTACCCTTTCCAAATGGGTTGTCAGGCAGAATGCCTGTGATGGCGCCGACAGAAAATCATCAAAATCATTTATCTTGCGCTTATAATCATCTTTGTAAACCGCCATTACAAACACAACATACTTTCCACCCTGCTTCATCTTATGACCATCCGAGTCGCGAAGTGTATCGGGGGCATATATTTTCAGGTAATTGATCGGCTTTTGTATACGCGGATTCTGCACCGGTTCAGAGGAGGGCGTATAATTAACCCGGACAAACCGGTGCTTATTATGGCTATCATCAGCAGTATCAGTATCATGCACCAGGTTTTCAGCATCCGAGTAGGAGAAGGTGAGCTGCTTACTTTCCTTAACTACGATGATATTATAATGCTGAACCGGGTTCGCAGGCTTGATATTATCTGCTGAAAATGGATTAATTATCGGATTAAATTCAACTATAAAAGTTGTAGCAGCATCAGGATCAGATGCCGTTCCCGATGTTTTATCCGATTTTGTATTAACCTTGAGATCAAGATTAAGCCCCTGGTTAATGGATTTATAAGCCGCTGTTGAAGCGTTATAATCAATGTTAAGACTTTCGAGCGCCCCCTCGGCTAATTTCTCATTGGTGCTTGTCAAAGCGAGTGTAGCATTATCTGCCGCAACTATCTGCGAGGCACTATCATAATCTGCCGATGCAATTTTCAATATATTGTTCATCTGCGCAGCTGTAGTTTTTGTATTATCAAGCACAGTTGATGACGAAACCTCGGAAGTAAGCATGGATGCATCCATCGCCATCTGCGATGTCAGCTCAGCATCATAAGCTGTCTCATTAATGAGCCCGCGCAGCTCGTGGGTTAAATTATAAATATCCGTATCAAAATCAGCCGCGTTAACGATGCTGAAAATGCTGCCCACGTCGCTCGCCAAGCGGACAATAGCGGTAGCGGCAATCTGAACGTTGGAAGCGCACACAGCCGTGTTTGAGGCTGACTGGCTGAGGTATTGATTAGCCTGAGTTGCCGAATTCAGCAAATTATTAGAGATATTGGTGCTTTTTACGGCTTCATGCTTTACTGCCGATTTAAATTTCAGGTCCTCTTTTGCAGTCTCAAGGTTTTCTGATGCTGTAATGGTAGCTCCCTGGGCATAATAAAGCGTGAATGTCGATGCATTAAATTGTGCCTTCAGGCCCTTCTGATCCAGTTCCTGGCTCTGCAATGATGCCAGTACGGTGTTTTGCAGGTTTTCATTGTATGTATTCATAATTGTCTTTTTAGCTTAATTGATTTATGATAATGAGTTATGTCCGTATCTGTTAGTAAGCAGTGATTACCCGCTGTCTATCTTCTTATTTATTTTGAATGCTTTCATCGTAATGTTTTTTAATATGGCCAGTTAACGTGCAGTGGCTTATCCATCCACGGGTATTTAATAATTGAAAATGAGAACGGGGACCTTTGCAACAACAGATCGTATGCCCGCTTTTCAACTGTCAATTCCCATCTGTCATCCTGTTCGGTCAGCAATCCGTCGCGTACCAGCCAGTTTCCCCTAAAGCCATTTATTGAGCTTTCTCCTATCTGGGACCAATGATTTATCATTGCCTTTATAAGCCCTTCAATTATATTTTTGTGCGTATCAGAAATTTCTATTCCATCCTCAACAGGGAAGGATAATGGCAGGCCGCATATTATTTTATTTAACGGCAACAGAAATTCCTCCGTACGGCTTAGCCCGGTTACTACATATTGGAGGTAATGAACTGTTTGTGATTGGCTCACAACATCAACAAATGCTTTGTTTTTGATCAATTCCAGGCGCTCAAGCAGCACAGGCAGGTAGCCGTTGATCAGTACAAGCCCTGCATTCCGTACAGGTATGGCATCTTTAATAATAGATGACGATTCCTTTTTTTGCAAAAGTTGCCGTACTTGTTTTAAAGCGGCTGATCTATCCCAATCCTTTACCGGCTTAGTCCTTTCTTCTTTTAGCTGGTCAAATGCGATTTGCAACGAGGGAGACAAATAAAGGCAGGGTCTTTCGATATCCTGTATAAACTGCGCCCCCGATATCCCATACCTGGAAGATAAGCTCCAAATCAATTCATTCCAGATATTGGTGGCAGAGATAACGTTCCAGTTATTCATTGTCCATGCTTTTATTAGTTTTTTGAAAAGCAGGTATTGCATCTCTTTTGCAGAAATACCACCGATCCTAATTCTTCCGAATGCCTCATAAAGTGTCGCTATATTATTCAGAAGTAATTGTTGCGGCCTGTTCAGCCGGCCTATCGAACCAATCAAAGTTTTAAAATTTATTACCTGGTCAAGCCATTGTAGCTGTCGTTCGGGAATAATCTCATGCTTTAATATGATGAAAAGATGTTCCGGGTGATGATCTGCTATTTCATTCAGCAATTCGCTTATTGTCCGTCCGTCACGCTTCACCCATTCCGGGATCTGCTTATTGATAATTACATGGCAAGCCAGGTCGTGAAGTTGTCCGTTCTGCCTATAGTTCTCCAACTCATCCGCCTCCTTAGACTGAGGGCTGTCCGGCATAATTGAGAAGGCTGGCAGGTATTCAACAAGGGCATTTCTTAGCCGGGGGGTAAGCCGGATATCTCTTTTTTTGATTTCTGAAATGACATATTCTGAATTCACAGCTGTGGCCTGTGCCAATTTCTGAAATGACTGCTGCAGCAGATTTTTCAAATCAGATGCAGGTAAATTGTTCGTTTTGATCACCTGCCACAATTGTTTCCAGTATAGATTCAGCAACTTGTTATCTACTGAATCCGGGGCAATTAGGATCATAAGATCATGTAGTGTTCTGATAGTTTTTACCGAATCGTAAAGCGTTCCAGTGGCATCATTAGCTATCAGTAAACTAAACTGGCTGAAAGGAACAACTGTATTAAGCATTTCGATCCGCTGTCCCGAAAATGATGTATTGCTTATGATCCGCCTGACCTCACTTGCCTGTACCTCCATCCCTGTTAGCATCAATTCACTTAAATGAAATTCTTTCCCGCCAGCAGCAATGATCCCGGCCTCGCTTGTGATACTTTGTTCAATCAGAGAGAAAATCTCTTCTGTTGACAATTTACTTCCGCTTTTTATTTGATAGATCCTATTTCGCGGACCTTTTGATTGGCTCTGATCATCAGCCTGAAAACTGTTTATCGATTCAGAAGTTTTTCCGGTATGCCTGTTTAGCAAATCCGTCAAATGATCATCCAGGATATAGGACAATAGCTTTCCAAGGCCTTCCTTGTCCGTATATGCCAGTAATACATCATATGCTGCTTTTGGGTTAAGCAGCATATATTTAACTACCATGCTTTTCATTGAAACAAACAGGCTTTTATCTTTCCGCGTAATTAGCTGTTCAACGAGCTTGGCTAGTAATTCATTTAAATGCAGTGCAGAATCTAAATTATCAGCAGGTGATCCGGGTATAAAAAGAGAAGTCAGATCATTAAATATTTCAAATGCTTCAGTGCTTTTGGCGAACGAAGGAACCTTTACGTTGATCAGGCGCCAGGTAATATCTGTTTTGCTTAATTGCCTTTTCTTGCTTACCTCGGTAATGATATAGTCCAAAAATTCAGCATTGGTAAAGAACGTTTGTTTTTTATCCAGCAGGAATTTCAACCCGGCTCTCCAAAGAAATTTACGGTCAATGTCCAGCCCGGATTCCCTGCAAAGCATATCCAGGAAATTAATACTTTGTGCGGATATGGCCCGGTTACCAGGGATCAGTGCAGAAAACATTGTTTCGAGCGAGGAATCATTCAACCTATTTGTTGCAGAAAACAAACCATTTTCATCATTTCTTAATGATAAAAGCAGCTCACGAAACCTGCCTTCATCCAGATCGGAAAGCCCGGCGATCAGGTCATTAATTTCTATTTCCTTTTTATCCAGACTTGCATCATTTAGGCTCGTTTTTAGTACCTGCCAATAATCCGCCGTCTGTTCTTTCCCGGTGTGAATTTTTACACCATCGGTACCATCTTCTTTTACCAATGTTTTTAACGTAATTATGATATCTGCTTTTACAATAACATGTTGTTCTACTTTGCTCAGCGCCCGTCCAATCATCCCAATAAATTCCGCGTAGCTTATATTATAATGCGCAGCCATTTGCCTGAGGTTGCTTTTTATAAAAGCTATTTTATTAAATACTGTTCCACGTTCTGCCAGCAGATAATTCAATATCCCTAGCCACAGGTTTTTTCTGAAATCTGCTAAACCAGCTTGTACAATATTTTTCCTGGCCTGTATCCTGGTCATCTCATTTGAAAAATCGATCACCTGGTCGTAGTTGCCGGGTTCAAGGCCTTTTATTATTTCAGTAATATTGTCTTCGCTTACCTGCCATACTATTCTTTTCCGTACATCTTCGTGCGTTACACCAATTTCACGCAGCATCGCTATTATCTGAGAGCGATTAGTTTTCAACTGCTCTGCCAGCACCTGGTTAAGCGACCAGTCATTGGTTTTACTATTCCATGGGACAAATCCATGCAGCAGAAAATGGCCGATCATACCCATAAGCGATGTGTTTCTGTCGAGTACTTCGATACTGCTATTACTATTTGTGTGCAGAATAAGGTCAGTTAGTTTTTCCGTCAATTGGCGGCGCAGCCTTGTGGTAAGCTCATGCTCAAGCTCATTATAATCAATGGTACCCAGATCAATTTCAAGTGATTGAATTTTCCAGACTTGTGCCGAAGGACATAGCTCATCAAACACATCTGTTATCTCCAGGGGCATTTTTATCCTGCTCCAGGCGCTCAGACGGTCCTGCAATTCAGGGGCCTTATCTTTCGTGTCGAAAAACGTGTTCCACCTGAACCTTGAAATGATATGTTTCCTGTTTTCAATCATTTTTTAACAGTATTAATTTCATCAATCAAAGCGGCTAATACTCCTGCCGTCTGGCCCCGTTCCGCTTCCGGAGCGGGCCCCTTATCATCATATCTCAATGCATTGTGCCAGTTGGCAAATGCCGGAATTGCTCTCCCAAGAAAATCAGCCTTAGCGAAATAGCAGCTAAAATCCAATTGCACAGGAAGCGCATTTTGCAAAAAGAAATTCAACCTGTTTTTAAATGCAGGAGTGTTAAATTGTGGGATGAATGCTGGGAATATGATCTCTAATTTGTTATCGAAAAGTTTTAAATCTTCAACGTTTTCGATCTCCTTGCCTGCTTTGATCCTCACGGTAAAAAAATAGTCTGTCTCCGTGATCCATTTGTACCATTTGATTTGCGCACCGGGTGTTGAGGTCGTTGTAAACGTATATTTAGAATCTCCGATAGTGAAAAACCCCTGGTGCAACTGATCATTTAATTCTGCCCCAGTATTATTAAGATGCGCTTGTGTAATGGCCATTACCTGTTCATAATCCAGATTTTCATTTACCTGGTAATACGGCCCTAACTGGGGATCTTCGGCCAGGATGATCTCAAAATCGAGGTATTTAGTTAGCAGAGCGGTTTCAATAAATATCGCGCCGCGCCGCTCTTTGATCATCCAGAATGCCAGTTTTATATTTTCCTTATTTTTAGTGCCCTCATAATGGTCAGCAATGAAATTCTTATACTGAACCTTTAGCCCAAAAAGCATATTTAGTTTTAATTCTATTGCAGCATAATCAATAAAATCCTGTTCCCTTAATTTTTCTATGTGGTCGATCTTATGCGAATTGAAAATAAAATCCCTGGTATAGCCACTCAGTATATGCTGTTCAAAATTTAATGGGACGTCTTTAGTCGTAGCTGATATTTTATTTGCCCCAAAATGACTGTAAGCCTTTTGACGATAATAGGAAAGTAGCCCCAGATTTTGGAGGTAGAGGCTTTTGAATATTACCCGATCTTTTACACTATCGCCGGTATAAATGGAGCCATCAATAATTGTATTGATCATAATGACGGATTCCCCGTGTCTCGCCAGCAAGTGATTCAGTATGGCGTCTCGTCTTTCCAGGCTATTCCGGTCCTCCTCCATAAACTCCATCAGTCCCCTGATGTAGGCATTATAGGGATCGCGCTTATATTCTACCCAGCTTCTATGGTCCAGTTCCTTAGCTGATTCGGCCTCAGTACCGAATTTAAAAACGTCATTATCTTTTAGCAGGGGCCTTATATGCGGCACATTATAGAGCGATTGGTAGAAATAAGTAGGCGAGAAGGTGAGGTATGGAACCGGGTATTCAGGATGCTCTTTCTCGTACTTATCTTTCACCGCATAAAACTCTTCTTTATCTGACGGGTCGCCGGTCAACGAGTTTTTAAAGGAGAATAGTCTGCCGACGTTTGCCAGTTGAGAGAACTGGTTTGCCATCACCTGGTCGAACAGCGTGAGATATCCTTTTAGCTGGCGCGATTGTGCTATCTGGAAACCGGGCGCATTTGAAGTTATAGCATCGGCACCCACGGCAAAAACCTCAGGGAAAGTATTCTGGATAGAATAGTAAGTATTAATGTTCCTGTACTTTCCTGAAGGGACCTCTGTTTGTACTCTTACTGCAGCTCCTAATTGAATGTTTTGATCAGCCAAAACCGGCCTGGCGGGTACTGCAGTTGTTTTTGTTTTGGATGGATTTGCAATTTGCTTCCCATGGCAAAATATTTTGAGGCCGTGTATAATTGATTTCCTCAGGTCGATCACCAGTAGTTCATTCTGCTGCGATGACACCTGGTAACAGGAAGGAGTTGCATTATCAAAACTCAGCCCCGAAACCAATTTAATGCCGGGCACAGCCTTGATGATACCGGTAAGCTGAATGGTATTCAGCTGGTTCTTTTTTTCGCTGATATGGTCATCAGGGATCCAGCCATGCTGAAGGAGCGGCCCGTTAAATATCTCATTAATATCAAAGCCACTTTGTAAAAGCTGCTGATACCCGGACTGAATAACTGCCGGAAAAATATAATTACTAATGCCACTATCAATAGCGGCAAGTATAGTACCTAATTGAGCTTCATTTTCTATTTCTATTTCTCCCGTAAAAAAATGAGATGCTACCTGGAAGGGCAGCGGCATCCTGAATATTTCACCAAGGTTTCTGGATGCGTTGAGATAAAAATAGGTGGCTTTGCATACATTTTCTATCGCTTTCGGCTCTGTTATTAATTTATCTATCAACAAATAAAGCTGGTACACATTAATGTCGGCAGAGCCTGTATAAGGGGCAGAGATGATAATCGCATTTTTTACGCCGTTCACACCGTCAACAATGTACTTAATATAGTCAAGGGTGGTTACGGGCGAGGTCGTCAGGATATCCTCGGGTAAGTAAAACTGGTTCTTAAAGTGCAACTTCCCGTCTGGCCCTGTCAAGATATCCTTAACGGGAAAATCATTGCAATATCCCAACTCAGTAAGAGCGAAACAAACCTGGTCCAGTATAGTCACACCAGGGTCGCTTGCATTCAAATTTGTCCATGCGTCGTTACTGTACTCCTGTATATAAGCAAGCCCCTCCTCCTTCAGCGATTTAAAATCCTGGTTCAGCGGAAGCTTATTATCAATTATATAAGCAGGTGTACTCATGCTACTACGTTACATTCAATTTGATGATCCATAGATGAAACCATTAAGACCTTTGGTGTTAATGGGGCAACCGATTTTGTACTGATTATTGGACCCGGAGGCATATCAGCCACCCAGGTCTGAAAAAGTACGCTTTCAACACCCATAACACCCGGCATTATTTTTAAAAAATCTGCAACCTGGGCCTCGGTTATCTCTTCGTTGATTGTTACCTGTTGCCCGTCACTCGTTATCCATGGTGATAAAAAAACATCCAGCGCCTGAGCAATATTTTTTTGCATGGTCAAAGGTTCAAGACCTTCAGCAACCAATACCGTTGCGATCACACGCACATATTGAAAATCAAAGTTGGATACGCTGATATTTGAAAAAACAGAGGTCCTTTCGTTCAAAAATTTGCTGATCTTTTCCTCTTTACAGGTACTGATCATAGGTAAAAAAGCCCCCGGATCGGTCCAGTTATCAAACGCCTTTACCACATAAACTCCGGTACTTTTTGATTGCGGATCAAATACCGGCTTTGAATAATAAATGTCATTGTATTCCTGGTTGATCAGCCTGAAATAATCCTCGGTGCTTACCGCCCTGTCCTTCGTCTTCAGCCTGTTGCTTACCCTAAGGCTCATTTCCGTATGATCCTCTGCGGCTTTACCACCAAAAGATGGGAATGGTTGGGTAGTGGCTGCTATTTGCGGGATGGCTGTCTGAGGTTTGGTTATAGTTGCCGCAGCCAATTCGGGTGCTGTACCTGTTGACGTAAAATTACCCGTACGTTGAGCAGTGAACCCATTTGTTTCCAGTAATACTGTTTGTGAAAATGATACAGGGTCATCTTTTACGGCAATGCAAAACCAGTAATTATTGCCGGGCATGGCCAGCCCGGCGTTGGAGATATCATCGGGGACGCTTACCTTGATAATCCCTGAACAACTGAAATTATTTGTTCCATCTAATAAGAGTGGCATTCCCTTCCAGCCGGTATCACTTATATAATAATAGTCGGCTTTATTGCCTGCAACGCTGTTTGTATAATTGCGGGCTAATTCAAAATAAATATTAAGCGCGTTGGATGGAAGCAGGTTGCTGATCTCCAGGAAAAGGTAGCCGGTATGATCGATAGGTGGCCACATTGCCACACCCGAAGAAGAATTTGAAGAGCCTGAATCATCAACAGTGTAGGTATAATCTGCAATTTGTTCCGAACTATCATACACCGTATAATTCTTAAAAGGAGCATACAGAAAGCATTGGATAGGATACGATCCCGTTGCTGCTGTGCTAAAAGTATATTGGCAAGAAGCAGAGTAAGTCGCAGAGAAGCTATTCAATTCAGGGACAAAAGGCAATGCGGCCGGCTTGAGAAATGGTTTTTCCTTGTTCACTACCATTAGTGCATTTTGTAATGCGATATCCGAAATAACATTGGGGTATAACGCTGACCCGAACGCATACCCCGGGCCCGCTAATGTTATTTTCATAAAGCCCCACTTGCTGGTATCTGTAAATTTCAGTGCTGAATTTTGAATACCCGGATCACCAGCTTCCGTTTCAGAACTGCTTGTGCCTGGAACAACCGGATAGCCAAAGATGCTGGAATTGATCAATGCGCCACTATCACTATCTTCAGTAAAAAGAGTGATGCTATTGCCCCTAGGCTGAATGATTTCCGAAGTCCCGATACCACAAGTAGCATTCATATCAAACTCATTCCAGGAACCATTCTGAAGCAAGCTGAAATCAACCTTAAAATAATTATTATTGAAGGGCTGATCTGAAGGCTGCTGTGATATGTTAAATAATTTTTTAAACCACCTGACAATTGCCCATTGTGATACAGAAGAAGGAGGGTTTATATAATTGTTATACTGCTGGTAGTACGCCTGAAAATCTGGAGGCAAATTATCCCAGTTCAATTCGATAACCAGTGAATCAAGTGGCTTGCTGAATATTTCATTGCTCCCGATTATAAAGTTGCTATTTACCAACGGCGTGGGACCAAAGGGAGGATAAGATTTTTTTGTGCTCAGCAAACCAAAATCATTATATAACTGAAATGTTTTAACACCTGAGACATTGACATTGACCGTGAGAGAAGTCAAAATAGGTGGAGTTGCCTGCGCAAAAAACGAATTGAATTCTATTTTAAGCATGGGCCACGAACTATTTAATCCATCAGGATTTTTTAAGAACGATTCTATAGGGGGCTGTGTTGGATCAATATTAATTTGTACTGTTACCTGGGTTTGTACGGTGGTATTATCGGCCGGGGGCTGAACAGTTCCTGTTACAAGCAACCATGCGCTTTGGGTGCTGAGATAATAATTTACCGATTGCAGCAACTGAGGGCTAATGGCTGCTGCAAAATTCAGTTCCAAAGTGACTACCCTTAGCCCTTCGCGTAAAAAAAGCATTGGGGATGCGAAAGCGAAACCGGGCTTTACCAATGTTGTTTGTGGTGTTGCTGTCCCCCCAAAAGTTGCCCATGATTGCACTTTGCCGTCTTTATCTTTTTGTAATACACCAGGAGCGGGTATACTTTGTAAACCAAGCGCCGGTGCAGTTGTCGAAGCGGGTGATTTAAAAAGTGTATATCCACCAGTAATAACTGCCGGGTTAAGGTTCACGGCCTCCTGCGTTGAAAATAATATAGGATTCTTTTGCGCATCTACACCCGCATTAAATAAGGTCCCTGCAGGCAGATTAAAGGTTGCCGTGTTTTTTGCAAGTTGGGAGCAAAGGAACACTGTATCGGCTACTGCGGGCTTCTTTGTTTGCTTTAAAACATCTTTATAATAAAATTTCAGGTGCTTTTTTGAGATGCTATTCAGCTGGTCCTGGTATATGCTTAAAAGATTTACAAATGTCCTAAGCAAAGTGGTATCCGGGTAACTGCCTTTCTTCTGTTTCAGTTTCCCGAATTCTGAGTCCGCATGTTGTACGATGGTGCAAAAGAAATTCACCATACCATCCCCGCTATTTTTGATGGCGTTGAAAAAGTCTGTTGCTGTATTATTTTTAATAGGATAAACCAGGTTGAGGATCTCCCAGAAAGGACTTTTATCCTTGTTTTGCATCCAGATCGTCTCTTCACGCGCATCGAAAAAATAAAATTCACTATCGTCTACAGGCTCGATCCATTTTATTACCGATGATAAATGCAGGCTTTGCCGCAGTGAAATAATTGCCCAGAAATGTTTACTGAAGCTCGTCCTGGTATGATGTACGATATATCGTTTAAGATCATACTCTACATCCGTTCTTTGCATAAAATATATCCATCGTTTGATGTATATGGCTATTTCAGTAAGCTGATCAAATAACTGATTAAAGGTGACAGCAGTCTCTTTTGTATAGCTGCCTGTCTTAAGAAGCTTATCCAGCTTTGAACACGTATTATAATAGCGGGAGTGAAACTCCGAAAAACGGGTTCTTGATATATGCGCCAGCAGGAAAACCGGGTCCTTAAGCAAAAATGGTGTCCAGTTACCAGTTATTTCATTATTGCTATCATAAAAATTGATCAGTGAAGCATAATCACAAAGAAAGCTGAGCCAGTCCTGTTCAGTCCTGCCGTCAATTAATGACGATCCGGGAACGAGGAATTTAGCCGGCGGAAGCATTGTGCTATACGGGTTGATCGTACTCATTTATTCGTCTTTATAAATTTGTCCCCTCTTTTATATAGAAGGGGAAAACATAATTATGTCTTGTATTGGTTTCGTTATATACATAGGTTACTGTTACCTCAACCAAACCGTTCAATTCATCAGTAAAATCCGCCTGTACATTTGTCACTGTGATCCGTGGTTCGCTGTGTAAAAGTGCTGTCTTGACAGCGTCAACGATCTCACCTTTTAATGTTGAATCCGGCGTCCTGAAAAAGTACTGATACAATCCTGATCCAAACTGGGGTTCCAGGCTCCTCTCACCCATTCTTGTCTGCAATATGGCATTGATGGAATTGTTGACATTTTGTTCATACACAGCCAGATTCAGCTGATGATTACCAGCCGAAAATGTTACCGGGAATGACCATCCTGAACCGAGAAAATCCTTCGCCTGCCTGTTCAATTGTTTATCCACCTATCATTACATTAAAAGCCCCTAACATTATTTCGCCACCGTGTGCGGTCATATCACCTATACGCGCCGCAGGCATACCACCGATCATCACTGTTGCCGACCCTTTTACAATTGAATCCGGCGGCCCTACACAAACCAGCATATCCCCTACACGTGCAGCCGGTAGTTTTGCAATTAAAACCGTTGGCTCCCCAGGGCCTACTATGGGGCCGCCTACATGCGGTATCGGCACTAATGCCGGAGTCTGCATCGGGCACTCGTGAAAATCGGTAAGTCTTGCTGCTGGTGGCATATCTTTTAGTTTATCATTATCATGGCGCTTTGAAGCGTCAGTTCCATTCCGCTGTTTATTTTCGCGGTCATACTTCCTTCGGCTGAATACTGGCTTTCGGCGGTCTCGCTTACATTGATACCGCTGGTTGCAACATCCCCTCCTGATGATTGGATATTTATTCCCTGCATACCCGAAATATTTACCTTCTGATCAGCTTGTATATTGATATCTTTCGGACTTTTGATAGTGATCCCACTGCCCGACATTACGATGCTATTCTGATTATCATCCTGTATGGTGATCTGTTTATCCTTGTCGCTCAGTATCACCTGGTTCTTGTCAGGCGTTATAATAGTTAATATCTTGTTCTCGTCATCAAACTGTATCACAATTCCTGATTTGGATACAATTGCCTTCAACGAATTTTTTTCGTTCGGGCTGAGTCCCTGGTATGGTTGTATATTTGAACTGCTGTACATGCTACCCAGGATGATGGGATACCGGGGATCTTCATTTAAGAAACCAAGTACCACCTCATCGCCCACCTCGGGTAAAAAAAATGCACCGGCACCGGCAGTTGAATAAAAATTAGAAAGCCGGGCCCAGATACCCGCACCATTCTGGTCAAAAACAGGTATATTAACCAATATCCTGTATTGCGAGTCAGGGTCCTGGTACATTTGTTTTACTGTCCCGTTGAACAAGCCGCGCGCGCCGGGAAGCAAGCCGGAAGCAGGGGGCGCCATCACATCCGGCTCCTGTATAAACCATACCGGCGAAAGCCCCAATGATGCCTCTGTAATCCAATTGCCATCAGAGATATCATGAACAACATTGGAAACAAGGTGATCGCCATTAAATCTGTCACCCAAACCCTTCAGTGTAATATAGTTGCCCGGATTAACCAGGCTGTTGCCCAGGAAACTTACTTCTCCTCTTATCTTGGAGTATTCGCTCTTAATGAGCTGCGCCTGCGACCAATTGGTCAAATCGGCATCTTCCAATGGTGCGGTAGTTTGCAGCTGGTAATTTGAAGGTGCTACAACTGAAGATAACGTCTCTGATGACAGGTTTCCCGGTCCCTTAAAATTATTCGCAGCTTGTCCTGTACTTACTGCCTGGTTCTTGAAATCCCATGTTGTTGCAGTAACATTACCCAACTGGGTAACCGCATCCAGATCAGCATTAAACCCAAGCAGGTTGTCGCCATAGGTCACTGTAAAAACAGGGGAGGTGTTTGCATCCGGCTTAAAAACGGAAACTTTGCTATTCAATGTCGTCACGATCATCCCATTCATTTCGGCGCGCTCCAATACAAAATCCCAATCGGTTACATAGTATTGCACCTGTTCGGGCCAGGTAGTAGTAGTTGCTGTAACGTTTGAGGATAACCCGGAATAAGTACTGATAACAGACGAGATGATATCACTGTCTTTTTGCTGGGAAAAGGTAAGGCATTTTCTGCCGACGATCATTTTTATCGCCTGGTCACGGCATTCTACTTCCAGAGTTGAGCCGGTAACATCATCGATATGGATGGATTGCCCGGTGATGATTCCCTGGAAAATTACCTGGTTGCTCAAATCATAACCTACCTCAATAACTACCTGTGCCCCCGGAACAAATGTGCCGGATGAACTTGCAGCAAACTTGCCTGTTTCAGCCTGGCCATCCATGATAACAAACTTTGCCGTAGGGATGCGGTTAACACCCTTCTCGATATAAACAGAAAGTACCCTGAGTTCGTCCGGGATCACACTTCCACCTACCTTAATATTGAAGGTTACTATATCGCCTATGGTGCCGCTGTTTGCCATTATACAGGTTGAATTATTGGTGGGAAGATCAGTGTTTCAATACCTGCCAGGTTTCTGAACTTATCCAGGCCGTTATACCTTGCAACCTGGATATAATAAGAATCATCGTTCCACACGTTACGGCACAATTGCGGCAAAGTCATGCCCTGCTGAACGGTTACCAGGTGCGTGATATCCGGCGATGTAGAATTATCCAGTTTTTTAACTGTTTTAGGGGCAACATATAAACTGAAATGGAGAGAAACCTTGGCCCTTAGAGGTGTCCCGTCAGGCTTAAAAAGGGAATACGAAGTATTAAAGGAGTCAAGTACGCCATTAAAATTAAAGCCCTGTCCCCATTGTATCTTTACAAAATTGGGGCGGTGTATTTTCCCGTTGAATGTAAAGACCGTATTTTCCAGCGTAGCGATCTCATTGTTCATATTGATCCTGTTGCTGTTAACCACCCCCGTACAATCTATTACGATATCAAAGTTCAATTGATCGCTTGGCGTATTCTTATATTTTTGAGACGGCGAGCTGGTATTAGGCGGCTGCTTCTTATTGTATTCTATAGCCCGTTGCCACGTGATCGAATCCGGGTTGATCATCGCTTTATACTGAGCCCCTGTAACAGCCTGCTGAAAATTCTCATCAGTATAAGCTGTAAGTGTTATCGGTTGCAAACTCATTTTTCGATCTCCTTATCGTTTATACCGGTCCTTTTTCATATTTGAGGCGATGATCTTTTTACACTCCTCAAGCAATTTTTCCCTGATCGCATACAGATCTTCTTCCCA
>Ga0307517_10001232_pt1 | contig 43019 bp, 51 predicted proteins | sample 23_EM_MG_FD_194515 | JGI IMG/M metagenome (GOLD analysis project Ga0307517, IMG submission 194515) | Populus trichocarpa ectomycorrhiza microbial communities from riparian zone in the Pacific Northwest, United States - 23_EM | ecosystem: Host-associated > Plants > Roots > Unclassified | place...
GAGTGCCAACCATCGTTGTTCTTTTGGCGTGGGCATCGGAAATTTGCGCACAAAAGCCAAAATCGGCTGTAGGGAGGGATCATAATAGTTAGCAAAAAGCACAAGAACAACAATGTCGCAACTCACTGAGTTTGATATCCCCGTGCATGCTGAGGAGGACATTGTCGCTTTTTATATCACGATGGATGACACCGTGTTTGTGCAAGTGCTGCAAACCCTGGCAAGTCTCCCTCGATACCGCAGCGATCTGACCTTCTGTCATCAGATTAGCTGTGACGACGTCCGTGAGGGAGCCTCCTTCCATGTATTCCATAACAACCCAAAGATCGTTCTTGTGCAAGAACGAGTCGATATAATTGACGATATTGGGATGTCGCGAGGAGCGCATGACGAGGATCTCGTTGATGATCAGGTCCTTCTTTGGCTGTCTCTCGAGGTCCATCTGCTTGATGGCCACTGATAAATTTGTGCCAACTTGGTACGCGGTGTAAACACCACCAGATGCACTGCGAAAAATAAGGCATGGATCGATAACAATAGAATAAAAACTCACCCCTGACCAATCTTGACGAGGTTTCTATACAACTTTGTTGGATCCGCATCTGTGCAAATTTGCTGCAACCGTTTGATGATATCGTCTTCCTTCTTGTCTTTATCTTTCTTGTCGCGCCGGCGAGGGGTTGCCACCCCAGAGACTTTAGCTAAACTTGAAGCCGCAGCACTCGGAGTAGCTTGATTTTGCTGCGCCCGCGGATCACGTTCTCTCGCTGCAGGGTTTGCCCCATGTTGTTTAAGCGGTAGATCAGAAGTTGATGACACAGGTGAAGGTTTCGCTGATGTCGGCTTTTGTGTTGGAGGCTTTTTTTCTAGTGAACGGCGATCACGTTCCTTTGTGGTGTTTGCCCGTCCGAGGTCGGCAGGTTTGGTGACCTTGACAGGCGTACGCTGGGATGTTGATCGGTCGAGAGCCGGTGTTGCAGGAGTGGGAGGAGTAGGCGCAGGTCGATATGCTGACGGTCCATTGATTGGAGCAGTGTTTGCAATGCTCTGTTTTCTGCTGGGAGGAGCCGGAGGTGGGGGTGGAGAACGCTGAGACGAATGATCAATGACAATAAAACAAGAAAGATTTGAAAGCCCACAGGATTTTGATAGTTATCCTCTGTCTTGGGTGGATACAAGTCTTGATTTCCTCCGACATTCCCCAGCTTATCCCAACGATCGCTGTTGGCTTCTTGATAGAATTTGACAATCTCCATGACTGCCTGGGGGTTCTTCTCCTGCTCAGACCTTGAGATGCCGCTCTCTTGCAAGAGTTGCTGCCACTCTTTGGGGAGGCCAGTGAATTCGCCGGTGGATGAGTTGAAGCCAACGTGGGTGAGGTGGACAGGGTCGTATGGGGTGCTGATCTCAGGACGCTTCGTTGGATTAAACATTTCGGACATCAGGCCAAGGACGCCCTTTTTGGACTTTGAGGCGGTCCCACTACGTGATCTGATTCTGGAGCTAGCAGATGAAGTAGGATTGAATTCACTGGGGGTGGGAGGCATTGATTCTGCAGGATCTGGGTAGAACGGGGGGTCTTCAAAGAGTTGAGGACCTGATCCAGGCAAAATGTCGGCGAGGTTGGCCGTGTTTGCACGAGAAGGACGCGGAGGAGGCGAAGTGGGGGTGGGCATTGGGCCGGATCTCTGGGTTTTAAGGTGCTGGATAAGGGGAGTATCGAGAGAGTTGGGAGCAAAAGGGTCCTGTTCGACGATACGAGGCGGAGGAGTGGATGTAGAGGTCGGGCTGTTCCTGCGGGCTCTCGGATATGGCTTCTGGAGAGAGTTGCGGCCTCTTGGAGAGGTAGGAAGAGAAGGGGAGGTGGGGGTTATGTGAGAATCCGTGGGAGTCTTTGGCCTGAAAGCAGACGTGGGAGGAGCAGGGGCCTTCCTGGACGGGATATAAGTTTTTGGCTCTGCGGCGCGGTCGAGGGAGCGGGGCTGGTAGTCCTGGACGGAGGGTCTGGCGGGAATATGGTACTCGATGGTCTTTGACTGACGGAGGGATTCTTTGGCCAACGGGCGTTGATTTATAGCACTCTGGGCTGAGTACGACATATGAGATGGCGAAATCAGCTTCCGTGGTATCCACTGTTGGTCTCCAGGCACAAGATGGGTGCCTGGCGGACGGGGGCAACGAGGAGGAGAGGGGCGGTGGGGGGATGGTGGTGGCAACGAGGAAGGGTCTCAAAAAGATAATAACCCACACGTGACTCAATCCCAGATGAAGTCCACGAGGTTGCAGACGCCTTTTCATAATCTCAATATTTCTTTTGTTCGCCCTTTGGGTTTCACTATATTCTGCCATGACGTTCATAATGAAATCCGTAAATCCTCATGCAACTACAATTACAGAAGCAATGCAAGTCCTACATCCACGCACACCAGCCTGCAACAGTCCATGCATGAGTATCAAATAACTGCCCAAAAAAGTTCTCCTCTCACCAACAAACAAAGTCGCCAAATTCATAGGGTCAGTAGCTTCGGCGATCAACTCATTCACCGTGCTTTGCACACTCAACGACTTATCAAGCTTCCTCGCAACAGAGCTAAGCGCTCGGTCCGCTGCCTCATCCGCCGAACCACTCGTCATGTCGATCCCAATCCCGATATTCATCTGCTTTCCCGCAACCGTATTAAAATTACCCTCGCTCGTCGTTGCTGGGGCAATGGGCGTCGGAGGCGCCATGTCGGATTGAAGCTGCTTCATCTTGATCTCGCTCACGGTCCATGAGTGGAGAGGGTCGTGCTTGAACACTTCGAGAACCGTCATGATCACCCCTGACTGATCTCGCAGCACACGCAGCGTTTCTTCAGCACAGCGTTGGAAGACGCCAGCCGTGCCGGAGGTGCCCATCCCGTCTACTATATCACCTGTCATGCGGAAGGGAACCGTCTCCGGCACACCAAGGAGTTTGCCCTGAAAAAACGTTTGTTAGTCGGTCAATACAAACACGAGCGAAATCCCCAACTTGATCAAATGCAATACCCAGATCGATGTGTACCACTTCGCCGGTTTTATGGTCCATGAGAATATTTGAAGAGTGCCGGTCCCCAAGTCCAAGAACATGTCCAACAATGGACGTCGTCGCGACGCTTCGGGTGTATGCAAGCCGCGTCGTAAACCATGGGATAGGCGCCTTATGCTGTTCTGTGAAATAATGTCGCAGGACGGGATGAAACTTCTTGCAGAAGTTCAGGAACGCTCCTCGCTGCTTCTCGGGTGGTTCTGACTTGTGTATCAATTTCATCTTTATTGCAATCTCGTCGCTCTTCATGTCATTCGGGTGATATCTTCAATATTGTCAGTGATATGTCTATAAACAAATGAGATCTCCATACTTGATGTGTGCTCTGCTCAACCAATCTCGAAGTGGTGATGTATTCCCAATAAATTCAAGGAGTCCGGCTTGATTCGAGAGCGGTATAATAACATACCCCCGAACACGCAAATCCCGTCGTTTTGTCTCTCTATCGCTTCGGAGGAGGTTATTGACAAGGTCGAAAACCTGTTCCATGACTGCATCTTGGCGTAAATCGTCGTTGCCTTCGCCCTTGAACTTCAGGCGATGTGCTTCAGAGGTTTTGACAACATTTCATAAAACACAAGGGACTTACCAGTTGTTTGTAATTCTGTCCATTCGAACCGTGGCAAACGCTGACTTTTGGAAGATTAATGCCACCTGCAGTCTCGAACGTCCGTGAATACCGATCGATCCAAACGCAATTATCATATTTCAATGTCGGGTCTAGGGGTAATCGGGCCGTGAGCACAGGAATTTTCAGATCCTGCCCATTAATTTTCAAGATCTTCAATCCTGAAGGCACTGAAAAACCAGAAGCGCCACGAGGTGGCTTTCTCCTGTAGCCATCATTTTTGCAGATAGGGTACTTGGCCCACTCCAGACAGGCGTCGCAAAGGAACTCTATGTCTTTGACTTTCTTCATCGTCAGGCTGTCGTCACGGAGACGTTCTAAAATAGTAGTTGCAGCAGAACCACGCTCGCTCTGGGTGGATTGAGAGAAACGTCCCGAATGCCGTCTTTTATCCTGTGGCTGATGGTCAGATATGCACCACACTTGGTACAGAGTATGGAAGGGATGCTCTCGGCACATCCTGACCACTAAGCGTTGGAGGATTTCTTGATAACCTGGCAAATTACCCGTTGTTGGACTTGACACTCGCGCCGTAATTTGGTGCTAGATAACTCTCTAAATATGTAGTATGGTGAGATGGGAGAATAAGACTCACTGCCAAGAAAACAAGTTTGCCGGACGGTGTTCGATCCAATGCATTGCTAACGGTCTCCAGGATGGATTCGTCGTCAAAGTTCGCAAACCAGAGAGAACAGAGTCGTATCGCAGAATCATCGTTGAATTTATCGGAGGTTGCCAAGCAACGGGAGTGCATGTCTACCGCCTGCTTGAAAAGGGTTTCCCGGAGATCGTTATGCTGTCTAAAGAGCTCGCTGTCTGTTTGAAGGAGTCTTTGCGCCCTCTTCTGCTCAGTTTTGAGGTCTTCCTTCACAGACACGATTTGAGTTCTAGAAATTTCTTTATTCAGGCTTTCAAGTTCATTTGTTTTCCGATCGACGTAGAGTTTCCATCGAAGGGCGTCTGGTGATTTCAGAACGGCATGGTACTGTCGCTCTGCAAACATGGCGCATTCGCGATATACCGTTGCCTTGGTTAATTCCACGTCTACCCCTTCTTCCTTTATAGAATTTAGCAAGCTTATCGAGCGAGAGAAATAATGTTCCCATATATCGGATGGCTTTTCAAGGCAAGCGTCTGAAGTCCAAGAACCCTGTTGCCTTTCTTCAGTACAATCCCGGTTGGGAGTAACAGAAACCTACCAATCGGGATGACAAGAGAGCATAGTGTGATCTTGATTCCACTGTCTCCGTCGAGTCCCTGTTTCTCAGAACATTTTGAAGAAACTGGACAGCAGGCTTCTCTTCCTTCTGAAGCCAGAGGACATTAGAAAATTCTTCGTTCACCTCCAACATGTGCGAGCCATCTAATTTCTGTGCTCGTACAACAGAATTGAGGGCTATCTGTGTTTGATCCGAGGCTCTTGCTGCACGAGACAGTCGGAGAAGGCACTTCTGTTCGATATCTAGAAGGCCCCTCAACAAAGGTGAGACCAAATTTCCAATCCGTTCACGCTCTTCTCTCTGCCTGACTGAACGCATAAGAGAAATTCTAGTTGCCATGATAGCTTCGAGATCAGGGAAGCTGAATTCAGGTTGTCAGACAAGAGCAGCGGCGGAGGACATCCTACTCACTCGAAGCCCTCATCAATTTGGAGGAATGACCGCCATTCCCCTATATCGAGATTGTCGCCTTGCTGAAGCTTGCCAGCGTATTGCCGTCGCCATTGTAAAATTTCACGTAAACAAAGCAGATTTTGGGAAACCATCCGTATCTCGACGAGATTTTCTGATCCCAAAGAGCGAAGTCGTTCCATTTCGTCATATAGGGCAGTACGAATGGTATAGTCCAAGACCTGCATATCGCGCTCGCGATAGATGGCACGTAAGGAGCGGTACAAGGCAGTACCGACTGTGTCCTCCCGATTGTCAGGCAGATCCCAAGTCTCGGTTCTCCAACCCAACTCGTAATTCATCATGGAAGTGGGTAGGCTTTCTTCACTCTCCCGAAAACATCGCAGGGTGTCAATGGCGAGGTGGTCAAAACCAAAGGAGTGGAATGATTGCAGTAGGCCTATCTGGTCCTGATTCTGGGAACCACTCACTTCCAATGCCGCAGCATGAAAACGGAATGCTTTATCATATTGCTTTTCGTGATGAAAACGTTTCACGAGGAATTGTTGCAGGTCCTGTGTTTTGATACCATAGAATCCATCGGGTTCGTCAATATGAGCATAAATCTCATATAAGACTTGCTCTGTCACCCTGCTATCAGGCACGAATGAGCTATCATGCTCCGCGGCCAGCTCCACGAACAATAGGGCTGTAGTGTATGCACCACACAATATGGCGCTTCGGGCCAGAAGGGAGTAATCGATTTCCAACCACTTGTTGTATGCAAGAGCGTCTGACTTGCCAGGCAAAATATTTCGAAGATGCAGAACGATCTCGACAATAGAGAGGATGCAACGACTATCGATCAAAGATGAAGAAAGAATTTTTGAGAAATATTTAGAAAGGGTCCCCCGTATTGGCTTCACATGACCCGTTTCCTGCCGTTCCCGTTGCAGAATGGTGTGAATCAAAATGGGCAACACCTCCTCCGCGAAATCAACATCCGACGCGAGAACCGTTGACAGCTGGCCAAACACAAGATCTTCGCTTGCCAGAGTATCAGAAATGAGAATGGATATCTGCGGCACCCATTCGCTGAAGCGGCTTGAGCACTCCATATATTTTTCGGAATTGAGAGCTTCTTCCATGTTTGGAACGGCACGAATTGTTGGCGAACGTTTATAGCATTTGAGACAATCCACGTCCTGGCGATATTCTTGCGGAATCGTCAACGTAGAATAAAGTTTCGATTTGTCGGAAACAGAGAAGGCCAGCCGGAGCGTATAATATGCATTGAAGACACGCAATGGGTCGTCATCATCGAGCATAACTAACAGTCCAAGTGCGATTGCATCCTGAGCGGCAATAGTATCCTCTGTGGTCCTCTTCTTCACATTACGACAGTGGCGGTTTCTAGGAGATAACTGATCTGGTTGCTCGATGTTGAGGCTGCCAATCTGACCATGATGGAATGATAACAAACTTGCGAATGCATCCACGTCTCCCTCCTGCAATCTGTCAGGAGAAGGAATGCACTCCTTCAAGCGCCAGAAGTAAGTCCCTGCAAAATCTTCCTCTTCCTGTCCTTGCAATAAAGCACTCTCTTGTAGTCGACGAACCAATCGGAATTTATTGGATGTAATGCGGTGATCTTCGAGAATCGAGGTTAAGTCGTACACAGATATCTCGTCGTAGAGCTTTGTCAAGGCCACCGAAGGCTGTTGGGGCCACGTGGGGAGGACTCGAAGCACTAATCTCCGATAAGCAGATTTGCGCGCGAAGGCCATCATTTGGATGTCCATCCATTTCACAAGTTCATCACCGAGGGATGATATTGAGGGATAGTTGGCCTCGGAAGAAAAATCCTGGGCGATACATCGAATTCGAACCACCATATTTGGTAAGCGAGACTCTTTCCAGGTCTTTGGAGGAGGATATTTTGTGAATGCCCATTCTAAGATTGACTGAGCGGCGTAAGCAAGGTCGGATTGGGAAAGGAGGAATGTACATCCGCGAATTAAGGTATCTGCTATTGTCGGTTCAATGAAATCTTCTTGTCGATAGGCAATCCACAAGGACAGAGCATTGACCAGTCGCAGTTGTTCATTTACCAGAGGAGTGCTGTTGACATCGTGAAAGAGTTGATGCATCACGTGGTACGTTGTATGAATAGAGAATCCACCCCAACGTGTTGAAAGCCATTGTAGACTTTGGAGGACAACGGACGTGGTAAAAGCAGGACGGTTCGGCGGATGAGTTCGGAGAGTATCGAATTTTCTATATTTGACAAGAGCCTGAAATGTAGGTACCATATTAGAGTCGAATGCTTGCAAAATCGTTGTAATTGATTCCCTTCCGCTTCTATAATCTTGATCGCCAAGCGACCTCAGAATCGTGGTGGTGATGCTATCGAGATTATCCTCGAAAGGGGGGATAAAAGTTGGAACGAAGGAAAATAGTTCTGCGAGAAGCTGCTCCATATCCTTTGGAAGATCGGCATGTTGCTGTACGAGAGTTGCAAGTTGCAAGCCTATTATATCACCAAAGCACTCTCGGATACCGTCGCTCATCTCTTTTTGCAGAAGTTTGCAGTGTACTTCAAAGACTTTTTCCCCTTGAGTTAAAATGTTGCAAGGAGTGAATGATCGAAATATCGCCTCAGCACATTCCTTCCTGTCCCGATAACCCAGTAGATGTGGAGGAAAGCGAAGAAAATCTGCATCTAGTTGGCGGAGGGAAAAGGCCAATTGAGAAGCATAGGCCGCAAAGAGAGTGGATAGAGAAGGCATTCCTAATCTGCGCGAGACGTCGACAAGTATAGTCTCGATATGTGATGAGTAAGAGTATGAGCATGAATGAATGCACGTTTCGAGCATATGCCAGTAGGCACCACGCCGAACAGGGGCGCTGACAACTAAAATATTGCCTAGACCGAGCAAACGTGTCAGCATGTGTTCATATCTGTTACTAACGGTTAATCATTCATCACGGAACTAAGAATGTTGTGACTTACTTTTCCAGGTGAGGGGGGAAAAATTTCTTCATAGTTTCGTAAAGCTCAGGTGACTGTTGTCCGAAATGGTGTGATATCGAAAAAAGACTAGCATTGATAATAGCAGCACGGAATCGAACACGGATGTCTCGGTCGTTATTAAGTCTAGGGAGGAAAGCAGCTGGTGGGTATACGCGTTGATCAGCATCCTTCGAGTCGCCCATCCATGACCCTTGTGTAGGATCTTCTTCAAGATACCGGCTGAAGAATCTTGCGATGGCATCCCGCAGGGCCCACGAACGGCAAGTCCCTTTTACGAGGAGACCCGATAGCCATGAATAAAACTCTCGCAGATCTGAGTGGGCAGCTTTCGCCAAGTCATCATCTGCCTTCCAAACACATAAGGCAGAGTGAAGGAAATCAAGGAAAGCAATGATGACGGATTGTTGTTTCGAGTAAGAGTATTGACGGAGGATGTCACCAAAGTCTCTGAGGCAGCGGTGTAAAGTTTTGACAGACGAATGAAATACTTTTTGTCGTACAAAACGGAAGAGAATGGGACAAGCGACCTTGAATTTGTTAGGATCATTGACCGACTTGATGATAAGTTGTGTCAGCTCCAAATCGCGCGCTGCTTTCCCAAGTGAAGACTGCAAGTATGGACCACAGGCAAGGAAACCGATGCAGATTTGCATAAGACGCTGCATCGTCCGGGTGCTGCTTGCACTGATCATATCAGCAGATGTATTCTGCCTTGCGGTTGTTCGTATAGGACCAAAGCCATCCTTTTCATCAACATCCATAGCATGCTCTTGGGAACCAGAAGACCCCAGAAGTTGACGGAGCAATTCCCGAACGGAATTCATCACAGAGGTAATCGTCTCTTGAACCTTTACCACTGTTAAGCGAAAAGGATATAGTTTGAGAACTGGTCGGACTTACGTCCTCATTTTGCCAAACTTGCCTGAGAAAAGCCACTTGGCTTTCCTGATTCGTCACACGGGTAGGATGATCACCAATAAGCCCATGAAGAAGTTGCTCCTTGATTCCAGAATATTCTCCAGGTGGAGCGAGCGCTTCCTGGAATCCGTCATGTTCTGAGCATTCGACATCGAAAATCAATTGTTCAAAGGCCTGCGCAACCAGAACTTTCTCAGACAAGATCCAAGTTTGCTTCAACAACAGTGGAGTGATTACTGAGATGACCTTGCCAGCGTTTTGCAGAACTTCGCGGTTAACTGATGTCCCATTGAATGCAAGCAATGATTCGAACATAATGGCTGTCAGTGCGAAATCCAGAGAACGACGTGCCATTTCAGCTGTTGGGTTTTGTTCCTGCAGATGTTCCCATTCGGATGAAAGACCCTCCAGGGATCTGAGGAAGAAAGCCGAAAGCTTTCGTTCTTTTCCTCGTGGAGAGCCGAAATGAACCTTATCCTTGCCCACCCCTGCCTGCTGTGTCTCACTGCGGGGCTGACGACGAATAGGGACGAAAACAGGTAACGTTCGCCGGAGAACAAAGTCCCGAATGATTTTGACTTTGCTCTCTTCCATCATATGTTCCACGATGGCAGTTTGTGGGAATAAGACATGGTTGGTGAGAATCGACCGTTTTGACAAACCACAGATGGTTTCCAGAAGATACAAGGCGTCTATCATTGTGCTGGGTGCCATTTTGGAGCGGTTTCCAACAATCTTCCAGTTGTCAACAAACCAACTGATGACTTTGTCCTCCAAACGCATTCTGTACAGTCTGACATCTTGAGCAGCAATCGTAAGGCTTTGTGCAAGAAAGTTGCAGACGGAATCGAATGGATAGGAAGGTCCCTGAACGTCCATGTCCTTCAGAAGGGCCTCGGTCTCCAGCAACAGGCGGTGATTACTGATAAAGGCCTGATTAGATTTGGTTGACTTGTGGGAAGCCAAGAGTATAGTATAGCCTGCATGACATGCTGCACGGCAAACACCAGGTGTGTTTACCCTGCGGACAGTGTGTGTCCAAATTGTGTCCCACTTGTCTGTTATGAGGAGACTGGATTTAACGTGAGCGTTGGATGCCTCCGCATGAACAATAGCGGCAAAGTTCAAAAAGACCCAAGATTGGACAGAAGCGTCAACGAACGCTACGAAATGAAGCAAAAGATCCACAATATGTTGTTTCAGGGAATCGTGAATGATCTCCGAGTGTTGATCAATGAAAAAAAGCAGAACTTGAAGATGATAACTTCGGACAGAATTCGCACTTTTCATTTGGATAGCATCGAGCAATGCGAAGATCGGGTTTTCCGTTTTGGTGCGCTTGGAATCCAACCGAGTGGAATGCATCGATTCCGAAAGATCAAATAACTGCAGAGCGAGCAGCATGAGCATTTGAAGGAGCAGAAAGAACGAGCCCCACCGTGGCTGCACAGTCAGCTTGTAATTGCAGGATCGCCCATGACAAGGCTTGTCCTGCGTCAAAGTTCCATCCGGCTCGAAATGTCTTTGCAACAAATCCTCCATCGAGGTTTTGATCCTCTCGAACGATCTCCAGCCTCAAGGAATCCAATGACAGACCATCCACGCCCCATCTGTTCTCAGCCTCACTATCGAGTAAGTGCCAAAGACGGCCGATGCCTTCCGCCAAGTCGAAGTTGGGCAGTTTTTGTTCGGAAATCGGAGGAGAAGTGATGAAGGGGAAGAGCTGTTTAAAGACGATGAGAAGGCCTTCCTTCATCGTCTTGTCTTTCGTACCCCACAAACTAATTAGGGAATCCCAGGTTGACCGTGCAAATGACTGGACAGCAATGACTTTGTTGAACGAGAGATGTTTCAGTACGCTGGACAAGATGGCGATATAATCGCGAAGAAGTGATGAATCAGCGGGATACATTTCCAAGAACCGTTGGAGGCGCCGAAGGACGGCCGAACCAACATCATTATCTGTATTGCGTTCTTCTTCGTCGGCTTCGACTTTATCTGTTGAGAGGAGAGGAGCATTCGGAGCGGACAGCAAGAGTCGCAGAACGGAGATGAATTCGACTTGTTCGAGGGAAACTGAAACGACGACATGCCGTTTCTTTCTAGCCATTTTTTGCGACTTCCGGGGTGAAAGGATAGGCAGTGGAGTGTTATCACGTCTGGAACGCTTCTTGCCCCTCGAAGTGGAAGGGAGCTGATCGCTCTCGTCCTCCGTGTCCTCCGCATACATATCTGAATCGATTTCATTGACCACCTCCATTTCGTCCTCTCTGAGCAGATGCTTTTGTATCGGATCGGCTAAAATGACATTGAATGCCAGGCTGACGACACTGAGCCAGGTGTCCTCATTCAAATGGTCGAGATGTGGGTTGTAACCAAGGATGGATCGTAAAGCCTTCGAGTAGTCCAGGGCCATGGAGTCGAAAACTTTCTCACTGTCCTGGAGAAATTTAATCAGGTGCTTGGTGCAAGTCGTCGCCACCTTTCCGTTCATGAGGTGAACCGTGCGTTCTATCAACCACCGCAGAGTGTTGGCAGAATCTGAAAGTCTTCGGAGGGCTGCAGTGGTGGAAACACTTTTCACACTCGTAGATCGAGTAGCCAAATCCTTTTCTTTTCCGACAACGCGAAACAGGGCTTGAAACACGAGCATAAAGTTCTCGTGTCGGACGGTCCCATTCTCAACCGCAAAATCTTCAACTGCTCGGTCGTGTGAAAACACCTCCCGGATTGCAGCAAGGCCCTCTTGACGGTCTTTGACCTTGTCGCTCCCAAGGCTCCTGATAACATCGTGCATATTCTTCATTACTGCAGAAAGGAAATGCAGTCAACATGGACAGTCTTGTTGAGTCTGGGACAAGATTAAATTCAAAAAACTCGTGGAAATAGAAAAGAACAACGCACATTTGTATTATCGGTAACCGTAGTTTCTTTAAATTTGTTTCCAAGTGAAATAGGCCTCGATCATGATAGAGAGAGACAAAGCATCTGATTTAGCGCTCGAAGTCATTATGACCACGTGTTCGAGTGCAAAGTTTGGTCCCTGTTTGCCCAAACCTCTTGAATTTTTCTTCCATCTCGACACAACTAAACGATTTTGTTTTGAACCATCGTGTTTTCAACACCTTAGCTTCAACGGCCACTTTCTGCCCGAGCAGTGCTTTAACGCATCCATGCTGCATCGGTTCTGGTGATGTGCCAATAAAGATGAAATCCGACTGTCTAATCAACAGATGGATGGGTAGAATTTTGAGAGAAAGTCTCTAATGTGATAGAGTTGCTTACTGGTGATACCTACCCTATATAACCAACAGTTTTACTTTCAAATTGATACAACATTTCGTAAATATACAACGACATTCTAAACGACCTGACCAAAGAGGAGAATTCAGTCTTTCCGAGACTGACCAGAATCATTGACTTTCTCTAAAATCTGCGCGACTGTACCCGCAAGGGGCGAAGGCTCTGACTCCATAGCCATCTTCAAAAACCAGGGCTTGCTCATATAGTTCCTGATTCTATTCCCCGAATGCCTTTTAGTATACCTGAAAAGGATTTCCAGAACATCAGGCTTACCCGTCAGGGAGTAAAACAACCACATTCTTCCCCGGTTTATTAGCGACAACTTGCCCTTCTGCGGTCTTTAACCACCGAAGGGCTCCTGCAAGTGCTGTACCACTACTGCCTCCCACCAAAAGTCCTTCACTTCTCATCAACAGGCGGACTGCCTCGAACGATTCCTCGTCCGAAGTCTTCAACCAAACGTCGACCTCTGACCGAATGAGTACATCCGGAACGAAGTCGTACCCTATTCCTTCAACAACATAAGATTTCCCTGCATCTGCGTCATTCAGACTTGCAGGAACGGCGAGAATGCTCCCCTTCTGTCTCGAAAAGGTTGTAAATGTTTATCATGTAAGAAAGAAATAATATCGTACAGGGTCAAGTCCAACGATAATGCACGCTGGATTGTGGCTCTTCTTAATGGATCTTGCCGTTCCGGTAATGGTGCCACCAGTTCCGGCGCCCGCGATGAAAACATCGACCTTTCCAGATGAAGGCCTTTCAGGCGTTGACGGCGTTGAAACAACAGCCTCGATGATCTCCGGACCAGTAGTGAGCTCATGAGCAAGCGGGTTATATTCCTAAAAATCCACAAAATTGGAGAAATCGAACATGCAAAGAGCAGAGACATTTCTGACATTTCGGTATTGGTCTAAAATGATAGCGTGCGGTATTTCACGCTGCAGGCGCCGTGCGACTCCTGCGATCGTTAAGGAATTCAGCCACGACACGCCTGAAGAGTTGGTATTGAGCTCAACCTATGTGACTGTAATCCGAGTCCCAGGGTGCCTCAGTCGGAGTGCGGACGACTTCGGCACCAAGGGCACGGAGCAGGGCTTCCTTCTCCTGCATTAAATAAAATATAAATCATATGTCATGAGAGGACAGAGTAGATAGCGGACCAATGACATCTTGTTAGGGAGTGTTATGATAACGGCATACCCCTTATCATAAGTATTCAGAATGAATTGAATTCTGGGCGGGGCTAATTCGTTGCATCTACCTTGATAGCACAAGCGACGGCGAGACCAATGCCTGCAGAACAAGGAGAAAATAAGGAGGTTCAAGTTGAATGAGGAAGGAGGATACCGGTGTTTCCAGAGGTGGGCTCTATGACAACGCTCTTGTGAGGAATAAGCTTGCCTTCCTTTTCGGCGGCCTCGACCATTGCTTTGGCGATTCTATCCTTTACGGAACCACCAGCGGAGAAGAATTCGACCTTGGCCACTGCGAATTCGAAGGGTAAGCAAGGATAAGCACAAGCTGAACCCGGCTCACAAAGATTGCACTGGAGACCATTTGCGTGGGCTACCTTGTCCAGACGCAGGAGGGGTGTGCGGCCAACTGCAGCAAGGGCGTTGTCGAGTATTCCTGACATGGACGTAGGTGAGCAGGCGACATTTAGCCGGGTGGCCGTACTCGGGATCATCGGTCATCATATAAGGCGATGTGCATACTGTAATCTATTACGTCCAGGAACTATTACAAAATTACGTCTAGCAATTGTGCAGAGCATGTGGGGTTGTCAGACCACTGACATGTCCCCCAGACTGAGAGGTGATCTCACGAATTTGTGTTTCAGCCAGGGGTGATACGATCTAAAATCCAAAATGGGGACTTGTACATGTTTGTATGTTGCCAAAACTACAACGTGGGCAGGGCCAATGGAAGAGATAATGAGAAACGGGGGATATCGAGGGGGTTCATGGGCAAATTTCGGTCATTAGTACATATAATACACGAATTTCAGGGTTATCCGTGTCCTCATCATGCAATCCATTACAACCAACCACAGCGCCGGCGGAACCACCAAAACGCCCCTGACTCCAACTTACATCGCTCCTCGTCCCGCCCCCCTCCCATCCGCGAAGAAAAGACATCGGATCGGCCGTGGTTTGCATACAGTCGACGATCTTTCTTCTTCTGCCTTCAAATTTGACATCAACTCGGTTTTTCGGAAAAGGAAGAGAGCCCCTTCCCTCAAGTCTTCTCACTCCGCATCCACAGCCACCTCAAGCGAAACAAACGACATGGCTCCCATTCCAGTCGTCTCCTCCCATTCGTCTCAGGACGACGGCGGCGAGTGTCCTGTTTGCCTCGAACCGCTCAGCTTTAGTTTCAGGCTGCCTGGCGAAAAACCCCATATCGTTCCAGAGTGTGGCCACGCTCTCCATGAGGTGCCATTTCAAAATCTTCTCTCTTTTACAGTCCCTTATCTCTCTTCAAGGCTTGCTTCACGGCCGTGTACGGCCCTCCCCCAGGTAGAACCCTGCCCCAGAAGTCAAATTTAGGTGTCTGTGGTGTATGCAGACGACCGATGAAAGTCGCTGATGGTGATGGGGGCAAATCTAACAGTGCGTACTGCTCTCATTTTTTTGGCTCGGTTCCTGGTGACATTCGTCCCAGAGCTGGCCGCCCTCACCGGTATGGGTGACAGCCACTCTTCCCCACTCTTTCCTGGAAGGGATACCCCTGTTGCTCGAAACCGAGCTGCCGTCAAACCCCACGATCCAACCGGTGACGACCCGCTCGAGCACAACTCTGCTAGCAAAACCCCCCAGAGTGAACACGGTCAATACATCGTGGCACCCTCAATCCACGTTCGCCCAGAATTTTCTTCCCTGACCCGAACAAATGACACGAATCAACCTCTAACATGCATTGTTGTCATTGAACTGCCTGGTCGCCGTACACCAGGCAACGTCCCTGGCCCCGTAATCCCTGAAAATTACGGCAAGCCTCGAAGTCAGCATTCCGGCTCAGGTCACTCGAGCCCGCAACCAGATATCATACCCCGTCATCGTAAAAACCATGGATTAGATGAGTCTTTTCACAATCAAAGGCAACTATCCGATACCCAGTATGCTTCAACATCCAATGGACACCAAACGCATGACTACAGCCCGAACTCCCTAATCCACTCCGAAGAAGATTCCCCGTTCCACGCCATCACCGAAGACCTTCGGAATCGCATTATTGATTGGAAAGGTCACCCTCTCTCTGACCTAGGTCCCCTCCAGATGTATGACCTCCTTTCCGTCCGACGAGAATCTGCTCTACGCGAATTTTATGTTTACTTATTCAAGGAGGCTATCATTTGTGTTGTCGAGGAGAAGAAGCGCGGTTTAAGCATATCGTCTCACGGGACTTCCTCGAAAGGCGTTCTTCGACTCAAGGGGAGAATCTATGTTAGACACATAAAGAACGTCATCGCTTCATCAGCCGCCGGAGAGATGAGCTTGACCATCGACATGGAAGATGAACTGGCTTCTTTTATCCTCATTTTCAAGGATCGTGCTTCTCTCGAGTCCTGGAAAAACAACATCCAAGCACTCGTTAGTCTGTATCATACTCAAAGTGGTATGATACGACACCAAGAATCAGAACGACCGCCGGACCTTGACACATTCGGAGGCAGTCAAAAGGCCATGCGAATGCTTAGTGGCACGTCAAACACGACAATCAGCACGGTTGATAGCCTGCTGCATAGTTCTGGTCAGTCGACAGCGTCTTCTTCGACATCCCCTGGGTCCATGGTCAGACAAAACAAGCTCGCACCACTCGGGGAAGATGACGAGTTGAGCAATTATGACGATTCGCCAACCAACTTGGTGACGCCGCACACCTCTTCAGGGCCATCCAATTCTTTATCCCCACTCCCACATCCCCAAATGGATCTTATTCTGGTTATTTCGCTTCCGCCACCGAATTCTCTGCCGAGTACGGCGCAATTAAAGATAAGGGTTATCAAGGCGACGTTAGACTTTCTGGTCGCTTCTCTTGGACCGAAGGATCGCCTGAGTGTGGTCACGTTCGAGGTGGGCGTGGGAGGCGATGTGAGAAAGACGCCGTTCCTAATGGTGGGCAGACCACATAGTCGCGCGAGGCTTGAGAAATTTATTGACGAAACGGGGGTTAAACTCGATGAGAACAAGGATGAATTTTTGATTAGAGGATCAAAAGACGAAAAGACGGATGTTGTTACTGCTGTTAATCATGGTAAGCTCAACACGACACGGTGAACGAACGGTAAATGTTGATATTTTTTTTTGCAGGTCTGGATGTTGTTTTACAACGGAAAGGACGTAACCCCGTGTCTGGCCTAATGTTGATTAGTGACGCATCTGATAGCATCCGTCGTGCGCAGATGGACTTGGTCCTGGCTCGTGCAGAGGCCGCTAATGTGCCTATTCACTCCTTTGGTTACGGTCGCTCGCATGATCCGGCTTCTCTGTGGCTAATGTCAAATCACACTAGCGGAACGTACACCTTCGTCAAAGATTGGTATGACCTCCGAGATTGTGTGGCAGGCTGTGTTGGAGGCATGATGTCCATTGGGCTCCTCAATATGAAGCTTCATCTCAAGGTCGTCGACAGCTATCGTTTCAAGATTCGTAAAGTCTCTGGTGGCCCTCAATCTATTCTTTCTGGCGATGGTCAAAATGTAGATGTGGATGTGGGAGAACTGAGATATGGGGAGAAAAAGGAGATGCTCATCGAGCTTGAACTGGATAATAACGACCAGCAGAGACTTGCCCAGCAACGCGCAGGACGGTCTCGGGGTATGAATGCCACGGATCAATTTGTTCAATCGTTGGGGCTGGGTGCACTTACCATCGATGAAGGTCCTGATTTAGTTGACGGTATGATGGATGGTATGATAGACGAAGTACCGGTTTTGGAGGTGGATAGCTCTTTTTTCGATCCGGCTGCTGGGAAGAACGTCTCGAGGCTAGCACACCCTGTGTTGCTGACCATTACCCTACTTCCTGGATCACAGAATCCCCAGAAACCCCTTTCTTCTGTCTCGGACCCTGTCATCGTACGGAGACGCATGGAGCTCTTAGCTTCGGATATGATCACACGTGCGCTAGTATTGGTTTCAAGACGGAATTTCCCTCAAGCACAAAAAATCATTGGCGAGACGAAACGTATTCTGCACACTGTGCTACAAACTATTTCGCGGTCCTTGCCCCCTCATACTAATGGCTCGGGCTCCAGAAATCGCAAAGAGTTGCTAACGCTGGCAGCTGTCAGGGCAATGCAAGCAATTTTGCAGGATTTGCAGTTGCTTAGTGAGGCATTGGAGGACAATGTAGAGTTATTTGCTCATGACCAAAGGAACTTTGGTGCCCAACAAGTACGCCAGATGTTACGTGTTCTCGTTCGTACACTAATAAAGATCACTTTAGGCTATGATACTGAGAGACCAGAAAAGTTGGAGTGGTAGGAGTGCCACTGAGCGCCTTTTCTGGACAACCGATAATTCAATTGAGCTAGTCTCGAGGAGTACTGATTGGGTGGCTCGCGATTGACGTCGTTTCTCCTGTATGTGACCTTTGTCGCGTTCTGTTGCGCTTTCTAGTATCTCAGAACCACAATTGTTCCAAATTTCTCGCTGCTGCCCTGGGTTCACACTACCTTGCCTCCGATTTTCGCGAAACCCTCTGATATTGCTCCCTCACTGATATACCGGTTTCCCGCTATCTGTTAATCAGGAGTCTTACGATCCTGTGTGTACATACCTTGGTGGGCCAGTCCCAAGGAGGGGCCGGCCCAGCACACTCGACGTTTTATATTCCAAAGTCTGTTGATATATATGATTTCTACTTTGTTTTGCTGTACAGGTTAAATAAGAACTAGATTTCTTCTGGAAAACCTTGGGCGCGTGAATAAAGCTTATGTAAGCATCACTCGTGGCAACGCAACATTCGAGTTGAAAGCGCCTTTCAACATTGATAATTCGTTCGAAAAATTGTCCCTTCTTCCTTTGCCTGTAATGTCCCTCGGGAGTTCTACGTCTCGTAGACGAAGTCGCCGCAGCGATACGCCCAGTCCTGAGCTCAGTGCTACGCAGGACGATGAGCATGTTGATGTTGTTTACCAAAACCCCGTACGCCCTTGTCTCATATTCTAAATGACTGGAGTCTAATTGCGTCGTGTAACAGAAAGATAGAAACCAGTTTGAACTACTTCTGGAGTCGCAGCACGCGAGTGTCATTATTGTAGCAGCGTTGACAGCTATCGCGTTTGCGCTGAGATTCTACAAGATCAACGTTCCAGACCAGGTTGTGTGAGTCTCTCCTTGTTGTACCTTCCTTTATTCCGTGCTGATTAGCCCTTCCCCTAGTTTCGATGAAGTCCATTTCGGCAAGTTTGCGTCCCATTATATCAACCGCCAATATTACTTCGACGTGCACCCCCCATTCGCCAAACTTCTTTTCGGCCTCGCGGGATGGTTTGTTGGTTTTGACGGAAACTTTTCATTTGACACCATCGGAGACAGCTATACGATTAATCATGTGCCTTACGTTGGAATGCGTGCACTGCCCGCCATCCTTGGAGGTCTCACCGTACCAGTTGTGTATGCTATAATGAAGGAGAGTGGATATTCGACCGTTATTTCTGCCTTCTCTGCTTCTATCATTCTGTTTGGTATGCGCTATTACACTTTTATAGGTTGTTTCTTACCCTTTTTCGTCAGATAATGCCCATGTCGCTCAATCTCGACTCATTCTTCTTGACGCTTGCCTAATCTTTTTCATGGCATTGACCATGTACTCGTATATCAGGTTCCGCAAGCTACGTTATCGGTATGTTTCTATCTCTGTAATGTGAACATTTTCTCACATATCTTAATAGAGAATTCACGCCTGAATGGTGGACGTGGCTTGTCGTAACTGGTATCTTCATGGCTTGCGCGTGGGGTTCAAAGGTCAATGGTATTTTAACTGTGATTGCTGTTGGCATTGCTGTCTTGGTCGACCTTTGGGATGTGTTGGACTATAACAAAGAAGGTCACACCATGGTAAGTGGAACATCCACCATTTTGCATTACGGCTTACCGTTCTGGCAGGAGTACTTCTGGAGACACTTTACCGCTCGTGCCGTCGGATTCATTGCTGTACCATTCTTTATCTACCTATCCTTCTTCTACATCCATTTTTCGATCCTCACACAGTCTGGTCCGGGTGATGCATTCATGAGCCCGGCATTCCAAGAGACTTTGATCGGAAACGACATGCTGCTTAACAGCAGAGGTTGGTGGTTTTTTTTAATCAGTTTTTTTCAGTGTTTCTTAACAAATGCCCAGAAATCCATTACTATGATACTGTTACATTGAAGCACAAAGACACGAGTGTTTTTCTTCATTCGCATGATGAAAAGTATCCGTTGACTTATCCAGATGGTCGAGTCAGCAGCCAAGGTATGATGGTTTTGAGATCTGCCTGAGGTTTCACTGACTTGTTGAGTAAGGGCGACAGGTGACTGGTTATGCCCATAATGACACCAACAACTTCTGGATTATCGTCCCAACGAAAGCCCTTCCTGAAACTGGCCGTGGTCGTATTGTTCGCAACGAAGATATCATCCAGCTTCTCCATGCGAGCACCCAGAGCTACCTCCTCACCCATGATGTCGCTTCACCTACTATGCCCACCAATCAAGAATTCACGACTTGGCCGAGGGACGACCATAGTAGGCATAATGACACACTCTTCCATCTCAAAATTGTCAATGGCATGGATAACGAGGCATGGAAAACGAAGTCAGGGCAATTCAGGCTCATCCATGTCCCAACTAAAGTTTCCCTCTGGACACACAACCAGCAACTTGATGATTGGGCATTCAAGCAACAAGAAATAAACGGCAACAAAGATCCAACCGATAGGTCGGCTGTTTGGTTTGTCGACGAAATTGTTATTGAAGGTACGCACAATCCTGCGAGACAATGCCAAAACTTTTACTGACAGAACGAAGCGGATGAAATTGAACGAGATGAAGAAAAATTGCCTGCCAAGTCCCCAAAGAAGTTGAACTTTTTCTGGAAGTTTGCCGAATTGCAGTTGCTCATGCTTCAACACAATGCTGGCTTGACTGCTTCGCACCCTTATGCCAGCACCCCCATCAACTGGCCCTTCCTCATTTCCGGCATTAGTTTCTGGACTGACAATGACTTGAAAAGACAGATATACCTCATTGGTAATGTCATCGGTTGGTGGACATGTGCTGTAGCAATGTCCATCTATATTGGTATTCTTGGGGCAGACCTCTTAGCAAGGCGTCGTGGAATGGATCCTGTCCCTGATCGTGAGTTAATTTGCAAAACATGAATTAATTTCTGTTAACGGACCTCTTGCAGCCGTTCGCAATCGTCTCTGGAACAATGCAGGATTCTTCCTAATTTTCTGGGCTGTCCATTATCTCCCTTTCTTCCTCTTCACCCGTCAACTATTCGTCCATCATTATCTGCCATCGCACCTCAGCTCTGCCCTTATTGCGGGAGCAGTTCTTAACTTCGTTCTGAGCGAGACAATCAACTATCCTATTTCCGTTGCAGGACCAAAGACAAGACTTCGCCCGTCACAATATTCCGACATTGGGATCAAGGGACCCGTTTTCTTGGTATTATTCAGTATCATCCTGTTCTTGATGTTTGGCTTCATAGCACCTCTGACTTATGGAACACCCGGGTATGTGTTGACCGCCTCTACAAAAACTCCAGTCGCTGACTAAAGATTTGACGACAGCCTGACTGGGCAACAAGTTAATAGCAAGAGGTTGTTGTCCACTTGGACATTACATTTCGCTGCGAAAGCAAACGAGACATAACGTTACTTGTATATGGAATGGCTGTCAGACTGAAAATGGTGCAGGTGTTTAAAATGAACCACGACTATGCCTCGTTGAAATGAATATATTACTTATTTTACCTTCTGCGTGCTGGTAAATTGAGCTGTCCGCCATCAAGGATGTTGCCGAGTAGCATGGTGTTCCTTGAACGGTCAGATCTGAGCTCATCCCTCATGTTCAACTCTCCTCGTCCGTCTCAGCGCTATGCTGGGACTAACTCTAATGGTGGTTTCGGAGGGAGCTTTGTTGACACCAATCCGCTTTCGAATTCCGTCTACGATGAAGGCCTTGACCCGTGGAGCTCCACACCAAGTCCAGCACCTACACCCATTCCACAGGCCCCTGCCCCCGTCTTTAGTGCTGTCATAGGTGATTTATTTTGTTGATATCGGCGTCTACCCGAAACTGTAATGCATCGCAGCGGACGCCACAGTTCCCTCCGTCTATCATCGGGCCTATCATGCAGTCGACCCTGCGGGTACTGGAGAAACTTCAGTGACTGCACTATCCCGTGTACTTAGCACCTCATCTTTGCCAGCGACTACAATTGACAGGGTATACTCTGTCCTTTATAAATTAAACATTAAATGATGATTCCTTCAGATTGTCAACTTGGTCAGTTCTCGTCCACGAGTGTCCAAGCTCGAGTTTTTCGTGGCTTTGGCACTTGTGGCATTGGCTCAGTCGGGAAAAGGTGAAACCTTTATATTTTTATTTATTTCATCTTCCTCTGAATCCCGGTCTTGTAGTTGTAAGCATTGAACAGGTGGCCGCGCTCTCATCGCAGAACAACCTGCCAGAACCAACACTCGACCTTAGCAACCTTCAGCCATCTTCTTCTATTCTTCCATCTGCTGCTGCGACATCAAGAAAGAACACCTCGTCAACTATTCATGCTCCTGTGCCTGCATATTCGTCGGATGATCCTTGGAACACTAACCCACGCTTCACAAACGTCCCTGGGCCAGCCGCGTTTGGTGATGTAGTAGCGCCACCTCTAAACGGCGCCACGTCTACGCTTGGTACTGGCTTACCCACAGAATGGTGGAAAGGACAGGAGAGCATTACAGTCGAGATACTCGGTCAACAAGGTTTCATTCTCAATCGATATACAGTTTATGAAGTTACTTCAGACGTGCGTGCTTACATCTCTTCAATTCTTCATCAATTATATAGCAATTGCACAGCGGAGAGGAATGTCTGTAACACGCAGGTATTCTGAGTTTGTTTCTCTGTGGGATGTCCTCCTTCGCCGATATCCATTTCGCCTTTTTCCCGCATTACCTCCAAAACGCATCGGAGGTGAGTTTAAAAATGTGATTAATTATCGTATTCTTATTTATACTTTTAAGCGGATGACCAATTTATCGAACAGAGACGGTGCGGTAACTAGACTTCGAAATTGATCTATGGCTAACGCCTTGGAACAGACGTGGCCTGGCTAGAGCCCTCAATTTTGTCGTGTTCGTATCTATTTGTCTCCCATTAATAGCTTTTAAACTATGTTTGCAAACAGCGATCACCCTGCCCTCAAAGATGATGGTGTATTGGCATCATTTCTAACTGAATACTCTTTCGAGACATGGCGGAAGCAGGCAATCATTTCACTGGAGGAGGAGTCTGTGTCAAAGCGCGTGGATAGGGTCGAAGAAATGTCAATTCCGAGTGATCTTGAGGATAAAATCGCGTAAGAAATCCTATCAGACATGCATTTAGTATGCTACTTACTATAACTAGAATTATGCAAGGGAGGGTCGGCCCCTTGATTGATCATTGGCAAAGGATCTGTATTCTTGCGGAACGGATAATCAAGAGACGAGAAGCAGCTGCGGTACGAGTACCTCCTGCACTACGCAGAATCTTTGTCCCGACTCACTCCAACTTGCCTAATCTTACTGCTCCCCTTTCACCGTCCTCGTATACGTCCTCTCTTCCTGACCCATCTCAATCCATGGTGGGCTCACTATCTCAATCATTTTTGGGCCTGAATCATTCGCCATACAACGACGATCAGGGAGATTTAGCACGGTTGACAAACACACTCAGGGCTGTCATCGAGATCTCAGAAACGTGCTGGAGAGGGGATGATTGTGAATTGTCTAACGGTGTTCGATCCGGTCTTGCTCAGGTTGCGGCTCACACGCAACGACATTCCGAGATTGCTGAAATGAGGGTAATGGTAATAGTATCACTTCCTCTATCGTTCTGACTCTTCCGATAGTCTCGGAATCTTTTGGACACGACGCTGGAATCTTTGAAGGTGAGGGTTGAATAAAAGTGAATACTGCGGACATTCAATGCAATTGGTTTAGAGTCAAAGAGACCTTTATCTTGCGACTCGTGATCTCTTCATTAGGCACGACAGATTGTCGATCGATCAGGTTGAACGGTTGAAGAAGAGGATCGAGACAAATTCTGTCAAACTCGATGGCGTCAGGGCCGCTCAGAAGGAAAATTGGCAAGAGGAGGTTGAGCGCCTCACAACTTTGATAGAGAAGGACCAAGCCACAATTGCTGCTCAGTTGAGCAGGCGCGTGTTCATTCGCACATGGTAAGAGCTACATTTTTGCCCCGATCAAGAATTGATGTAGAAATCCCTCTAGCATGTGGCATGAACTGCGTGTTGTCCTACACAATCGGGAAAATACACTCCTGTCGCAAGCAGTTCAAAACTTTGCTCATGAAGAACACGAATACTCGGAGAATGTTGCGAATAACTGGGAGTCTTTAGTGGATGCTGTCGAAGGCATGCCTTTTGAGTAAGATCGGATTTGGTATGACAATTATGACCTTATGTCCTCTTTCTTTCCTGGATTCTAATTATCTTTGTGGTGTCATTTCCTCTTTTGAGTTTTCATTAACATGAGACGGGCAACCTACTCGTGTTTGAGAGCCGTTGAAATCAGCTTTCCTTTTCTGCTGGGGACAGGTAACGATGGCACGATACCCATTGCCTGACCTCTCGCCAACCTTTATCCCAGCGCTTAATGTCAGACTCATGATCAATGGGCCCGGTGTTCCGAATTAAAAACATTCAAGTTGCAGACTCGCATCCAACTCGCATCAATCGCAATTAACCATTTCAGGATATGTTGTGGGCAAGTTCCGAATTCTCGCTTTCACAGTGAAACTCGAGTTTTTACTCTTCCTTTTAGGGTATGTTTTAAATTTCCTCTATGTGTAAGACGGAACTTGAATAAACGCCTCGACTATTCTGCCCTTATCAGGAGTTTCAATCGGGCCCTCTAGGACCCATCGATCGGTCACTCTCTGTTTTCTCCCCTTCTTTACACTCTACGTACAGTCTGCCGGAGCATGTTTTTGTGAGGTCCCATATGTCACCGCAATCCCCTTCAATAGGGCTAGTACGCCATCAAACTACGGCGGCCAAGCCCGAATTAGTCCCAGCCAAAAACTGGAAACTAAACAGACCTACCACTCTGCGACATCATAGGCCAGCTTGTAAAGATCACGATATCTCGTACAATTTGCATCGTATCGATGGGTCAAACTTGAACGTTTGAATTCATATGGCCTGCCTCAGATGAAAAATCACATTAAGTGCGTGATGATAATTGTATTGAAATTTATCCCTCACCCCCTTTTGCAAGCTGCCACTCCCCTGGATCTCGATCGTGTTGCGTTGTGCGTTGTGTATCCGATAACTGGGAACTGGGCGCACGTAACTTCCACCGCCAGGACGTTATACTTATATACAGCAGTAAATTTCCTTCAGCCTCCCTAATACTTTTCAGCCACAGCCGCCAACGACCATACTACGAAGTACTTTTGCTTCCATGGCAGCCCGCAATGCAACTATGACTTTGCCTAATCCTCTCACACCTATGGCGTTTCTCAAGCCAGCATTAGCGACAAAAATTACAAATCAGAATTATGCGGCTGTTGGTTCCTTAGCGGTAGGCTTGAATTTCTATCAGGATATTAGAATGTGTGTTGATCCAGTGTCGTATGCAACGGCAGGTTCTATTGTGGGATATTTTGCTGCATATCCCCCAAGATTATAAACTGGCGACACGGTATCGGATAAACATTTCGTTCATCATTTATTGTATTTCAAGGTTAGTATGACGGTTTCCTGTTTCGCAGGTAGTACAGGGGACTGACGGAAACCTCAGGGTGGCCACCCTTGCCTACTTACTCGGCTTCGTTATCATAACAAGTTCGCCAACTCCCCCAAGTTGTTTGGTCATTTCGCTAACATAATGGTTTTTTATGCAACAGCTTCTCCAGTTGGTAACTGCGACCACATTCGCCAAATCAGCATATTGTATCCATTTACAATCCCTTTCGCCATTGTACCATTCGTCATACGCATTTTCGCCCTATATCACCGCAACAAATATATTATCGCTTTCTTCTCGATAACATGGCTCTCTGTGCTCGGTAGTTGCATCGCGGTGTCAATAGGTGCCATGGGTATTAACATCGGCTCCACGAAATATTGTCTCGACTTCAAATCGAAGATGGCCAATGCGTTTTCGTTGTTTTGCCCTTTTATACACGACAGTCTCATCTTCGTGGCCACGTCTTGGGCACTTATGAGGTGTTCGTATACTGATGTCAACAAGAAGAACGGCTTAGAAATCATGGTCCTAGGCAAACACCTGCCCGCTTTCTCCAAGTCCATTTTGCGTGATGGGCAGTTTTACTATTTGTGAGTGCAAACTGTGCCGCTGTTATTGTCACTCAAGAATTGTTATTATCTTCAAGGTTAACCCTTATCCTGAACCTTTTCTTTATTGTGTTGTTCTACAAACCTCAAGGCGCCATTTCACCATGCACCCTGGGGATTCCAGCCTTCGTCATGTTAAACACCATGTCCTCGTATGTTTATCGAAACATGCGCCTCGGATACTACAGGGACTACTCCATTACGTCTTCGGCGATCGATAGGGCTCTACAAGCGCCCGATCAAACGTCTCAACCAGATCGTGAAATTGTATTCAAAAGGGGTACGGCAAAATCCTTGGATAGCGATCTAGAAGCAGGAAATAGCGACTTGGAGGAAAAAGTGGATGAACTTGTGGACTCGGGGGATGTCACTGGATCAAGGAAGACGGACGTATAATATTTCCGATCTTGTTACCTAAAACCAGATAATAGTGAAGGAAGGTCCGTCTGAATTCTCTACCCCACCTTGAAGTGTATCCCTTGGGCTACGTATCTGTGTTATGAAATTTAACTTTGCGGTTAAATATGTCGGAGATTTAAAATTCGCGTTACAACCAAATCTGGGCTGTAACCGAGTTGTGACGGGTGTTACACAGAGTTAAAAGTTTTTGCGTCGTGAGGTCCTCGTCCCGTAATCACGAATTTTTTTATTGATGGCTACGCAAAACTATAGCGAAGTAAATTAAATTTAAAAAATAATTTTAACTGTACAGGGAGTGGAGGTACGACGATTTTATTTTTCGTTGTAACACCGTTAATCTCACCCAGACGGTTATTACGCGTGACAGCGCGTTACGACCCAAAATAGGGTTCTCCGACATTTTTTACCCCAGGTTTGCAGCATTATCTCTGTCACTATGTCAGCCTTTTTCGAGGAGCCGCGAAACCGAGTCCGATTATTAGATAAGATCGGACTGGTATAAATTTCGCTGAGCAGCAGTTTCAAGCAACGTACCAGGCCCCAAAAACTGATCATGAAGCTCGCAAGTTCAGCCAACTGTTTACATTTATTTGTCCGGGCACCCCTTAGCCGTCGCTACGCTCACAATTAGCGTACAGGTGCCAACGAAACGTCTCATGCTCTTATCACTGGGGGTTTACCTTCCTTACTTGGAAGGTTGTGCCTTGCTATGTTGCCCTGCCAAGATATCATAATTGCTATTCGAAAGGCCCATGTCTGCGGTCCAGAGTTGGCTCAATCGTCGAAAGAGGGACAACATCCGCCAAAGGCCGCTAAACTCTTTTCTGCTGGCCCAACTCAGCTCCTCAGTCGCCAAACGGTCTGAGTCAAGGAGAGCCGAGGAGTCTGAGAGTCACCAGTTGCTGCCTCCGCTTGATAAAGATTTCAGCATGCTTGTTTAATTCAAGACACCGCGATGTTTTGAGGGCCACCGTTGAGTCACCACATTAATATTCTCGATTGGTGTGTTCCCTTTTCATGCTTTCAAACAATATCCTGATTTTATCGTAGGATAGCTGTTAACTTTAACGTCCCGAGACTTGACCAGTTCCGTGGCACCAAACATTTCTTGCGTTACTGTAGCATAGAGGATACAAGTGCTCTACCTGCCTCAAGCGCGTCCAACTCCTCATCGAGCTTGGTGTTCAGTTCTTCCCTCAACACCCTCCCTTGGCGAATCTCCTCCTCCAACTTCTCCAGTCGACGTTGAAACTCCACCATTGACTGCCGCATTTCTGCTGATGCATTTCTCCTTTCCTCGCGGAGTTGCCTCTGCCTCTGCACACTTTTCTCCAACCTTGAAGTTGTGCGATCATCCTTCAAGCTCGAATCCCCGACCCTTCTCTTTATATCCGGCGCTAAATACAAATCTGAAGGTCCATCATTCTTGGGTAAGACTGGATCTCGAAATGACGAAACGGTTGTGCTGTTAAGCTGAAGGTCTGACACCTCCAAGACACCTCCCACTTGATGAGTCTGGGCACTGCGGCCCGATATAGATGCGATGCTTACTTAAGTAATCAGTGCTTGCTTTAACCCTTAGGAAAAGATGATCAAACCTCCCAAGCACCTCAACATCGGTGTCCTCCTCGTAGACACCGTCGAACTACTCGATGCTGCTCCTGTCGACCTCTTTGGTGTACTCTCCGTTTCCTATCTCAAATCTCGCAACCTACCCGACTCTATCACTTCCCTCGCTCCATCCGTTACGATCTTGTACATCTCCCAAAACCACAGGGACCACCCCCCTGGCAATGTTCAAGTTCAACCATGCACCGCCGGTGCCGCACTTCGCATAAATCGATCGCTTGCGTCTCATGACGTCGCCCCAGGGAAACTGGACATCCTCGTTATTCCCGGCCCCGAACCTTGGGTACAGATAACCCCCGAGGTCAAGACTTTCGTACAGGGTCATGCAGCAAAGACACACACCACCATCATGTCAGTTTGTGTCGGTGTTTATGTTGCTGCTCAGGCAGGGATCTTGGATGGCAAGAATGTTACTGGAACTGGGGGCTATTTGCCTGACTTGGAGAAGAAGTTCAAAGCCAATTGGGTCAAGAGGAGGTGGATGTCAGATGGAAATATTTGGACCAGTGGTAGGTTATTGCTTCTCCCACTGATATATGACATCAGTTGAACTTGCTTGAAAATAGGTACCATAACAAACGGAAACGATATGATTGCGGCTTTCCTTAAACAACTCTATCCAGGACCGCTCTCCAAGACCGTCTGTGCTATTGCCGATGTTGGTGATAGAGGACAGGATTTCCCACCAGAAATCGAATCAGACGCATAATGTCATGTACAGCGTTTTCCTACGGACACAACTTAAGGACTCTTTTCTTCATAGTCACTGTCGTAGGATTGGTGTTCTACAATTAAAGATACAATGCAAAAGGATATGCCTAAAGTTACACTAAAACCAATGTCCCTGTGCCATCGTTGTACCCGTCCAAGCCCTGGGCAGGTATTAGAGGCACCGCACCCCTCAATGGCTCACTAGACTGGTATTTTCCGATAACAGCACGAGTAATGGGACCTTCCCAATTTCTGAACCATTCACCCTCTTTGATACCGATGAGTTTCTTCATACCACTCGCAGTCTGCATATACCTCGCAGAACGATGCTGGCTGTGTAAATCACTCGAGCCTTCCCTCGACCTCAGAGTTGGATTCGACCACGCGTAGGGTGGCAAGCCATCTTCTTCCACATCCGGAGGTATGATTTCATCGTGGCCAACTGGGACCCATTGCTTGAGTGGATAAGCACCGCCACAGACTTCCCAAATTCCGCCCCCTCTTTTGTGGAATCTCTTGAAGAGCCATATGAATGGGTATATTAGGAGAATGATCGAAATAAACTTGATCCACTTGTTGGACAGCATGCGAGAGAGGCGATTCGAGGGTCTGATGTGGATTTTGGAAGAGAAGTTTGCAAAAGTTATCTGCAAATCACCGTTGTATGGGGAAGAGAGGACGAGCGAGTGGAGAGATTTCTTGAGCTGAGAGAAATCCCAACCGTATAAGACCTGTCGCAATGAATATGATTGGAACTGCAATAATGACGGAAATGGTTCCTTTTACCTTGTGATACACGAATTCCTTCAAGAATTTGGGACTTGCACAATATTCATCCGCCCATTGCCTCAGTGTTTTTGAAGATCTCAAACTCACCGCTTCGTCAATGATCCCGTCGAACAACGAAGCCTCTTCTTGTTGCCTCATCCAAGGAGGGTATCCCATCTGTCGCCGCTTTCGGGTCCATTCAAGATAGCGCCTGTCATCGTTGTGAGTCGCCTGGTGTGCTGGCTCAACAGGAAGGAAAGGAAAGTTCGATCCCGAGATTGGGTTTTCCGTCCCCCTCACCATCCTTCCCCGGAATGCTGGTTCGTCGTCACTCACACTCCAATGAATGGTGTGTCGTGCATCATCTCTGCTCCTGGTCCTGAGATGATCGGGTTGAATATCGACACAGAAATCAAAATCCGTGGCTGTTTCTGTGTAGAATTCAGACCGAGTAGTGCTGTGTCCATGAGCGTCCGTCGAATTGACCCATCTCAGCTTGGTTTCGGGGTGTGTGCCTTTGAAGGAAACACGGAGAGTCGGGAGTACATGGGATTGTGACAGAAGAAAGCGGTAGAGGGCCTCGCCGTCGGTGTTGAGGTGATGATCATGGGAGATGACGTTGTCGCTGTTATCAAGGAAGAACTCGGCGTCGTAGGTTGTAAATGAGGGCGGAGGTTCATCGGGGATGAGAGAGGTGGATCCACCTACGCTGTTGAGTAGGGACGGAGTGTGGTAAGCAGGCCACTCTTGCTGAGTCGGAGGAGGGTTTTTGCCATCGACAATGATCATTACTGAACCGTGATTGTCATGCCCAACGATGAGCAGACAATTGTATTGAACAATGGCCAAAGCGATATTACGTAACTTTCTATGTTTATTGACCTTGTCATCCAACAACGCTGAGGCGGTTCTCTTTCACCACATCGCATGCGCAGGCGCTTTCTCTTTACTGTAATCTGCGGTTCAAGCTCATCATCGTCTCGGTAGCCCACTATGGTTTCATTATTCAAGCATGTCTGGATTCGTTCCCCTTCCTCCGATACCCCTCTCTACGATGTGAACCCGTCGCTGAACCAACCTCTTATGGAAGCCGATGAGAAAGTAGTTCATGACCTTCTGCAATATGAAAAATGTGAACTGCGGATACAAGGCATGACTTGCGGTGCTTGTGTAGAGGTCAGTAAGAACTTTGTCAATCTCCCTGGTCAAACTAATCCCCAAGTTTGCAGTCTATTGAAGGCATGCTCAGAAATAAGAAAGGCATCCACTCTGTCAAAGTTGCCCTTCTGGCAGAACGAGCCGTCGTAGAATTCGATCCGCTTCACTGGACCGTGCCAAAACTTTTAGACGTATGTATTTCCAACTCCCATTCCTCGCATGATTCATATACAATCACGATATAGGAAATTTCCGATATCGGCTTTGATGCTACTTTAATACCACCCTCAAGAAAGGATGCTGTGCAACTCAGAATTTACGGCATGACATGTTCAGCTTGCACAAATACCGTTGAGTCTGGCCTTTTGGCGATGCCAGGCATAACCTCCGCTTCCGTATCACTGGCCACTGAAACATGCACTGTCCACTTTGATCGCGCGGTCGTTACCCTGCGAGATATGGTGGAAAGAATTGAGGAAATGGGTTTCGATGCCATTATGGCCGACCAGGAGAACGCTACACAACTCCAGTCCCTGACTCGGATGAAAGAGGTAATGGAGTGGCGTTCCCGGTTCCTCTGGAGTCTCGTCTTTGCAATCCCCGTCTTCTTCCTTCACATGATTGGACCCAACATACCTGGCATTAGGGACTTACTCACCTACCAGGTTTTCCACTCCGTTTATCTCGGGGATCTTCTCATGTTTCTTATCACGACACCAGCTCAATTCTGGGTTGGCGACCGCTTCTACAGAAACGCTTATAAATCCCTCAGGCATGGATCTGCCACAATGGACGTCCTTGTTGTTTTGGGTACTTCAGCTGCTTACACTTACTCTGTATTGGCACTTTTCTTCTCCGCATTCAATACAGCACAAAATTATCGGCCACACCTCTTCTTCGAAACAAGTACCATGCTACTCTCTTTTGTTTCCCTTGGTCGATATCTCGAGAATAAAGCAAAAGGGAGGACAAGCGCAGCTCTCACAGACCTCATGGCCCTTTCCCCTTCCATGGCCACAATTTACACCAATTCATCCCGCACGCAGGAAAAGAAGATACCAACTGAACTCGTCGAGGTAGGCGACATTGTCAAAATGGTACCGGGTGACAAGCTCCCCGCAGACGGTACTGTCGTCAACGGCTCCTCCAGCGTTGATGAAAGTGCAATTACAGGGGAGGCAGTTCCTGTAACCAAACTCGTTGGAGACTCTGTGATTGGAGGTACTGTAAATGGTCTCGGCACATTCGACATGATTGTTACCCGCTCTGGCAAGGATACTTCGTTATCACAAATCGTTCGCCTTGTCGAAGAGGCACAGACTGCCAAGGCGCCTATCCAGGCTTTTACGGATAAAGTAGCGGGATATTTTGTGCCTGGGGTGATTTGCCTAGCTTTCCTCACCCTCTTTTCCTGGATGCTACTCAGCACTTTTATGGACGACGAAAGGTTGCCCGCGATGTTCCATAAGCATGGAGCCAGCAAATTTGCAGTGTGCCTTCAAATGTGCATCAGCGTCGTCGTCGTTGCTTGTCCTTGTGCGCTGGGCCTCGCCACACCCACCGCTATCATGGTGGGTACTGGCGTGGGTGCAAGGAACGGGATCCTCATCAAAGGCGGACAGGCCCTTGAGGCGAGCAAGAGCATCAAACGGATCATACTTGACAAGACAGGAACGGTTACTATTGGCAAGCTCTCAGTCGCTGGAGTGCATTGGGTACCCAAGGATACCAATATTCCTAATGACGAATTGTATGCGGGCGATACGGGTTTGGACGGAACCTGTGCTGACGGTGTGACAGAGAGAAAACATATCATTGCAATGGTCTGCGCCACTGAAGCGAGATCAGAACACCCACTGGCGATCGCGATCGCGATGTATGGGAAAGAAATACTCGGCGCGCATGGACCACAGGCGGAAGTGATTGATTTCGAGAGTGTAACTGGTCAAGGAGTCAAAGCTACTATTCGCTGCCACGGAAAAACCCATGCCCTCTTGATTGGAAACGCCCCTTTCGCAACAAGGAGCTCCGCTACTGATTCTGAGGAAGTACTGCGGTACATCCCTTCCTCTCTCATCAACTATGAGCAACAAGAATCAAAATTAGGACGCACCGTCATTTACATTTCCATTGCTGCTCCGAAGAAAGCAGATCGTCCCCAAGTCATTCTCGCTGTGTCATTGGCGGATGCTCCGAAGCCCTCAAGTAGGCATGCAATAAGAGCCTTGGAGAATATGGGAATAGAAGTGAATATGATGACGGGTGATTCCAAGACGACCGCATTAGCGGTGGCGAGGCAGGTTGGGATTAGGCCAGAAGGTATTTGGGCTGCAATGAGTCCTAAAGGGAAAGCGGCCATGATCACGGAATTGATGGATAAGCACGGTGGTGGAGTAGGGATGGTATGCCTCTTCAATTCGCTTTTTGGTCTGAATTTGCTAACACCCGATTTTCAGGTCGGGGATGGTATCAACGACTCTCCAGCTCTCGTGGCTGCAACTGTCGGAATTGCACTTTCATCCGGAACCTCCGTTGCCATTGAAGCTGCTGACATTGTTCTCATGCGATCAGACCTCCTGGACGTTGTTGCTGCTCTTCATTTGTCTCACAAGATTTTCTCGGTCATTCGGAGAAATCTCATTTGGGCATGCATCTACAATGTCATTGGGATACCCTTGGCAATGGGATTCTTTCTTCCTTTTGGTTTGTATATGCACCCAATGCTTGCAGGCGCCGCCATGGCCTTCTCTTCTGTTTCGGTTGTCACCTCTTCCCTAACGCTCAAGTGGTGGCGAAGACCTACGGATAGCATTATGCCAGGCGAGGTGCCTCATTCAGATCTCGCCGGAGCTACTTCTGGAACGGCGTGGACGGGAATGTTTTTGGATAGTGCCGCAAGTGTATTGGATAGTGCTAGGATCAGGGAAGTTAGTGGATTCTTCGGTGTCGGAAGTCGGACAGATGGTTACACTCAGATTCCTGTGGAGATGGAGTCAAGGACTAGTAGAATGCCCGTCTGAAGTGTTCATTACTTTTTCGATCATTTAGTGTTATAATGTATGTATTGTCGAATGCGTCTTATGGCCATGCAGCGAACGACCAAATTGGATCCGAATTGTTTCAATTGTGTTGCATGAACGTTTTTACACGTTCAAAGGGTCTACACGCCAGGAACTAATGAGTAGTTCTGAGAACCTTCGCGACAGGCTTACTCTGAGCCCCAACAGGGTGGGCAGTGTGTTTCTCGGTGACATCCAACGACATCGTTTTGCTTCGCCCTCATCTCGGATAACCAGCGCTCAAAATACCCCAACTTCTTCTCCCCCTAACACCTCTGTCTCTGGAGTTTTTGCTTTGCATCAGTCTCACTGCCACCATTCGACAATTCCACGTAGGTCGAGTCTTGACGACGACATCGACATTGATATGGATCCACCTGAGCCAGCTCCTGCTGTCATTCAACGGCACCTGAACGCACCAACAACCCCTGTTCCTCTTCATCATGGCAATAAACCTGGAAAAATCGATCCCATCCTTGCATTGGAACTTCGGCTAAGATGGCTCGAAGCACTGATTTTGGGTATAAAACAAGACTTGAGCAGGGAGAGGAAAGGGAAAGGGAAGGACGTAGCAGAGTATGCGAGTTTTGGCAACGCTCAAATGATCGCTTCAGCAAACCTGAGGCGTGGAGAGACTCTAATGAGGCTTGCGGAGAGTGTCCAGCAAAAATTGGATAAAGCACTTGAGGCAAACGAGGGATTGAAGAGGTTCATGGATAATTGTCTGTCCTGTTTCCTTTTCGTGGGGGCACGCATTGTTTTACAACTCCTTTCTTTTTCTAGACGACCAGCACACTCATTTATTGACGCCCTCATTCGCATTGTCCGGAATATTACCTGACCCACCCACGTATGACAAAATGACTCCTGAAGAAATAACGGCTTTCCTCACGGAGATGGAACCTGACATACGAGCCGCGGATCGTGACATGCTCGAGATTGATGCACTTGAGAAGAAAGGTGTGTTAGGGTCAGGTAAACTTCCTGGTATGTCCCTCCTCTGTTGTATTACATTTTACGCATCTCTTAATGGGTTTATAGAGCAGGAGAAGCTTCAGCCCCGGCTGCAGGCATTGCTCACAGCTTATGAAGAAGACGCGAAACTTGCCGCCTCTCTGGAAGCACGGATTGCATCTCTTGTTCAGAAACATGGATCATATGTTTGTCTTTCAATTCCACTTTTTGCTCGACTTTAAATTCACCAACCCTTCTTGCCTAGATCGATACCCTCTCAGAATTGTTCGTTGCATGGGACGACACTATTTCCGAAGCGGATGATAGACTATCGAGGATGGAGGGTGAAAACGCTGAAAAAATGCGGCTTGGGTTATTGTGATATGCCGGCAACCAGCACCATTCGAGTCAATATTCCATGTTGAATCTCTCCTGTTTGAGAGCCCGGAGTAAGCTCCTCGCATCTTGTGCGGCGGGGTTAGCAAACGGCACAATAAAAGAATATAATCAATTTTCCTTGTACACCCTCACATTTTCTAGCACTTGCCCGACTTCACTAAACAATGAATCGAATCCGTTTGTGGTCATGCTTGATATTCGTGCGCTCACCAAGGTTGCACCAGACGGAAACGGTCCAGAGCAACTGTTAGACCTGTCAACATGTCAGGGGTCGCCACGTGTCCATCACTGATCTGAATCAACAATCTTCAGAAATGGTAGAAGTTACTGTGTGGTGTCGGAGGCGTTTTTGTTGTTCTTCAGCCGAACAGAGGAGGGGCGAGGGGCGAGGGGCTTGAAATTGTCCGCCAGTTTGGTCTGAAGACTCTGAAACATTGCTCAGTGGCACGCTGCCAGTTGGCTGCCAGTGTTGCAATGACTACGGTGCCGGGTGATCGGAGTTCAATTGACCCAATTTTAGACGCGGTTACAGTGAATGCTGTAAATGTTATAAATGCTGTTCAAAAGGTGTACAAGTTTGAAGTCACCCTCTCCAGCATCCACTCATGTCTGATGGATCGAACGGCAGAACTTGCACTGCAGAAGACTTGGCTTCAGGTGTCCATTGTTTGACCCGTCAACAAAAAAATGGGCTGGTGGTGGGTGATCTTCGACCATGAGTAAATCATCTTACGACCATTTTCCAGGTGGTCGCATTATCAGGATTTGCCTCTCTATTAGCAGTTATTTATGTCTTTACTCTCATCGCGGTCAGTTATTGCGAGAGTTCGAGTGACTTATGAGCATCGAAAACTCACTCGCCAGCAGAGGAACTACATCCGAGCCCAGGGCCACAGCCGAAGATTTGCTGCGGCTGATGCTGGGGCTCGTGCAACCGAAAGTGACTCCAAGTTGCCTTCTGCAACCGAGAGTGAGGCTTCACCGGCACTCTTGGCTCCTCCAGCTGAGCATCGTCACCATCTGATCGAAAATCCTATGGATTTGTTCATGGCGAGTTTATCGTAACTTCCCTACATCATATGTTCTTAGGCTTCCAAAAGCTTTCACTGTTTTCCGGCAACTTTTGCCAAGCACTTGGAGTGGTCCTAGAGGTCAAATGGATCCATGATGGAGCAGTTCACACTGGGCGCTTTTGCACAGCACAAGGTTTCACGATACTTTTTGATCGCATCAATGAGACTGAAAATGCTCTATTTAGGATTTTTTTTGAGTCTAGGCCAGTCAGCAGTAGCAATTCAAACCACTGTGAGGATTCCACACGATCTATGATTCCCCCGACCTACCATACTGATGCGCGAGGGGTTGCAGATTATTACAATCTATACATTTAATTCCCTCTGGTGGCAGCTTGATATTCGAAAACGTACCACTTGGATTCTGGTTGGGACCCTGTGGCTCTTCCTCGCTGTGTTTTTCATCGCCAGCTCAGCCAAGGTCCACAGCACACCTCCATTCTACTATCCAACGCCGGTATGACATTCTCCTAGGTAACCTTTCGTGGAATGACCGATTTTATTGGCAGTTCTGGTGCGCAATCCATAGCCATTATTCGAATTTTCGTATCGCAGGGGAAAGCTTTTGGCTGTGGCTCTCATTCGCTGTCGCGTCACTGTACATACCCCTTTGCTTTATAGGATACATCTCCCCTGACGAAGATGCCAAGTGGACCTTCAAGATCAATTCAAGAGATGTTGCTAGGGCTGAGCGCGAAAACTTCCCAACAGCCAAGTTGATAATGTATGTTCAATGTACTTCCACTAAGAGTCTAACCTTTCTAATGTCGCTGTTAGATGTGCAATCTATTGCATTCCAGTCCTTCCGACAGCGTTGGCTCGCTGGTTCCTACTTGTGCACAATGACACCAAGCCTTTTGCATCGGCGGAAGCCCAGTTCGGCATCAAGGCCATCTTCAGCTTAAGCGGCGTCTCCGACGTTACCGCCTTCCTTCTTGCACGCCAAAGCCTCCTCCTTTTTACGCAATCACGTGATGTTCGACAGCCTTTCAAAATACCGGTTCCCGTTCGCATTGGTGGTAAGTTTGTATGCTGGACCACGCGTCATGCTCTGACAGCTGTACAGCTTGTGTAGCTGTATGGATCGCCCTCAATGTTTTTGACGTTGTGTGGATAATCTATTGTATTGCTCATGTCCATCTACTGCACGAGGGTTCGCGACTTACACCTTCTGTGACAGATATTTTATCAGCCACCGATCCTGTGCCGCGCCGAAAACCGAATGAGAATCCCGAAGTGTGGAAGGCCTACTACGCGATGAGCTAGGTGAACGCTCCTGTCTGCGGCATTAGCTGACATCATTATAACTTGCAGTGTACCCCTTCGGCTTCTTCCTTGGCTTGGTGAACATAGCCGTGTGGTTAGGATGCATCCGCAGATGTTTTGCGATCCTGGAGCCGCTCAGAATATTGAAGTATTTCTTGCGCTTCCTAATTATTGTACTTGCCGTCTTCATGTCTCTCGGACCATTATTCGCTCCTTTTATTGGTCTCAAACTTAGCCAGCGAGCCGCTTGGGATCATCGTTGCGACTCTCGGTTCTCTGTCGAGGTAATCCTGGATGGCCGCCCATTCTACAACACAATCAAGGAAAACCCATCGTTTGCGTCCTTCTACTTTGGGCCCCAACCTGGTCGTCGAACTGAATACTACAAGTACGGGATGAAGCAGGATGACAATGATACCACCATCTGGCATTTGCGTCTCAGTGACGTATCCATCCCTCCTGACTTGGACTCAATCTATCATCCTTTGGCACAAGACCTGACCTACCGATTCGCCAACCACTCGATTGCTGCGACCTGCACTACAAACACGTCCTCAAGTGCTGTCAGCATACCTTGCATGGAGGGTTCTTTCAATGATGGTGGGAATACCCTCAATCTTATCATTAACGACCTGCGTACTGGCAATGTGACCAAACTGCGAGCGGTCGACAAGGGAGTTTGGGTGCCGCCTGTTCCAGCTGATGATGCTCCAAGCATGCTATTAGGAGAAGTACAACCTGACGACAGCCTTGGATCCATCGGCGTGCTTCGCACAGCAGTCACTATGCAGGCAAACTGTACTAGATTGAAACTTTGTTTGGCGAGGGAGAGGGGGATCGATCTGCTGGCGGCTGTGGGGCTCATTCTCAAGGCTCAGGACAACTACGCTTACACGTGTACGACACCAAACAGCAACTAGAAAAAAAATGGATCATGGATATCAGGTACGTTCTCATTGTCTACAGTATATTTGTCACGATTCAGATCACAGCATCTTCAGAGACCGCCCCATTTCTCTCACTGTCGCTAAAGAATGATGAAAAAGATGTTAGGCAATGGTGGCATGCCCGTCCACAGTTCCTATTAACCACAGTCCGCTTCCTTTGCTTTTATTGTACTAATAGTCAACACAACTGCAGTCCACAGCTATCGTCTTTATTCCTTTTTACTGTACTACATAGTTAGCTGATAATCTCCGCGCTATTTCTAATGTTTACATTTTCTAACACTTATATACCATGCTTGTCGATAATAGCGGGAACAACATTTGAAAAGGATCGCCTGAGGCGGACCAAGTCGAGGGTCATTGGGTCAAGTTTCAACCCGCGAGACATCATTCGGTATTATCTCACTAAGAGGGTAAGGACGACGAAGGGTTGATCGTATTGTTTCTTCTGCTTTTATTCCTGCTTCATTACAACTTTGATGCTCGTCGCACATCTATCATCATTCTAACTAATCGAACAACACCCTGACACCAATAGCCCTTTTCTACTTCTCATCTTCCTCCTCCCTCTCCTCTATCTTTATACCACAATGCGCCATCATCTTTCGAATCAGACAGCACCTTCAAATTAACTCCCTATCAACAACCGTAAGCGTCGCAGACATCAGCGTCTGTCCAGGCACATTGAACCTCGTCGAGATGGCGGTTGAGAACGTCGTCAGCGCGTATTGGGGAACATCGCAATCGACCGAGGGCGTTTCCTCTGAGTATGGAGCTGGAGGTGTTTAAAACGTGGACAAAGGAGGTGCCATTGTTTTCTTGTTTGGGTTTGAGTTGGGTTTTGGGAAGAGAAAGGAAAGGCGGGACGGCCGAGGCAAGAGGTGATTTGTTGTCCCCGTCAGAGAAGACCTAGAAGGGAGGATAAGCCGGCAGAACCGCCAACCCTATTGTTGTGTTGTTGTGGCGTTTCTTTGGTGTCCTAGCTCCGCGCCCTCAAGTTGACCCCTCAAATTTATACATAGGAGCCACAACTCCCCGAAAACAAGCGTTTTTGAAGGTTGTGGTCCTTTCCGCCGACCACTTCCTTCATCTCCCACCACAACTCCGAGGAACGAGCATTCGTCGCTCGGTGTAGTCCTTTTCTGCCCACCCAACGACCCATGTTATCGCCAGCCCAGAGAACGACCAATCGTGGTTATTTTCGGTGTTCCTCATTAACGATCGCTTAGTTTTGCAGACTCTAATGTGCGTCCTGAAGGTGACGGAACGAGATGAAAGTAAAGCCAGTGAGGGGGAAATGCCGCCCTCATCTGGAATCATCGCCTTCACAACCTCGAAGACCACGGCGTTGCCGTTTCAAACGTCCGTCCCACAGGTACGCATACCTAGTTTGTGCATAGACATTGAAGACATTTTCCTTGGAGACGCCGATTGCACAACCGACCTCTGAAGTCGCTGAGTTTGAAGTACTTCTTCTCGACAGTCTCCCTGCCATGGCACAAACGCCTCATGCACGTTCGCATTCCTGGTGTCCGTATTCGTTATCACGATGGTCGATGGCGAGCCGGGAAAGGATGACGGGGGGAAGTTGACCATAGTCACAGTGTAAATTCTCTGTAACGCTTGTATGGTGTCCAATCCTTCCGACGGCAATGATCCAGACTGTTCCCACCAATATTTATGCCCCTCAAAAAACCGTCAACCGCACAGTCAAATGTGTTAACAGGTGTTCTTTCCTAAATCCTCGTTGGGATACTTCGTAACTGAGGCGAGAGGACGGGCATCGAGGGGCTGAGGTCCGAGCGAGGGCCATGATTTGGAAGGATCTGGGGGATGATATGGACTCTGGGGGTCGTCTTGAAACAAGAGCGGGGCAGGCGTAAGGTTCATGTTCTTCTTGTCTTCGGATTCACTGACGACGTGGCAACTCGCTCCCACTCCTTGCAATAGCCTTCTCAGACTCCTTTTCTCCCTTGTCCGCCGACTGATACTTCAAATCAACCTCTTCCTAGACACGATCGACTGTAAATGTTGCACTTGTCATGGTCCCCCCAGGCGTACGCAGTCTCCTTGATTTAAGCGGGGTAGAGGTCAAAGGTTCAGAAAACGTGAGATTCTGAGAATGGTAAGTGAAACGATTCTTCGAGCTCGAAGGACGGCGGTCCTGGACGGAGTGGAAGGCGTGATGATTGAGATGGAGAGTCGTGAAGGTAGGTAGTGCATGATTGGGACTGCTATCGCTTAGGATTGAAATTATGGAGTGAAGCGAAGGCGGGCAGGAAGTTACGAAGTTCCGTTGTTAGTGGAATTGGGAGGTCGAGAGTCGAAACATTTGTGGAACGTGAACGGAGGAGAGGGGATTCGGTAGATGACAATGGTGATGTCCCACCGAAGAAACCCGGCAGGTGAGAAAATCTGGATGTGGGGTTGGAAGGTAGCAAAAGTTCACGTTGGGGACGCATTTGCGTAAGCAGTCGGGTACTAAAACAATTATTCGGCCTTAAGGCACTAAAAGGTACAGGTATCAGAAGCAGATTTATAAAAGTGAAAGAGAAAGGTTTACGCCGTATAGCCAGATAGACGTTGTATGTTGTACGAACACTGGAAGAGGAGTCTGGTTGTTGTGATGAAATTCAAGTCGTAAGAATAAAGATTCACGATATCGCTAATCTACCATTGAAGGTCCAAAAAAGCAAAATATAGCAGGTGGAAAGTCACAAACTTTTTTTTTTCTTTCATTTGATTCCTAACTGATCTTCCTCCTTTTTTTCTCTTCTTCCATTCCTGTTGCCAATCGACTGTCGCGTTCTGTTCTTATCCCATGCCATCAAGTCCTCGAAGCTTCTCGGCAACCAGGACACTTTTCTTGTCGAATAGGATGTTTCCATTTGGGTCAATATTCCATGTTGAATCTCTCCTGTTTGGGTGTTCGTCAGCCTCGATCGTCACTGCAGCGGGAGGAATTTACCTTCTCAATTCTCCTACGAACTTCATTGGCGAGGAAATTATTGAAGGCGAGGATTGAACCCTGCCCAATTTTCCTACAACGGTGACAGGAGATAGCACTAATTTTCGCGTGAACCTTTTCAAGGAACTCGGAACTGGTGATAGTGTCGGCTGATGGATGACTGGTCAATGCTTCGGCGGCCATCTCCATGTAGGCCAGCCACCATTTGAGCCACCTGAAACCGTTGCTGCCTTTTTTCTGCAGACCGGCCTCGCAGCCAAGTTCTCCACATCCCTTTACCGTGAATGGCGAAACTTCAGTCAATTCTCGATATTGCTCGAGCCAATCGATATCAGTTGCAGTGCGACTCGCTTCTTGTGAGCAATTCATGTGGTATTGCAACAAAGTCCGAAGACTATAAGCATTGAGATGCCTGGTCGCTGGGACGCCAGCCATGGATATTAGACCGCTAAGGGGCTCATTCAATGATTTCTTTGCAGCCACCTGAGCTAAATTCCCGAGCCGAAAACGAGCGGAGATGGCGAACAATTCAATGGGATTAGTGGTTTCGATGTTTTCCATGAATTTTTGGACGTGTTTCATGATAGCCTCCATGCCGTATTTATCCGCTACCTCCAACACCCTTTCCAGTTCAGAGACAGTCGTGCATCGGGTCGTGCATCGTTGATCGCACCAGGAGAGCAGGAGGTACAACAAATCACTGTCCTCTGCTAACGCGATGCATGGTCGTCCATCGTAGACGTCGTTAGACTGGCCAACAGGAAGGGTAAACATGGTTTTAAATACTGGCGAGACAAGTGCCAGAAGCATCTTGTGAGAATAGAAAACCACATTGTCAGAAGAAGCGAGGATGACATCGGAATCGCTGTCTTGGTCGAAAGGAGAGGGCGCTATTGTTCTCTCAGCCATGACCTGTGCTTAGGCGGGCCTTGTCGCGTTGCCTAAATTCAAATTTTAATGTTGCCTTGTCGTATGACTGTATGGACCCAAAGTGAGTGACGTCACGCAAGGTCAGCCGTGTGACACTTTTACTTCAGGAAGGTCTTGAGAAGGTCTGCTGCTGGTTCAGGATAAAGAAGAGTGCGTAAGGTGGTACAACTCGACGTACTGTGTTGGTGTTCGCTAAATTTGACACCAGGCAGGCGAGTCGACTAGTCGAGAATCGGAAGATGCGCGAATGGCTTTGATTTGGTAGGCACATTGAACGACGAAACCTCTGCGGTATTGAACTGAGAGAATTAGAATAAAATTTACTGATGAGCGAGGGGATGCTCAAATCTGGGCGCCCTGTGATGTCCCCGCCCACTCATATTCGGTCGGAAGAGGACCGTCGAGAGGAAAGTTGGAAAAGTGGGTGAGCTTAGAGTAGCCTTGATCCACCCGTATCATGATTGCAACCAAACGGTCATGGACCTTGCATCATTGGCATAAGTTCAAGTAATACCTCGTTAGACCTCGGACAACCGGTCTCCGGTAAACCGTAGTAACGTTGGAACTTGAAACAATGCCTCATTCA
>Ga0307517_10001233_pt1 | contig 43003 bp, 39 predicted proteins | sample 23_EM_MG_FD_194515 | JGI IMG/M metagenome (GOLD analysis project Ga0307517, IMG submission 194515) | Populus trichocarpa ectomycorrhiza microbial communities from riparian zone in the Pacific Northwest, United States - 23_EM | ecosystem: Host-associated > Plants > Roots > Unclassified | place...
CTGACTCAGAGACAGTGGCGGAGCTGAAATCAAATCAAATAAACCAAATATAAATCAACTAAACATAGGAGATCCTGCACTGCCCGCTCCTGTGTACCGTTACCGGAACATGTACACATGTTACACATGTGAGAATCATCATCCTTCACAAGTCAATAACGCACTTACCTTCAAATCGCTTTGATTGAGTATATCTGAGGGTGGAGAAATAGTGGAATTCACATTTACAAGGGTGGTGAAGGGGAGTTCTTATGAGGTTGCCATGCAGGGATTGCACTGACCGGGCTACAACTTTGACCGTGTCATCCGACCAAGGGATACCCCCAAGAAACACTGTTTCTCCTATCATGATTACTGTAATAGGCATAGTTTCCCCATTTTAATCTAGACTGCAAAGTCTCAACAGTTCAAGGGATACCTTGTTGTGTAACACCTGCCTCTCTTTTACCCTCCTGGGCGATACTGTGATGACCTTTGTAAACTCGTTCACAAGATTCCACACTACCCCAGAAACTCGCCAAACTCGCCATCCACGACCACAGATTGTCGCACTCTAATTGGCCAGCACAATGGAACATGGCCACAGGTTTACCCTCCGATTGGCCACAATTGCAGCAGGATGGCCTTGGCTGGATAGCTAGTTTGGCGAGTTTCTACGGTATATGGTTCCGGTCGCGATAAACCTGTAGACGCGGCCATTGTTCAGCCTGATTATTAAGCCGATTCTTGGCATTTTTTTCCTATTTCTCGTGATTTAGCTGGCCATTCTCTACTTCTTAGGGACATCGGCTGCTGAGAGAGCTCGGAAACCTGCAAAACTAATCTAGAATGGCAAAAATCTGCGAGCAATGCCAAGAAAAACCTGAACTATTTAACTGAATTGGGACTAGTGAAATGTTTCACCCCTGAAATAGGTGTATCTTGGCTTATTTTTGCCTACATTTTGCAGGCGGCCATTAATGTAGCCTCCATACAAAATGCTCCAACTTCAAACCCAAAGATCATGGTCTCCTAGTCCATATTTCCAGCAATTAAAATCGTAGATCTATAGAGCAGGTGGCTAGCTACATTTATACAATCTTAAAATCAAGAAAGATTTTCTTCTTTGTGGTGATCATTCAAGTTGAATTTGGGCGATTATTTTCCGGAAGATGAGCAGGTTTATCACGACCGGAACCATAGTACTATCATTAAGAAAACACTTTCTGACTCCTTACAAACTCGCCAACCAGTATTGTGCACAGGTTAACTCTTCAACAGACAGACATCCCGGGGGCTGACTTTGTGATTTGGTTTAATCTTGCGATAGCAGTGGTCTGGTCTAGCTCTTGGAGGGATTGATTTCCTTTCTATGGGCCGGATAGTAATACTTTCTGGACGCACTGTAGGATAGGTAGGTTGGTTGGCTTACCTCTCGATTGTCGCGCTATTGTGTCAAACACGTACCTAGATAGGTGGTTGCTCCCAATATATAAATGAAGGTTATTGAAATCATAAGGCTCTCACTCCCATCATCCCCAATCCATGGCAACTAACACTATATATCAGATTGCGTGAGTGAACAGAATAGTTGCAAGGACCCTGAATTAGTCGTAGATTTCGATCATGCACTAGGTGGGCAATGGAGTAGGGGCCTTCCATTCTTCCTGTAACTTGGTAAACACTGGTAATCGATGAGGTGTTTTGATCGACAGGAAGCTACGGAATAATATATCAATCAGGGTGAAACCTGGATGCAGGATGCAGGGTTGTGGCAACAAAATTGAAAAAACCTTTGATTCCTAATTCATATGAAACCGGTCATGCTGGAGCACAACCTACCATAATCGACTATACTGGAAGGTGCTTGAGCACTGGCCACGATGGACTATTCGATCACAAGGACATCTCGTGATCAATGTCCTGCATTGTGCTCGTACCTATCACTATGCCAACACCCCGTCCCTCTTGGCCGACGCAGTCGGCCACGCGGAACCGTCCAAGGTTTTGGTCAGAAACTCCGGCCTCTCAACTCGACTAGGTGCCCTACATAAGAAGAGACCCCTCCGGCCAGGTGTGGATATTATAGCTGCAACAAGTTAGAAAACTCTCTATATCCCCACCACAAACTTCGAGTTACTAAATCAAGATGGAGGACCTAAGCACGAAACCTGCTTCCCCGCCAGGCCCTTCCTCAGTCCTTGAACCCGCAACGGAACCCATTTTCGAGTTACAGCAGCTATCTCCACTGTCTCGTGCCCTGCATTGGGTATTATCGGCCTTCTCTGCTGATTGGAAAGCCATCAGTGAACAACGAGGCTTTTACGACGAGAAAGATTCCCTGCGCCCAAGCTACATCCTCTCCAACCGAAAGCTACAGGATAGAGAGTGTGACGAGGTAGTGATTTTTGACTATTCATTAGCCTCAGGAAGCCTCGGTGGGGTGGGCGGAAACCCTACGATTGAGGGGGGAGGCATACCCTCTGAGAGCTCTAGTGCAGACGATGATGTATTCATGCGAGTGCCCAAGAATCTCAAACATTCTAAACAATTTAACGAAATAACAAACCCGAACAAAGAACTCCGGTTAATACCGTCACGGGGGGCACGGTTGCATATCATGTAAGTTTGCCTCCAAGGATCTACTTTCCATTACCCATTTTCTTATATTGGTAACCCGGTACATTTTTATCTCCTATGAGAGTCAGACTTATACTCCAAGAGCCAACATCTAACATTTGAGGGGGGGCTGAAGAGACTTTCCCCAATGCTATGATACACGCGTAAGTGATTGTGGTACCTAGTCGTGGTTTCAATTTTTAAAGCAATTTCTTACTAGAAATAGGATGAGAATCTAGGAACTTCAATATGGGAAAGAATAGGCTTTAAGAGGGAGGGTGAACCTAGTTTCATGGATGCATATTTACAAAGAGCTCAGGAATTGCCTGGCCGTGGACTTTTTAGAACTGGTATCTCATTACGGGCACCTTCGATAAGACTATCGGAGTCGTCCAGGTCGGGTTCATCAGAGGATACCTTCATCTTTCTGGTATCATTTCCTTATTTCGGGGGATCTAGTGGGAAGCTTAAATTAGGTCCTGAGAGCGAAAGCATTAAACTCGTAGATTTCAAGTCCCTGGGAGTTAGTGGTCCTGGCTGGAGGGCCACAGTGGGTACGGATAATAACGACGATACAACGGAGGTCCCCGTTGAGCAGGGAGAGATGTTAGTGCATCAAGCGCGATATATGATATCTGACAACTGTAAGTTATACTTTCTTGTCTACTTTTGACATCAGCACCTCTACTAAGCACTCTCTAAAGATACTATTGCAACATTTAGATCTAAGGAGGACAGTGCTAAGGACCAAGTCCCACTTCACCGCTCTCAGGAGCTCATTTGCTCTCTTCGTGCTATGATTCATATGATAGCCAATCGTATGGGGTCAGAATTATGGGCATTGGAGAAATTTCAGGCCTCCCTGTGCAAACTAGTTAGTCTATCCTCTCCTTTGGCCAAATGAATCGGGAATTGATTTTTGAGGACAATTAGGAGGCAGATATCGTCCAATTGATGTCAGATATAAAAAGCATCCGGAATGATCATGATCACCGGATAGAGGTGAACCAAAAGAGAGCCCAGGCACTCCTCATCACTTTTAACAGTCTTTCGGGTGATTTTCTTGCCACTCTCAGCGTTGTTGAACGACAGGTCGCCGTTCTCCAGGATCTTCGCCGAGTATTTTCAACAGGTGACCCAACAAAAGCTAAAGCTAGTGAGAAAGAGTACAAACTCCGCCAGAATCCCTTCTTTAAAGATATTGCCTTGGGGCCTATCTTCTCAGAATGTCCCGAGCGGGTATGGCAGAATATCCTGGGCACCATTGACGAGGTAGTTCGAGAAAGGAAATCTTTCACTAAGAAGATCAAGGGGCTGGTAGAAAATATGGATATTCGGAGAAAAATTGTATAATTCCCATGCCAGAACTCATGATAAGAATTCTAACCACTCCAAAGCTTTCCACATTCTTGAAGTCTGGTAGAGGTGGAGGTGGAGGTGGAGGTGGAAAAATCGGTACTGCTACCTATGGAAACCACAACACCATCATTTGTGGGAACACCTCCACACAGCAGACGTTAGATGGTATAGCCGTCATGACTACAGTGTTTCTTTCCCTCAGCTTTTGTACTTCGGTATGTTTCCTCCGGTCGCCGGTATGAGTATTTTCTGACAAGAAACCTGATCAGTATTTCGGCATGAACATAAGGGAATTCAAAACCCCTCCATCCCAGGCCCTCTTCTGGATGATCTCAGGTCCTGTATGTGCTTCAATGGTACTGCTAACGATAATAATTATCACCTGGGAACGCAAGAGCGCCAGAGACTTCAGAGAGAGAGTCAGAGAGAGAGTCAGAGAGAGATTGAAGCGGTTTGCCGGTAAAAAAATAGGCGATATCGAGAGCCAGTAGCAAAAGTATTGGTTCCAAACTCTTATTATCTTTGGTGAGAGCAGCACTACTAACTCTTCAGTGAATCTAATCGTCAAGTTCATATCCCTATCAAAAGAGCAGCGGCAGCCATCGCGATCATAAAATGGAGAGCAAGAGGGACCTTGGAGGTGGGCGAGGCGCTTAACCACCAAGCACTCTCTGCCGTATAGGTAGAGGTGGAAATATCACGACAGTTGGAGGATACCGGGGTGGGGGGAAGGAGACATTCGTTTCTTCGATGAGCTTTCTTGTACTTTAGTTTTCAATGCTGTTTGATGAGATGCCATAATCACTTAGAGGATTATATCTTTTCTTACTAGTTGGGTAGAGATCTGTATTTATGGTCTCGGGAATATTGGCGGGGGTAGACTTTTGTATTGTGGTGACGTGACTAAAAGAACACTGGTACTTGTACCAGCCAACAGCTTCGAAGGGGGATGATGAGGTGGGGATTTTTATACCTCTAGTTACTCCATTAAGAACTCTTGTGAATTATCTTCAATTACTGTATTTTTTCTGTTCGTCCTCTCTATTTCCTGCCAGAGCGGAGGTCTAATATACTACAAGGTGGCGGTCACAATAGAAGGCACTCGTGTCCTCATCTCGGCTTCCATATACTAAAAGCATATGATGAAGTCAACTACTAGTAACCAGATGCAGAGAAGCCAGGTACTGCGGCAATAGCTAACCATTAATTCAAACCTTTAGTCCCCCCTTAGAACGCATTCCTTCTTTCTAAAACATTTCCGCTGCAGCTAACCTTTCCGATCATATACACCAGTGCTCCGATTTCCCACATCGTCCAACTCTCTCCAAACACATCTTCTCCTTTCATACAGTCGCCCATGTCATAGATATAGAACCTTCGTGAAAATTCTAACAGTTCCATATATTGAAACCTGTGATCGGAGCGGTTGATTCATGTATTGTTTCTCTACTGTCCTGCATTAGTTCTTGTTTCGTCCCGTTTCACCAACAACCTCAGACGGACTCTTGTTTCAGACTAAAAGGAGCTTGTGTCGTGTGGAGGAAAAGTTTTTTTATAGTCGTTTTTTCTCTCATAGTTCGCACGGGGTAAAAGCAGGATCTTTTTTTCTACTATCCTACTCGATCATCAGGCTTTCGTTGTTCACGTCTTCACTCTTTTTATCTTTCCTCGATAGTCAATATAACTACATTCGCTCCCTCATAGCAAACCAAAACTATAGGCCTATAACTCCCATAGAGGGTGACTAAGAAGGAGGCCGGGAGGCGGTGGAATGAAATATAAAAACATTAGCGCATGGCGGGAAGGAGGGGAATAAGAATCACTAGTTTTCAGACTTTTAATGAATAAGGTTGGCTTTCTTTTTTTTGAATTCGTTTCTGAATATATTTCTTATCGCATGAAATAAACCTTTCCTCAAACTCCTACCCAATATCGGAATATTTCAATCGGTAGGTGCCGGAAAGGGGCGAAGAAACAAAAAGGTTATCCTTTTAGTTAACGGATTCTCTGTGATCTTGGCGGTCTTACCATCGCTTTATGTAGCTCTTTGCTTCCGGCAGTATCAGAGAGTACTACTGCTTGGCTTAGGGCCTGCTCGGGAGACTAAGGAAAACTGTCAAAGTTTACGGAGGCGGATAATTTTCGAGCAAAAGAAAAGCGGATAGATGAGGGACAAGGAGGGATAGTAGCATTAGTGGTTTCATTTGCCCTAGAGATGAAAGGATTGACGGAAGGGTTTATGGCCATGAATTTGGATTACGGAAGTATGCAGGCAAATGGAGTTATACATGGAGGGAGATCGCCAGGTGCGGGGAGCGATGGAATGGCTGCGATGTTTTATTATTCCTATATTATAGACATATGTTTGGTTAGTTAGATTTCGGCTGATGATGAGCGAATGAAGTTTCCGATTATACCTACCCTATAATTTGGTCCTAGTCTAGTTCTACCGTTCGACTGTTACGCCATTTATCTCCCCTACAAAAATGAGGCTTGAGGGTGGAAAGAAACTGGTGGCCCCAACCAATCCCGTAGTTCTCAAAATATCATACTTTAGGCGTTGGACACTACACCAAGCTAGTGGCCATTAAGAAACTTGAAAATTGTAGAAATGCCGCCGGAACCCTAGTGGTAGATTTTGAGCCCAACCCCTCAATGTATGCACCAATTTTGCAAAGCCAAACGAATACATTAAGATCATAGCTAATATAAGAGAGAATGAAACCCCCAGAGAATATAGAGAAGTCTGAAAACCAAACGCCATACTAGCAATGCCATCCTTTCCTCACACTTCTTCGTAAGCCCACTGTCGGAGGCTTTGAGGGAATGTCGCTGCCCTTGTCACTTGAGATCGTTGCCACCAATATATTCCAAGATGAAAATGAGTGCTCAGTATAAGTCTCAGAGGTGGTGGGTGGGAAAACAAAGAACGCGGGCTATAGCGAGCCTCGAAGCGAGAACGCGGGTTGCAGCGAGCTTGGAGGTCTGCAACTCCCAGGAGTGCGATGGTCCTATATGTGCTAGAGCTATGGCCTCCCGAGCAAGGACGCGACCGACTCCGGACTAAACTTTTTTTCCACCACCCCCGAGGCAGATTCCACGCGCTTTGCCCAATTGGCAATGGGTTGTTCCAACCCTACATTTAGTACTTCTGGTAGCTCCCTACCGTTGGAAGGATGCTGCCGATTCTGAAAGTTACGGCAGTATTGCAGATCGTTCTGGAGCATAATCTATGGTTCTTGTAGTTTGGTAGTTTGCGAGGAGGATTATCCCGAGAGGTCTTTCCTGAAGGCAACACTCTGATGGCAACTCGCTCACAACCCAATGGTCACTAGGGTATCGCAGCAGGCTCGCGTGTAGCACAGGAGAAAAGCACTTCTGTGGTGGTGGTCTGTAGAGTGGAGATGCTCGGTGAGAACGATGCGGATGCACATGGAGCTTTTTACTAGCTGGCTAGAGACTAAATACAGGTAGAGAGCATTCAACACAGAAAACAGGAAAAAATCTATACAACGGGAAAAACTCCCAAAACAATAGTTACGACCCCTAAGCCGGTCGTACCATGAACTAACCATGGTACCTTAGCAACTATCAGATGGCCTTCTATCTATCACTTCCTTCCTTCCTTTGTTGTCCGAGGATGTGCTGAAGAATGTGGATATAGGATGGAATCCCAAATTGAGGGGAATACAGAGGTAGGCTAAGCGATCGATATAGGGTTCAGGATGTGTTACTTGTGTTTCTTTTACACACCCATCCCCACAGTTTGTGGTTTTAGCTGGATGCGAACGGAGTTGTACAAAACCATATCTCTTGTGGTTCCTATGCACATACTCGAGTAGTGCCCGAGTACCAAGAGAACCCTGTCGTTCTACTCTCCGCCGCTCTGCTATCTATTTCTGCAGTAGTAGCCACTAAAGGAAAATAAAACTAGAGGAAAATAAAAAAATCCACGGAGATATTGAAATTTTGAGGTTGTTTCTTCTCATGTTATTAACTTTCCCGGATGATCTAAATTTGATATGGGGTCTGCTGTTTCTTGGAACTTTCTTTCCTCGATCTGTATGAGCGCCAGGAGGATAGGATTAAGGAAACCATGGACATTGGGAGGGCTCTACGCCCCGCTTAGGGGGCGGGCCTGTATTCCAGGAAGTGCCTCCTCTTTTCCCGGGCGAACCTTCTCAATACCTTGCACTTGGCGACAAATCTTTCGGACTCCCACAGCTGGGGAATATACTATGGTACAAGTGAAACATTTGAAAAGAATTACTTCACCCCCGGCCCCCTATAAGATGGCAAGGAAATTTTAAAAAAATAAACTGAAAAAAGGAAGAATAACCCTAATTGATCGTTAGAGTTTTAATTTTCTCAAAGTTTTCAAAGGATTTCTGTGGATTGGTCTGTCCACAATTAAGAGTGATGTGTTCTGGGTGATAACATATGCCAAGAAGTCGAGGGGAATCTCTAGACCCCTTACTCTAGGTCTCAGATCATCTTTAGAAATTGTGAAAAATAGTTCGAAAAATACCCAGTGGCTTTGGGTTATTTTTTCGATTTTATTATTTTTATTTTAAAAAATTATTTGAAGAATAACGAAACCGTCGATGCACTGTGAATAGTTTGTTTTTTGTTACTATCTGAAACCTTTTGAATGGTATGTCTCAGACAAAGGTGGTATTGGAGAGGTATGCACAAGAATGCATGGTATTGAAAAAAGTGCTGCATTCTCTATTTGCGCATCGGGCGGCTTGCGCGATCAAGGCACAACCTAGTCACATTGGATGCTCATCTAAGGCGTGTCCTATGATAGTGCTCGAGTATGATACTAGTGCTCGAGTGCCGGAGCATATACTCGAGTGGAGGGGAAAATAACTTGCTTGGAAGCTCCAAGACGGCAGTGGTCGTGTGCTGGCAAGGCGGTCACCAGACAAGACAAGGATTGATCCCGCCGTCACAGCCTAAAAGTTATAGTCAAATATTTCCTCACCGTTCAGTCATTACCGTATTATCTTGAATAAGAGAGAATTGTCTCAGGACGTCTGAGTTTCCTATTTTGGTGGGCACGGAAAAAACACTAGCAAAATAAAGCGACGGATAACTAAGAGAGGAAACTCAGCCGTCCCGAGACAATTCTCTCTTATTCAAGATAATATGGTACATAACCGGGACCACTCGTACTCAAGCACTACTAGTACTCGAGTACCGGTATATAGTGCAGCCCTATAGTACATCATGCAAGTCAAGTCAGGAAAGGAGATAAAATACCGTACTCTTTTAGCTCTTACCAGGAAAAAACAAAGTAAAGGAAAAGCCTTCGCCATACTGCATTCTCGCCCTCGGGTCATACCAATCGTGCGCAGCTGCAGTCACCTTCCAGGGGGTGACGGGAACCAAGGATCAGCCTCCGAACTGTGCCATACCGGTGTGCCCTGAGGTGTTTGATAGGGTAGTGAGAGCAGTCATGTCGCTCGATCGGGCCCACGGAAAAACTCTGTTTAGTAGTTAGCTTGGCGCACACACTTTAGCACATAAGCCGCCTCTCATGTAGACTAGACTAACAACGAACAACCACACCGAGGAAAGCAAGCCAATCAACAACCTTTTCTCTCCTTCTCAATTCGTTCAAGCGCATAGCTCCCTACTTCACCCTTGTCAAGGCCTTTAGGCAATTCATCGTCTGGTCAACTTTCCACCTGTTTGTCTTCCGGTATATCAATAGGTCACACATACGCATGGGAGGGTGATTTCGGCACGCGCGACACACAATCCAAACTAAACGGGTCCTGCGAAATCAGCCCAACAAGTGGTGCTCTGAAACGGATTGGTGTTTAACTCGACGAACCTGCCTACCCGCTCTCGCACTTGGGAAATTCGCTGTGTGAAAAAGGTGAAGAGGGAACCTGTTTATTGCGCAAGGCATCTGACACTAGCCATTTGATCTGTGCGTACCTGCCGTCAAGATAGAGGAGGCAATTGAAGAGGGGTCTGTGATCGCAGACCCAGTACGCCCGGACTCACGTGAGGCAGACGAAAGGTCATCAGTGGGAGAGGACGAGCTCAACACCTTATACTACAAGCGGAACGGCAAGTGGTTCTCAATTGCGACGGAGGCCTTACTCGATCCAGAAGACAATTACGACATCTACTCTTCACCAACTAAGCGCGAGCACGACCCTCTAAACCCTCTGAAGTACGCCGGATCGCGGTTATCAATTCCTTCAAGCGATGAAAAGGACGATACACCCCGCTCTGTGGTAGTTATGAGTTTGCCGCCGGGAATGAGGTTGACGTTTACGGGTGAAGGTGGTACTAGGATCAAGGACTTTCTGCGCTGGGTTAATTCATAGTATGCTATGCTTGGGAAGGACTATGACGGAAGTACGCTGGAGTCGAGAAGAAGGCGTGTCGCCCAAATACATGTTTCATGTGTGCCACAATCTGTCGCCGCTAACTTTATAAACGCTCTTGATGATGATGTTTTTTGGGATGAGGAAAAATTGAAGGATGCGTTGGTTGAGCAGTTTCACGACGGTGAGCTGGATGACTTGGCCAAAGTAGATATCCTTTCTACTATGAGAGATTTTCAACAAGGCGATCGGGATGTCTTCTGGTACTCACGCAAGGTTTTGAGGTTGTTGAGAAGGAAGCCGGCCGGGTTGCAACACCACGACGATATTCTGATTGACTATTATATCGATGGTCTCACTAGCCGACGTCTGCGCGATTTGGCCATCTCCAGCTTTTGCAAGGCCAGTTCCCGCGAGGCCCCGTACAAGGTTGTTAAAAGTGTCATACGTTTGGCCTCTCAGTTGAAACTCAAAGGCTACAAGTCTCATGGACGCAAGAGGGATGATGACGATGACGACGATGACGACGATGACGAATCTAGTGACACAGACAATTCGGACAGCGATGACGAGTCGGATTCCGATGACTATTATAGTCGTGCCCGGAATGGAAGAAAGTCGAAGAGGTCTGAAAGGTCGAAGAAGGGAAGGAGTAGACGGGAGAAAAGGTGTAGGAGTAAGAGCAGGAATGGTCGCAAGGGTCATGGAGATTCTGTGAAGGAGCAAGTGAGGAGGCTTAGCGGTATGATGGAGAACATGATGAAGATTCAACAGGCTGCCATTACATCAGCAAAAAAAGCATTTGCTCCAGACGGATAGGCATTGCATCCGGACGCAGGAAATCCGTCTGGAGCATCCGGTCCGCCCAGCCCGCCCTCAGATGGCCCCAGCACAATGGTTGCATCCTAGTCCGTTGGGTGCAATACAACCCGCATCCTGTCCACCCAGTGCACCTGGATGGTCCATTTCACTCCCTAATCTCCCGATGAAACCCAGGGTAAGTGACCCATAGGGCTCTGCATTGTGCAACTCTCCCTGCCCCTGATGGCCTCTACTTACAACAGACTACTTTATCACCGGGTAAAGGCTGTTCAGGCGAAAAAGGATCTAAACATGGGATGACTAACCATCTATTGTCCCGGTAACGACCCAAAACATACCCCTTATTTGATCACTGCTAACAACTGTCGCAAAAGGTTTCTAAGTTCTTCCCACCTTGTATTAGGCTTCATGATCGAATGAGTTGACCTATTGAATATTATCAACCTTCGGAGAGGGGCATGCTCATCCATCCAGGTTGACACTATTTATTACTCCTAAGCGAGCGGATTCCAATGAGGCCATTCCTGACTGTAGCGGATTCCAAAGAGGCCCTTCCGGACTCTACCGGATTGCACTGGGGCCCGGGCAGACTCTAGCGGATTGCAATAAGGCCCTGGCAGACTCGAGCGGACATCAGCCAGTGCCCGGTGAGGTATCTGCCTTTTTCTTCCTGCTGACCTCTATAGCCATGCGGACGCTTCGAAACCTATACCATTCGATTCCCCTCGGCGAGCGGACTCCAATGGGACCATTCCCGACTCTGGCGGACATCTGCCCCCTGAGATATCAGCCTTTTTCATCCTGCTGACCTCTATAGCCAGGCGGATGCTTCGAAACCTGTACCATTCGATTCCCCTCGACCGGCGGATTCCAATGCACCCTGTCCCGACGCTGTCCGACCGCTGGTTGAAATGTTATCGAAACCTTTGTACTTGAGTTCCCCGGGCAAGTACTTTCAAATTGGCGGCTACTGGGTGCTATAGGCATGTGGACACTTAGAGACCTATACCATTCGATTCCCCTCGGCGAGCGGACTCCAATGAGACCCTTCCCGACTCTGGCGGACATCTGCCCGCTGAGGTATCTGCCTTTTTCACCCTGCGGACCTCTATAGCCATGCGGACGCTTCGAAACCTATACCATTCAACTCCCCTCGGCGAGCGGACTCCAATGAGACCGTTCCTGACTCTGGCGGACATCTGCCCGCTGAGGTATCTGCCTTTTTCATCCTGCTGACCCCTATAGCCATGCAGACGCTTCGAAACCTATACTATTCGATTCCCCTCGGCCGGCGGATTCCAACGCACCCTGTCCCGATGCTGTCCGACCACTGGCTGAATGGCTATACATACTTTTGTACTTGAGTTCCCCGGGCAAGTACTTTCAAATTGTTGGCTACTGGGTGCTACAGGCATGCGGACGCTTCGAGGCCTATACCATTCGATTCCCCTCGGCGAGCGGACTCCAATGAGACCCTTCCCGACTCTGGCGGACATCTGCCCGCTGAGGTATCTGCCTTTTCCATTCTGCTGACCTCTATAGCCATGTGGACGCTTCGAAACCTATACCATTCGATTCCCCTCGACCGGCGGATCCCAACGCACCCTGTCCCGACGCTGTCCGACCGGTGGTTAAAATGTTATCAAAACCTTTGTACTTGAGTTCCCTGGGCAAGTACTTTCTAATTGGCGGCTACTGGGTGCTACAGGCATGCGGACACTTAGAGACCTATACCATTCGATTCCCCTCGTCAGGCGGATTCCAACGCACCCTGTCCCGACGCTGTCCGACCGCTGGTTAAAATGTTATCAAAACCTTTGTACTTGAGTTCCCCGGGCAAGTACTTTCTAACTGGCGGCTACTGTATGCTACAGGCATGCGGACACTTAGAGACCTATACCATTCGATTCCCCTCGGCGAGCGGACTCCAATGACACCCTTCCTGACTCTGCCGGACATCTGCCCCCTGAGATATCTGCCCTTTACATCCTGCTGACCTCTATAGCCATGCGCACGCTTGGAAACCTATACCATTCGATTCCCCTCGACCAGCGGATTCCAACGCACCCTGTCCCGATGCTGTCCGACCACTGGCTGAATGGCTATACATACTTTTGTACTTGAGTTCCCCGGGCATGTACTTTCAAATTGTTGGCTACTGGGTGCTACAGGCATGCGGACGCTTCGAGGCCTATACTATTCGATTCCCCTAGGCGAGCGGACTCCAATGAGACCCTTCCCGACTCTGGCGGACATCTGCCCGCTGAGGTATCTGCCTTTTTCATTCTGCTGACCTCTATAGCCATGCGGACGCTTCGAAACCTATACCACTCGATTCCCCTCGACGGGCGGATTCCAACGCACCCTGTCCGGACGCTGTCCGACCGCAGGTTCAAATGCTATCACAACCTTTGTACTTGAGTTCCCCGGGCAAGTACTTTCAAATTGTTAGCTACCAAGTGCTACTGTTTTCTAGACTAGCTTTAATAAATATATGCCTATTTTACTATCTAAATGACTCAAATAAGTAAACATGAGTAATACTGCATGGATCTTTCCGGACAATTTGGATATTCTCCACAGTTTTCACTAACTTATTCAAAGTCCTCGAAGGTAGAGTTGTTGACTTGGGAGGTATCTGATGATAGTTAGTTACACCTGAGTACTTCCACTAATGTTCTATCCTATCAGGTTGCGTCCGGAGAACCTTTCTGTGTCGTGTACCTTCTGAGTCCTTGGTTGCGTCTGGTGTGTCTGGGCGGCATGGACCCCTGTCCACAAGCACCCAATAAAAGACCGCACACCCAGAACGCGAGTTTACGTTCTATGCGCCTGGACCGCCGGACGCACAGGGAGCACGGGGTGCGTCCAGGTGTATGCTTCTTCTTTTGCTGATGTACACCTAACGCTCCCGTTGTGCCTAATCGGCCTGAGCCCAATTTTATTCCTTTGGATACATATGCTATCGGAGACAACTACGGAAGACTTCCACCTTCTGTTCGATATGCCTATGAACAGCGAAACGCTAGCCAGTCTAATACTCGCCGTGCTGAATATCCCAATAGGAGAAATCCAGCGCCGCAAGCTGTGGAGTACAATCGGGAATACCACGGAGACGATATACCACCTTTTGACGGAAGATGCCAGCGTGCTCGACGTGGAGGCCCTGCTAACACAGACTTTTATGATTCTGTGAGACGTCCGATGGAGTCCTCGCATTTTGTCCAGAATACCTCCCATATGTATGAGGGGAATTCAGCATCGCAGCCTATCGTTGGGCCAAACGGAGGACTATATTATCCTGCACGCAACCCGGTCGTTTGCTACAACTGTGGTGAGGAGGGGCATGTGCGTCCTCAGTGCCCGAGAATGAGATCTCAAGGCCCCAGTTATACGTCGGCCGGACAAGACGTGGTACGTCCAGATATCCGGCGTTCAGACGATATACTACCACCACTACCACCACCACCACCTGTGAGAGGCTCAGGCCAGAATGTCAGTGTCGTGGAAATTGCTATCAAGTCATCAGCACTCGAGGGAGTAAAGGTCCGGGAGGTGACAGCGACAACGACGGAGGAGACAGTTGATCTCAGGCAATTTGTCAACCGCATTGAGGAAGTTGATAGAGGGGATGATCTCGAATCGGATGGAACTGATGAATCGTTTGAGGATGATGATGACGCGGTACCAGTCATGGCCGGAGAGCGAGCCCGCCGTTTCAGTGAATTGCCACCCGAGTTTGATGGTGAACCTGGGCCTGCGAGACAACGTCGCCGGACAACTTACACTGCCGATGATGAAGAGGGAGAAGAAGAGACTCCAGGGAGGCCAAAAGCTAAGGCAAAGCCTCGCGCGCCTAGGAAACCTATTCGAATGATGGCAGGCAGGGAGAAGTTTGATTTTGTCGGCGCCTTTCGTGACTCCCCCGTTACTGGTCTCAATTGGGGATCTTTCTTCGATCTTGCACCTTCCATTAAGCGGGATATTTGCTATCAACTCGTTCAGGAATGCACCCGCAACAAACGGAAGGGAAAAGGAAAAGGAAAAAAGGTTACGATTGAGGAAGTCCCTGACGAGCAGGAGGTGTCAGCTGTCGTTACTGATCGGAATCTGGGCGATGTGATCAACTTCTACACCAAGGGGATAGTTACTACGGAGAAGGGAGCGTTCCGTGTCTCGAGGATCTTGGTCGACGCCGGCCCGGTAGTGAACCTCATGCTTATTCATCTTCTCGAGTACATGGGTGCAAAACTACGGAAGGCTGGAGGTATGGTGATACGCACTGCGACAAATGCTCTTGCTAAGATAGCCTACTATGCGGATATAAGTATTACGATTGCCCATGTCGAGTGTGATCTCCGCGTTTATGCCCTTCCGAGAGAATACAAACCGACATACCCCCTCCTTTTGAGCAGACGTTGGTTGCAAGCCGTTAAAGCCAAAGGGGATTACTCTACAGGTCAATATTACATCATGAACACGTCTGGGTTCCAGGTCCGTATTCCTCGCGACAGAAAAGCAACTTTAAGCCCTCAGAGCCACCGCCCTCGTGTTCCCCTTGTAATGAGAGACAAGAATACGAAGAAGCGTGAGCTATCAACAGAGATCGAGAAGGAACTGGAATATCAACACGCGGCGGGTGAGAACTTCTTTAACGATGTTGTGAGAAAGATAATACGTCAGGCGCGCGAAGAAATGAGAAGAGAGGATGAGGAGGAAGCTGAAGGAGGCTGTTCTTCCGAGGACTCGGAAAACTAACTCCACCAGTTGATGCAGTAAGCCGGTTGGCTGGTGATCAGGATACTAGTACGTTAACGACTACGGATTTTACAGGTTTACAGTTTACGTATACAAATGATAACGAGAACGAGAACGGATACATGGATTTGCTTGATGATTATGAGGACGATGAAGACGAAGATGAAGACGATGAAGGTTGCAGTGCAGATAAAGATGAAGAGAGAACTGTTGTGAGCGCTGATGTACTGAGTAGGAGCGAGATTGTTGTGGGGCAAGGATCTGTTACGGTGGAGAACGATATGTGTGATAGTTTGGATGTGGGATTGTTTGGCCCGGATGATATTTACTTTTACGGAGAAGTTGGATGCTGGAAGGACAGTGGGAAAGATTCACAGATGGTGAACGCACGACAGTTTGAAAGAGAAGGATGCACCGAGATGACTATATCCGATGATGAGAAGGAGGAGTTCTACATGGAGGACACATTCGACGATAACGCTATAACCCTTGAGGTTCCTGAGGAGTACGATCGGTGCACGGATAATAAGGAGGAGAGAGTGGAAGCTGAAGAGGAGGAGTTTGGAAGGGTGTTACAGTTTCCGACGGCAAGAAGGCCAGTGGATTATAGGAGGACGTTAGCGGAGGCTACAGAGAAAGAGGTGGATGACTGGTTTACGACTACGAATATCACGTTGGGCGCACAGTTGAAGGAGAAGGAGGAGAAGGAAGCCAAGCTATTGCTCTACACCTGGAGGGATGCATTTGCGAGCCAAATAGAAGAGATGCCGGTGACGGACTTGGTTGAGCATCGAATACCAGTCTATCCAGGAGCGCAACCACGGCGTACTAAAGACAAGATATATACGAAGGAGGAACGAGACTGGTTGGACGTTAACCTGCCACAGCTGGAAAGAGCGGGAGTTATTGGAAGATCGGAGTCGCCCTGGTTACATCGTACGAAGTTTGTGAGAAAGAAAGATGGAGGTTTGCGAATGGTCCACGTTTTCTGTCCGGTCAACGAGGCAACAATGTTATCAAGCTATCCAATGAAGCAGATCGAGCCTGTCATAAGCAACCTAATGCAATCCAAGTACTCTATCGACTTTCAAGCCGACGCAGCGAACGGTTTCTGGGCAGTGCCTATGTACGCTCCTCATGCATATCGAACTTCGTTTTCTACGTACGACGGACAGTGGCAATATTTGAGAATGGGACAGGGGCTTTCTGGCGCGCCTCAGACATATACGTGGATGAAGGATATATTTAGCGGATACATACCAGCACCAAACCCGGAGCCAACGTTAAACAAGTCTTCCTTCGGAGCGTTTGAGTGTTTTGTCGACGACGATTTCGGCGCACACCCTGATTTTTCCTCTCAATTTGAGTTCCTTCACAATCATTACTTTCCGCGCCTTATGTGGGCCAAACTCACGTTAAAGGGTAGCAAATCCCGTTTCTTCCTCGACAAGATTAGCCCTCTTGGATATGAGAGTGACGGCAGCGGTCTTCGGCCTTCATTAGACAAGGTTAAAGCGATACGGGAATACCCACGACCTACGTGTTTGGCGGAGATCGAGCAGTTTCTGTATATCCCGATATTCTTACGGCAGTTTATTCCCGGACGAGTCGAACATGCTAGGATTCTCAAGGAGGCCGTACAGTACACTGATAACAGTGACAGTATAATGAATCGAACATGGATCCCGAATGGCAAGAGGGGACATCCCAAGAGAGTGGAGTGTGGAATGAAGTGGAAGGAAAAGCAGGAGATGGCTTTTACAAGTGTGAAGGCATCGATAATCGAAAACGTCGTGTACGGTGGTGACGAGACAAAACAGTATCATTTGATGACCCACGCCTCTAAATACGCAATCGGTGGTGTGCTCTTTCAATTGCCTAACGTTCCGGCGGGAGCAAATATGTTGGTGGCAATGAGGAAGAAGATGAAAGTGATTATGTTCATATCTAAACGGCTCTTATCTTCAGAGACTCGGTACTCGACAACGGAAAGGGAAGCGCTTGCTATCTTGAGGTGTTTGGAGGAGGTCCGGTGGTTGATATTAGGCTCTCCCTACGCCACAAAGGTCTACACGGACCATTCGGCACTTGTTAGTTTGTTGAAAAAGGATGACGCACATGGAAGAATTGTTAGGTGGCAAATCAGGCTTTCGGAATACGACGTTGAGTATATTCACATTCCCGCAAGAGAGAATGCGTTATCAGATTGCCTGAGCCGTATGAGAGTTATGGAGAGCATGCTCGCCGAGGACGGAAAGGCATTTGGCGAAGGTCTGGAAGTATATGCATTGGAAGGAGACTCTACATCCGGTTGGCAGGAATGGTTAGAGGACGAATGGTACCTGGCTGTCGTACATTTTAAGCTTTTCGGAGATTTCAGCACGTATCGTGATGGTAATGGCGAACATTTGATACTACATCGACGCCGTCTCACCCGGCAGAACTCTAAGTCCTATCGTTTGCTTCATCTACAGTCTCCGGATACTTCTGACGCCTCGATAACGCACCTTACGGGAATCACAAACCCGGATAGCCATTACACTACAAAACCTTCTAATCGTCTCGTATTCATTGAGAGGAATAGCAAAGAAGCCTTTTGTGTCCGGCAGGGAGAAGTCGAGGCAATTTTATATCACTTACACGATTGCCACGGCCATTTTGCAGCCAGAGTTTTGATGCGCACGATCGTCGGACGTTACTACTGGCCTACCCGAGCGAAAGATGTTCACGTTTATTGTTCTACCTGTCCAAGTTGTCAGCTGATAGGCCTGTTAAAGCCCTCTGTTAGCCAAATGGCCATGGTTCACCTACAACCTCTCGACATGATGGGGTTTGACTTTGTCGGACGGTTTCCTGATACCCCCAGGGGGAACAAGTACATTATCATCGGAGTCGACTATTTTAGACGTTTCTTATTTGCTCAGGCGGTCCCGGATAGTCAAGGAAAGTCAGCAGTATCTCTCTTGATGCGAATAGTCCAGCAATTCGGATGGCCTCGAGCAGTGTATACTGATAACGGCGCTCACTTTGTTTCCGGCGAGTTTGCTAAGGTCCTGAGTAAGCTCTCCGTCATACATCTACCCGCTCCGAAATCACACCCACAGTCAGTCGGTTTGGCAGAGCGATACGTCAAGCTTTTGGTAGACGGCTTAAAAGTCACGGTAATGCAGCGAAAGTTACCACAGGGAGATTGGGATCTGGTTGTTGACTCAGTCGTGCACGCTATTAATACTCGAGTTCTTAGGGTACACGGATTCAGCCCGGCCGAGCTACTATTGGGATTTAACCCTAACAGGACGGGATGGGATGTCAACCCTAATACTGAGCGCGCGGTAGCAGCACTTTCTACCCAGGTGGCCTCTGGCACGAATCCATGGAAAGGAGAGGGAGAAGAAGAAGAAGAAGCAAGACTCGCCGACCGACAGCTGGAAAGACACGCCCGCATTGATGATATACGCCAACAAGCCGCTTCAGGAGTTGTGGAGGAAGCCCAAAGACGTGAAGAACGACAACGACCTATGCGTCACGCGCCACCTAAGGACGGAGACTTAGTCCTACTAAGGAGGTTCTTGCTCGACCAACGCCGGGGTAGCAAACTTGAACCAAGATGGGAGGGCCCGTACGTTCGATCTGATTTGGCCTGGCATGGGAAAAGTGGACGTCTGTGAGATTTTAACACGGGAGAGAGTGTCCGAGTGAAGAAGGGTGCTTTACGTGATCGTGTTCACTTGAACGATCTCAAAGTTTATCTACGGCGGAAGATTGCGGCTGAAGCAGGTGTCACGATGGTGGATATCTTAGAGTATGAGAAGAGAGTGATGATAGACTTGGGCGAGCTGGAGGATGTATTTAGCTTGGAGAGAACTGAGGCCGGAGGAAGGCGAAGTGTGGAATGGATTAACGGAGCTCAGGGAATCGGATAAGGAAGCAAATCATGTCTAGTCACTCGGTGGTTTGTACTGAGTTTTATAGGGGACGATGGAGTGTTTTACTTGTTTTTCTTTTGTTTGTATGCCTCCGGGGTCGAAGGCTGGAGAGAGAGGGGGTCCTTGTGCCCTGTGGTGTTTGATAGGGTAGTGAGAGCAGTCATGTCGCTCGATCGGGCCCACGGAAAAACTCTGTTTAGTAGTTAGCTTGGCGCACACACTTTAGCACATAAGCCGCCTCTCATGTAGACTAGACTAACAACGAACAACCACACCGAGGAAAGCAAGCCAATCAACAACCTTTTCTCTCCTTCTCAATTCGTTCAAGCGCATAGCTCCCTACTTCACCCTTGTCAAGGCCTTTAGGCAATTCATCGTCTGGTCAACTTTCCACCTGTTTGTCTTCCGGTATATCAATAGGTCACACATACGCACGGGAGGGTGATTTCGGCACGCGCGACACACAATCCAAACTAAACGGGTCCTGCGAAATCAGCCCAACACCGGTACTTATCCAGGGGGTTGTGGGAAAGTCTGTCGAACCTCCCCTGATTGGTTCTAGGCCCTCAGGGCCACTCAGAGGACAGAATTTGCTCTGGCCTGGTGCCAAGAGTTCCACAGACTTTTTTCCTTTACCAAATTATGAAGAAATCCACCAATTATGTGCTCTTGGAGGCTTCCATTCGCGTGCAAACCCCACATAGTGATGGTGCGGTCTCGCTACAATCTGCACGGGCTGAATACTTTATTTTACCCTAGCTATACCAGCCTGGCTTCCGCTAGCTAAATAAACTAAGAAATCACAACCACCGGCTAAACCGTCTCGCATCCCAACAGTAGATAGAAAATCCTCCACAGGAGAAAACCAGTCGGTGGTACTTTTCAGATGTACTGTGGGATAGGCAGGAGCTATTTGTTTTGCTAGCTACATACCGGTTAGGTTTAGCTATGGTAAAATTTAGGAAATTAACGGCCTATGAGAGTAAGGTCCGACAGACTTTTTTTTTCTTTCTTTCCTTTCCTTTTTTAAAACTTTTTCCATTTCGCGCACTAAGCTACATCAAAGCATTGGCGCTGCCAACTACACAAATCCACTGCCGGCACTTCTTTTCCTTCTTATTTGCACTTCCCGATCCCTCCGCCGCCACCCCCGTCACTATACCCGTTCCCGTCTACTTCGCCAACTCCGCTATCCCTTTCTCAGCCGCCACCTTCATGTACGTGTAATCCTCCAATCTGCCCCTCTCCTCCACCCACACTCTATCCATTAAACATGATCTACCCAGACCTTGCATCTCCACCAATCTCCCATTCCCATCCACCTTAAACCCCCCTCCCACATCCTTCACCACTGTTCGACAGACTTTTGCGCACTCCCTAGTACAATACTCTCTTCACCATTTTTACGCCTGTTTCCTTCCTGAGAATTCTGGAGTCTGCTGCACGCAGCGGATTAGGGTGCGTATGCTCTGTGCACAAGATGATGGTATCGTTGATATTAGAATTGGGGGCAACCGCACCGATAATCCCTTTTTAATATCAGACAATCCTAAAATCGCAACATTTCTCCCGGAGATTTCTCATAGTGCCAAACAAGGCAAGGAGAATGGTCTTAACACTGCTTGCTAGGATGCCTACGCTAACATTAAATTTTCTTTCAAAAAGAGATTTATTGCCAATTTAAGGCGAAACGAGGCATCTACCTACTGTACATGTATTTTGGCATGAGAGAATATTCTAAAATTTGGTAGTGTTTCTAATGGATTTTTTAGATTATTTGTTTACGATTTTTTTGTTTTCTTAAATGGCGAAGCATTATTTTCGTGGCGGTGGGCCAATACTCGTGCCAAGGTTGCGCAGAGCGTCCGCAACCCTCGCATGTTCGCAGGCTCACAACCGGGGGCTCTAAAGAGGGCTCCACGCCACTAATCAGCTCAACGTAACTTTGTGGGTTACCATAGTAACGTTGTGGCTCAACAGGACTTTGCTTTGGGGCTAATAGTTACTGGTATTGAGCGACAAGCAAGGTCATGAAAACAGATGTAAACCAGAATAATATTATGGTACTCGCACAGCCGAATTGAGGGCAGCAATGCCTATATAGAGTGTCTTGCTTCAATTTGGCTCGCCACTAATGTCGGAAGAGCCATGTTGAGCCACAACGTTACTATGGTAACCCACAAAGTTACGTTGAGCTGAGTAGTCGCGTGGAGTTGGCAGGCACTCTTTAGAGGGCCCCATCTTGTGAGCCTGCGAACACGCGGGGGTTGTGGCCGCTCGTCGCAACCTCAGCACGAGTAGTGATAGATGGAATCCCATCTGATAGTAGTTAGGGTATGATAGTTAGTTTGGGTCAGGGACGCTTTAGGCATCCAGACTGTTGTTTGTGGATTTTTCCTGTTTTGCGTGTTGAGTGCGCTCTCTACATGCACTTAATCTCGGAGCTACCAGTAGTGAGTCCCCTACAATAGACATCTACATCCAGATTGTCACAACCACACGGAAGTGCTTTTCTCCTGTGCTTACCTCGGGAATGTAATGCATTAGGGTCCGTATGCCCGGATGGCGGTGATACCTTTTACTTAGTAATGAAAGATTATTGAACTGTGCTATGCGCGATTCCGCTACCCTACACTAGTTGTCATTAGCCTGTGAGCGACTTGCCATCAGAGTGTTTCCATCATTTTCTGCCCAAGAGATAGTGTGTAAATAGTGCAAACCCTACTACGACAAATGGGCAAGGCTGATCTTGGCTAAGAGGCACGAGTACTGCGGGAGGCCTCTCGGGGAAGGTGTGAAGGAGAGCATCCTTCCTTGTTGATTGCTATGGTACAGAAGGGTCTTAGATACGGGACAGAGGTCTATTGGTTGCGTCATGAAAGTCACAGTAACTAGCGGCAATATACCCATAGGCCATCTAGATGCCCGACGGTACCGTTACAGGCAATGTTGTAACGAAGGGGGGAGTTCGATCCAAAATGATGGAAGGACTAGGAACGCGCTCTTTCGAACCGGGGGGTTATAAGATAGAACCCCTTCTAACAAATCGGTAAACGGTGGCATTTGAAGGCAGTTGGAGGCAAAGAAACAAGTGAAATGATAGGGAAAGGAAGAAAAATGTAGAAGAAAAAGCAAATAAACTAGCACTGGCACTTCACCTCCTCGACTTCAGAGCAATAAATACTCACACCGCTAGGTTGAAGGTACAAATTCCGATAAGAGTTCCTGCTACTTTTGCTTATTAAGACATCAAATAACCTCCCCTCCAATCCCCATTTTCAGAAGCCCCGATTCTAACCCCCCCCCTTCTAACCCCCGGGTTCGATTATCAAATGCCTTCTTTGCAACACTGGTTACAGGTTGTTAATCTTTCAGTCCCGTTTACTGTACTTCACTTGACCTACGATAAATTATGTCCAAGAACTACATATACGTCAGCCATGCATGTCCTGGCAATACCCAGAATGCTAGGGTGCGAAGGCAATCGGTTTTACTCCATGAAAATTAATGGCTGTTTATACAGCCTCCGGTAGAAGGAATACGAAAATGCGGAAATTAAATGTCAGAAACGCAGTTGTTCAATTAGCTCGTGCACACGGAACGCTCCAGTCAAAACCCCAGAAGCAAGATCCCCGTTTTTCTATTTTTTCTGCATGAGGGTGTATTTGTGTTTATTTTAGCTAGCTGACGGCAGATCGGTACATCAACAGTAGGATAAGTTTATGATCCTGAAGACCCTAAGAATATATCAACTACACGGACCCCAAAAAAAGGTTAACGTCTGGATTTCTGCACATCACTACCATCGTTCAGGTGTCCCATCCTGCATGCTGGCCTCCGGCAGCCCTTGCTGCAACGCGGTATGAAAGACAACAGTCTATTTTCCGGGAATGAGGCAGGATAGGGAGGAGGGAGCTGGTAGAGCTTGTCCTGGCAGACTTCCTTTATTGGGGGGCGCCGCGCGGAGTATAACAAAATTTTCGATATACTCCTATCTGGTATTGCCTCTCCCTCGCCTGGTAGCTATTCTAACGATTATTTGGGATCTGGTAGTTCACCTTGCTGCTCTCTTCACAGCCCATCACTCACTCTAAGTATTATACCTAATTAGGTATCGGAATTTCCGTATGAGAGTTGCTAGCTTCAAGAGAGAGTGAAGAATGGTTAAAAGTGCGGACAGTATAGTTCAAGGAATGCGGATCAGAGTTGTTCCAATGTCTATTGTACATGCTACTTGGGTACCAGGTGGTGGTACTTATGCCTGTGCGAGGTTTCTATATACCGTGCCAATGATGTGAGTCCCCAGTGTGCCCTGCTGGGCATACAACGTCACATTGAAGTCATTGCTCCAACATTAGGTGTTGTAAGAAATGGCTGTTATGCTTCCGGATAACCTCTGAAATGAAATATATGGATTCGGAGTAGGGCAGAATGGCTGGGACGAACGGGCTGGCTGGAATGAAGTAGGAGGAATGAAATGGATATGATGGAGTGGACTGGACTGGACGGAATGTTGTGGAATGGCTGGAATGGGTAGATTGAGTGGTTGGAACGGATATCTATGAGGCTGGAAATACTTGGTATAAATGATAGTAGTCTACTTGCAATCTTAGGTTGACAGGGGAGTATTTTTAGTTATTTACTTTATTATACTTTACTTACGTTTTACTATATTAGGGTTGTTTAGTAACCAGATAAAGGCCAAAATACACGAGAATTACGCCTTTTCAAGCTATCAAAATCCGACCACCATAGGTGGAAACAGCATGAAAACCCTTTCAAAAAGTAATTTTCTATAATAGAACCTACACAAAAAAGTGCGGAACTTTCCCTTTCAACTCTCTTAGAGTAGTGAGGAGTAGAATGTCCTTTCCCTTATACCTGCCAAGACAAGGTTTTTGTATGGGAAAGACATACTCCCCCCCCTCCACCTTACTCAGTTCATGCGCTCACTGCTCTCTGTAAACTCAAGGTGGAAAGCTGAAATAAATATATCTTATACTTCGGCTGTGCTATATTTTTTCGGGGGATCCCCAAACCCGAGTTTCAAGATATCTGTGGAAATACGATAGCTCAAAAACCTGCTGTTTTGGTCGGTACTGGCCTCTGTCTGGTTATGATACTAAACGACCGCGATTGTACTGTACCCTTCACCTCCCACCCCGTTCTGAGGTTCAGCCCCGCACAAGTACAGTATGATACTCCTCTAAAATCTGTCACCCTTTCACGGGCACTTATTACCATGTGCTGTCCCCCACGTCAGGGCCTCCAGCATGTATCCTTTGCCCTGGAGAATTCATCTGGGAAGCTGCCGGCGACGCTAATATTTTTCCAATTTTCCCCAAAAGTCTTTAAGATGAGTTGAGAATAGGGTGAAGGTTTTTCTGTAATTCTCTTGAGCTTCTTGGCACATAAACTACCAATGACCGTTCTGCTTTTAATTAAGAGTAGGCCAGGGTATACAAATGTTTCCCCACCCAAAACAAAGGTCTGAAAATATAAAAATCGATTGGACTTGTCCCTCCTCTTTCAATCTATGTTTCTCCCCTGAATCTTTCTCAACAGGTCTGTGATAGACCAAAAGAAAGGTGATCATGCGCTAGACAAAGGTTCTACTCTTCCGATGGTAGATTTCCCGCATCCTGGTATTGAAGGACAAACAGGATCCTAGTGCACTCTGAGGAGGCTGCGATCAATCACTATTCGTGGGTAAAAGGAGGCGTGCCGGAGAAACCAGGGAGGTCGAAGGGGGGGAAACGCATCCGAAGGGGGGCAGACGTCTCCCACCCAGCCCGAAGTCCAAAAGTAATAACAGTAGAATCAAAGTGGCTGCAGAACTGCATGGCCGAATACAAGCCGGGAGAATCGTGGAGGCGGGAAAGAATAACATTTGCTGGCTCCTGGTTCCCCTTCTCCCCCTTGTCCCCCCTCTCATTCCTCCCAGAATCAATGGCTGGCGGATGGAGGGCATGATATAGGAATCCCGAGTGTTACAACACACGACCAACGATGGTCCTGGCCAACTAGAACTATCAACACTCTAGGTCTGCGAAGTGAAATCAGAACTTTTGATAAACATCCCCCCACACAGTATCCGACAGGTTTTGTTGCCTAAAGCATGGAATTTAAGGGGTTTACTCTACTGCTTAGTTTTTTTTGAAATAAACTCAATGTTCAGGAAAGGTCAGGATACTTCTAAACTTGGACATGCAAAATTGTGCCCAAGAAAACAAATAATTTCTCCTTTTAGATGATCAATTCTCCGAAATCTCTTAGGGCTTGCGATTTTTTGAGGCAGCTGTCGGCTTCCTGCAATGTATGCTTCTAGCAGTGCTTCGCTTAGCTTTTTTTTAGAGAACCCCTAAGTTACTCAATACTTGATAGCCAAGATTTTTTAAGTCATAATGTGGTCATCGCCTGTCACTCGTAGTGAATATCCGTGCAAACTGTTTTAACAACTTAATCTCATTGATGAAGAACTCCGGACACTCCCCACTACTTACTCTCTACCGAAACAACCACTAACTCTCAGCATTGGCCCTGTATCATCTAGTGAGCTAAAGTATCTACGATACCATACTGAGAACTCGAATAGTTGAACCTCACGCTAGGACGTTGGAATTGCCTTTGCTGATAAGGCCTATGATAGCTCTTCACCACCCCCCCTTTTTTTTTGGTCTTAAACTGGGGCTGAGGGTGTCAGTTTTCACTATGCGCCCGCCCCCTTATCCGGGAGAGGGAATTTCGGACGCCTTGGCTCGAGGTTCAATTATTCCAGTTCTTACAGATGCAGAGGGATGATCCGGCATAAATGTTGAAACGGGTGTGCGCATTTATATGATTTAAACACCAGTAACAGCCCCGTGGGCTACACGCACTAGAGCAAATCGACTTGTTCTTACTAGAGCAACGGGCAACGCAAAAAAAAAATCCTTGACCCCATCATTGGCACGCGGGGCCAATGCGATAGCTAGTACAGCATTCTTTTAATTACGTGGCCGCCCCAAAAACCCATCCTCGCTAGCATTCTTGATAATATACGTTTCTCCACTTTAAGTTATCTCCCCATCTTACAGAATAGTATTAAAATTAAGATATATAAAATATGCTTGGGAAAATGCGTCTCTCCTTCATCCAGCCTGGGTATTCCTCAATTATCTACTTCCCCGTGTGGGGTGCGCGGATCAGGCGCCGGCGGAGGCCCCCTTCTCGGGATCTTTCCCCCCCGGGGGGTTTCGCTTCAATGCCTTTCTGATATAGGCCCCGAATGGGGACTTAGCAAATTTGTTCCTGAGTTTCACCACCTGTTCGCGCTCCCAGGCTACGACAACTAAATTAATTAGTAGCACCCCGGCAAGCATGGGGCCACTGTTCAGCCAGAAATTGAGTAGGGACCTCAGGTTGGAATCGCCGTTGAAATCTTTTATGTTGTTCATGCCGAAATACTGATAGGGTTCTTGTTAGAAAACAATCACATTACAGACAAGAGGTAAAATACCGAAGTAGCAAAGCTGAGAGGAAGAAACGCGTTTGTTACGAGAGTGAAACTACTTAATTTCTGCCCTTGCTGCAAAATTTCGTCCTGGGTCGCTTTGAGAACATCTGTTGTTTTCTGGATAGCGCCTTCGGTGCACGCTGTGGTTTCCCTGATGGCATTCTCGGTACGCTTGACTGCGTCTGTTGTTTCTCGAGCCGTTTTCTCAGAGCGTGATGCTTCAGCTTGATCAGACTTCAAGAATGCGGAGAGCTGTCGGGTCGTTAGTATTCTTTCTATGCGCTCGGACATGGGGAATTATACAATTTTTCTTCTAATATCCATGTTTTCTACTAGCCCCTTGACTTTCCTAATGAAAGATTCCCTCTCCCGAACCACCTCGTCAATAGTGTCCAAGGTGTCTGGCCATATCTGCTCGGGGTTTTCGGAGAGGATAGGGATCGGGGCAACATTTTTGTGGAAGGGATTCCGCCGGAGCGGGTACCCCCTCTCGAAATCTTTTCTCTTTGTTCGGTAATTTGTCAAAAATACGTTATGTAGGTCCTGGAGAACTGCAATTTGTCGCTCAGCCACACTGATAGTAGCGAACAAAGCTGCCGAAAGACTGTTAAGGGAGGCGAGGAGTTCTCGGACTCTCCTGTGCTTCCTCTTCCGAACATCACCCCGGCTGGCTAGCTCGTTCCCTTCCGACCCTCCCTCCACCTCTTGATTGTCCTCGGAGATTTCTGCATCTGATATCATTTGGTCGATATCCTCCTCCTGATCATCCCCGGGAATTAATTCTAGATTCACCCGGCCGGAAGAGGGAATAGACGAACTATTTTGCCCAATGATTCCCGAAGCTCCCCCAATGTCCATAATTCCGAGTCCGTAAGATTGGCGATCATGTGAACTGCTGCACGAAAGGCGCCGATACGCTCCTGAAAGCGGTGAAGTGGGACTTGATCTCTGGCACTGTCCTCCTTAGATCTGAATGTCGCCATTATATCTTCAGAAACTATTTAGCAAATATGTTTAAGTCAACAGCAGGCAAGGAAGTAAAGCTTACGGTTATCAAATATCATATATCGTGCCTGATGCACTAATATCTCCCTTATATCAGCTCTCTCCTCCGCTGGTGCCTTCCTTTTATCATCTCGCTCTTCCTCCTCCGATGTCTTCCCCATATCATCTCTTTCCTCTTCCGCCGGCGCCTTCCCCATATCTCTCTCCTCCTCCTCCTCCTCCTCCTCCTCAGCTGGTCTCTTCCCTCTATCTCCTCTCTCCTCCTCGGCTGGTGTTTTCCCTTTGTCATCTCCCCCCTTCGTTGATCTCTTCCTTATATCACCTCCATCCCCTTCACTACGGTCAGAAGCATGAACTTTCAGGCGTTTGAAATTTAGGAGGGTAACGCTCTCGCTCTCCAGACTTGGACCGACTCCCTTGTTATATCTTCCGAAATATGGAAACGATAGGAAAAGAATGAATCTATCTTCAGATGAACTGTCACCGGAGGACTCTGATAGTCTTTTGAAAGGTGCCCGTAATGAGATGCCAGTTCTAAAACGCCCATGACCAGGCAGTTCCCGAACTCTTTGTGAATATGCTTGCATGAAAGCAGCTTCAAGGCCGAGTTTTTCCGCCATCGAATCCAGTAGATCGCCATCCTATCTCCAGTAAGCACTCGCTCCAAAGGATGAAATTACTGCTGGGCTGCACAAGAACTTACGTATGTATCATAGCATTGGGGGAATTCACTTGAAAAAACCCATCGAATATTAGCATCCAAAGGATAAATTTGGCTCCCATAGAAGCCAGCCATTATACGCAGTGCAGCATTTCTTATAGCCCAAATTGGTGGCGAGAAGGCAGATTCTTGGGAGATAAACTCACATGACACCCAACCGTGGCCCCCGTGACTGTAATAGAGGGTCTTTCCCAGGGTTATTTATTATTTGGTCAAATTGTTTAGACCCTATGAGCTCACTCTTAGGGACTCGATATAATAGGTCATCATCCGCACCAAATCGTGGCGGGGGAGGACTGCCCTCCTCAGCCTGCGGATTTCCGCTTGCGTGCCTCAGGTAATCTGGGTCCAAGGAATAGTCAAAAATCACGACATCGCCCTCGTTCCCACTTCCCAGGCCCCCGCCCGCAGGGTTGTGGCTTGGGCCCAGGCAATCTCGCTCATCGTAGAATTCCCGTTGTTCATTGATGATTTCCCAACCGGCAAAATATTCCGCTAATTTCTGAGAGGGCGTAGGGGACTGCTGTGGAGGCTGCGATAATTCACCAACGGGCTCCACTGAGGGTCCGGGGGCTGAGAGAGGGTCTAGCGGGGGAGAGGTCATGCCCGGGTTGACCATCTCGACTTGGTAACGGGGAGTTTGAGGGAGGAATATGGGGCCAGTTTCGTCGCATATTACTAGAAAAATATTAGAAGTTGGTATGATAGGAGAACTCCGCTCTTATGTGGACATTCGGTCCGGCAGGGACTCCCACAATCCGTTCAGCTTAGGCTAAAAAGTTCAATCGCCTCGTGTGGCCGACCGCGCCGGGCATGAGGAGGAAGGTGCTTGTAGCAGGTAAGAAGTATTCGATACCGGGGGTGGTTAATTTGTACGGGGATACAGGGCCTGCGTTTTGTAGGTTCCACAGGGGGTTAGGGCAGTCAACCTCGCTTGTGGAACATACAAGTACTCGTACAAGTACAAAACTTAGGCCCTGCACCTTCGTCTGCGCACTCGGATATGCAGGGATTCCCGACAACACCTTTTTGAGAATCCCTGTTATCAGGTGCCTCTGGCCTGCTGCGAGTAAACTCAATTCAGAGGGAGGAATGCCAAGTCTGCGCATTACGCCGATCTGCCGGGAGGTGTGCTAGGGTGCGCACTTCAAGATTCTTATTTTATCCTCGTAATTTGTGCCGCGCCTGTGAGCGCCTAAGACAGAGATGGCTAAGGTGCTGTCTCAGTGTTCTCCAGCGATTACCGTATGCGCAAAGGAACGGTCATATTGCTAAATTAATATTAGCTCCGGTCTGAGGTCTGAATAATTGCGAATTTGTGGTGGTTAGCTAGAATTGCTTGTCAACCTGTATCCCAGAAACTAATATGGCCGACACAAGGTTTTCCCCGGCTCCAGTAGTCTGGGAAAGAGGGTGCACAAAGCTCTCTCAAGTTCTGGCCTGGCCGGTCGAAGTTAGATGTGTGTAATGCGATTCATGCAATTGAGTACGAGTACCTAAGTAGGTTGGATACCCGAGTACGTTGATTTTTGGCCAAGGAAAAAAGGCTGTCAGTCTCTCAGAGCATCAGCACACAGTTCTCCGAGTGGTCGAGAAACCCCGAGACTAATTAGAGCAAATTCGAGAAACTTACGCTTCATACCGTATTCACTGAGGAGTCTGTCCCGCGTGCCGCGGGTACTTTTATTTAAGATGTGCCTCCGGTATAGCCCCTAGCTAATTATCTTGAATCAGACATAGCCATAGGTGAGGCATGTTTAATAATTTGACTTCGGGGGTTAGATACTTGTACCAACCTCTCGAGAGCATTATTGTGGTTTTCCGAAAGGTTGGGAAAGGAGCCTACAGCTTTCCCCGCTTTTTTTTCAGAGCTTGATTGCGCAATAGTACCACCATGGGCCGTACTAAGAACTTCGCTCTGAAGAATCAGATATACTGTGGATTCTCGGGCTCAGTGGCTTGCCAAGTTCTAATTAAACAGAGAGCTCTGAAAAAAAAAAGGATTCGCAACCTTTTGTCCAGCGAGTTTTTCGCAACCTTTACGAAAAGCACAATACCAGACTCCTGGGGACCAACGATATCCGCGAATGTGGTGGTGTTTAAGTGGTTTCGGAATTCTGTATTTAGAGTAGTGGTAATATAATTGAATTACTAGACTAAAGCCGAGTATATTTTTGTTTTTTTGTCTGTCACCATTTCCCAGATACTTTCTCCTCAAACCCACATTCGATATCACTCTGAAACCTAAGCACTTGCGTGATCAAGTTATCATACAAGTACAAACTTAAATTAATGAACTAGGTACTCAGGGGTGTGTATGGGTGATCGGACGGACAGGGTCAGAAAATGTATGTATCAGCATACATTTTCGCACCCTGTCCGTCCGATAACCTACGTACACTCCCGAGTACATCACCAAAGCAAAGGTTGGGCTGAACCCCTTTCAAGCAACCTGCTCGAGAAACCTAAGAACGCTGGAAATAACTCATGAGATATTAAACAAAAGCATCTCTCCATATCGATACTGTGTTTCAGCTCGGTTCGGCCACTTCCATTTTGGGAACAAGGAGAGATTCTGTCATTTCAGACTTGTTTATGACCAATGGTTCCTGTCTGAATGTTCCACCCAAGAACGTGCACCGGCGCCAGGCCTCGGGGTCCAAGTTGTCTACTCGAGTAGAGCACTAAAGCGCTGCGCAAATGCAGTTGTGGAATGACCTAATTATCCCGCTCGCCCCTTTCCGATGTCTATTGAACTCAATTGCATGGGACACTTATGACAGCAAGTAGAGGAAACCCATCGGATCCTGGTACAATCGGTGGGTGCGGTGCGATGCTAGTGGGGGTAGAAAGTGATATATTCTGTTCAATATCATAAATTTATCTAAGCTGTAGGGTGACTTACGGGTATGTTCAGGGCAAATGGTCTCGCCAAGGAGTGACAGCCATTCACAGCTGCTCGCTAGCCCCAGCCGGGGACTACGCGGCAACCTCATTTACCCGGGGTTTCCCCATCCCTGCCGCGCATATTCTGGGCAGCGATGAAATCCGTGAACCCTACTGTAGTTAGTGGTTAGAAACAAGCTCGATAACCAAATAATGGAGCTTGGCCAGTAAGCAGCTTGGAAAATTAAAATTTGCCAACCACCACCCTTAAAGCATTCACGGAATTTCTTCTCTTTTAACATATAACGTTACCGCTACAAGTGCATACTCGAATAGCCGACTCGAATGGGTCTGCCGGACTCCCTCCCATTGGCTCCAGGGCTCCACGGCCACTCGGAAGACTGTGTTCGCTCCAGCCAATGCTCCAGGAGTTCGAAGGTCTTTTTTCTTTCACTTAAAATTAGCATAAGTTGCCAATTGAGTTGCACAACCCGCCCAACACACATAATTTCGACTAACCAACCCAGAGCTGGACCGACCTTTGTGCACACCCCGGGACCCGTCAGTCTGCAAACTACTCGTCCCAGGCAAGAGGTACCCGGAAACAGGGGGGGTCAATTTTGTAGAGTATGAGCGCTCAGATAATTGCAGGGGGTGTTATCATACAAAAATCTAATCCCTGTTTCCGGGTACTCGAGTACTTCTTGCCTGGGAGGAGTAGCTCTTTATGCAATGTATGTTTCCGAGATCGGACTCTATGTGGATATCCGCATCGCGAGCTTTTTGCTTTTTGCTGCGCGTTCGCCAAAAGAAGGGCAATCAATATTATTAGATTCTAAACAGACTTTTGGCGCACTGTGCTCGGTGGGGGTTGCCGTGTAGTGGTCTGCACTTTTGGATGCTCCGCACTTACTCGATGCAGCAACCGATCTGGGCTTGCTGATTCCTGCAGGCATTTCTAAATTGTCGATCATTTTCAGTCATACCGGTAGCCATTCGTGGATCATCCACTACCGTATTATCTTGAATAGAAGAGAATCGCGCTAAGAGGTTATGTTAAGGTTTAGACACCGCCTCACATCAGTATTGGGTATGTTATGTTGCTGATGATTTTCTAAGACAGAAAATAGGGAGAAAATTTGGACCTCACGGTCCTCCCCTCTGTAAAGTGAGATGGGAGAAAATTTGGACCTCACGGTCCTCCCCTCTGTAAAGTGAGATGGCTGAAGAGAAGAAATAGGATAAAATCACGCAAAGAGATGTCTTAGCTTCAATATGACATCTTAGCGCGATTCTCTTCTATTCAAGATAATACGGTACTGTACTCGAGTGGATTGACGAGGATGCCAGTAGGATTTGTTGGAAATTATGCTGCTCATCACTTGCATATATTCTCATGCGCGCTGGATAGGAAACGCTACTACTATTATCTGTTACACACCGCTGCTCGAGGACTGTTCCACCATCATTAGCTTCAGACGATCTCCAGCATTCATCCTGCATACACGACGCCACAGGATCAAACTCCAATCACACCGTACTGAAACAGGAACACTCACCATGACCGAACATCACCTGAACCCTCGGCTTCATGCACAACCTACGACTGGCCACATTTTCGATACCCTTGGGAAATTCTGATCAAACCTCGGATCTGGTTCGGGAAAGAGGATATCGCAACTACTGAGTGGGAGAAACCGAGGAGCAAGATTGTGCATGCGCTGGTAGCATGTTACGGAGGAAGGATAGGATATAAGGAAGCTTGTTTTTCCCTTGATTTGTTCATTATCAGTTCATCACTACTCGTTTCCGCCTTTGTCTGTCTTATCTTATTCTTCACTTCCGTTTGATCATTTTCCGATTATCCATTCCTTTGATAAGTCTTTTCTCTGAATCCTATTCTTTTATTTCTGCGCTGCTATATACAATCAACTTGCGTCAATCCGTATCTGAACTTGGAATCCGCTGTGCCTGAACCTTGTTGTTGAATAGGATTGGTGTGGGGAAGACAGTTTGGTGGGTTGCCCAGATTTTTAACTCGCACGCCCTGTGATTTGATGTCATAAACCCAAGGAGTTACACAAATGTTTCTATAAGCCATCCTCCTTTCAGATTATTTGAAATATTATACATACAAAATGATACACTCTGTCGCATGGCTGGAGGTCAATTCATCAGCCTGGTAGCCCTTGGACATCCATTGGATAGACACAGTCTGGTAACCATTCTGCTTAGAGTGATTATATGAGAGCTGGCAATTGTGGATATCAGACAATCTTTGGTCTGGCATATACTATACAGGAGACTGACCAGCTCTGACTTGTCAACAGCTTAATCCATTGACACACATTCAATAAGAGATATTAGAATAACGGAAGGCGCTTGTATAATAAAATTAGCTGCAGAAGCAAGATGGGTACATGACTCTGTGACTGAGATGTGGTGTTATGGATGTGACTGGAGGATAAATTTGTATATCATACGAGACATATATATAGAGATATAGATATAGAAGAACAGAAACATCTAGAAAAGATTATGGACAAGACTAGTATAACTAGTAAGAGACTAACTAGGAGGAATAACTAGAGTGATATCTGAGTAGCATGAGTAGTAGTCAAGTTGTCAGAAGTACACCTGAAAGCAGAAGAAAAAGAGAGTACCTTGTGGAGGTGTCTTTATGGTACGAAGATGGTTCGTTGCACAAAAAGGTATGTCAGGACTTGAAATCAGGGTTGGGAGAAGACCAGTAGATATGGGGAGGGAGCAGGATATTGGGGAAGTACGACCTCATGTTTGGATGCAATCAGTGTTGCCAATCAAGTCAGGACCCTAGGGATACCAGGAATGGAAAAATAACATCAGATGAGTCCTAAGAGGGCCCCCATACCTTGGGTGCATGATAAACGTTTGCTGACATATGGCTGCATACTATACGAATACAGGACTCGGATATTCTCATACCATAACGATATCACCATACAAGGCAGTAAATGGATGTGAATATCCCATAGTGGTAACCGATAGGACTGAGGGCACACCAGCAAAAATAATAGCTTACATTCTGAGGGTCCTGTGCATTAAAGGCACAGGGTGCCAGAATGCAAATCACGAATTAGGACGCAACCATGCTACTACACAACTCCACAGATGCATCCAGAGGTAGCATCGAATCCTCAGCACAAACCAGACACAGCACCTAATCCTCAGGACATCACCTGATGCTGGACTCCCTCTTCTGAGAAAATACTTGTTCAAGTTTAACGCCCCCCCGTCGGGCCTCCAGTGACCCCTCCTAGCCGGGAACCTGTAACAGCATGAATAAATATCGCGGAGGGATGAAACCTATGTCTGTATAAAGCCGGCACCGAGCCCAACAACCTTCCGCAAACAGAATGAAGATCTGTCAAGCCGCCGTGGAGTAATCTACTGTAGAGTAACTTATCGCCAGCTTGATACATAATATACCCTCAACAGAAGACAGCGATTTCCTGGTTTTGATGTGACAGAGACGTACCTTATTCTATTGCGTAGCTGGCATCGAGCCCAACAACCTCCCGCAAACAGAATCAAAATCCGATCAGCAGTTGTGGAGGAACCAGGCTTCTAATCCAAAGATTGCCAGCCCTATAACTTCATCAATAATATCCTGGTAGGGATGAATCCTATACCACTATGGAGCTGGCCGTAAGCCCGGTAACCTCCAAGTATCACATTCACAATTGGTCTAGTGGTTGTGGTGGAGTATTTCAGCTGGTGCTGGGGAATGTGGATGTTCAGTGTGTTGATAACATGGGAAGAGTCTGAGTGAGTTGCGTCATGTTGGGGGCTAAGTGCTGAGAAACTGCCATGAACAGCCTGAGTGCTAGACTAGTAAGTGTTCTGGCTATTACTCACTCTCAGACTGGAGTGAGCTGGCATTTTGACTTCAAAGATAAAGTTTTGACAATAGAACTCTAATTTCAGCTGAGCCTAAAAGTCTTTAGCAAAAATTTAAGATTAAGGGTAAAATGGCTTTCTCACCGGACGGCAGCACTAACTATATTTTCTTTGCAAAGAAATACCCCTTCTTCATCCTAGGGCTGGGCCTCAGACTCGGAGAAGGGTGTGAGGATACTCAGGGGGAGTGGTAAATTCTGATGTGCGACAGTGTTGAGGTTGGCAGTCACGATGCATTGGAGGCAGGCTTGCTTTGTTGGGTGTGTCCAGACGGAACTCAGTATTGAGAACGGTCTCCAGATGCGCTGGAAGCAACCATATATGGTGCCTGGGTACTGGATACACTGGACTCATGCAGAGTCCAGAGCATGATAATCAAGAGGCAACCCCACTGTATCTGACCCAGCATTGTCTTTTGCTAATGCAGTGCAGTTACAGCATGGGAGGATTACCTCAATCGGCAGGGAGAGCTGAGGAATGATGCCCATCAAGCCCTCAGGTTTGCTATAATCAGCAGCAACAGAGCTGCAGCTAGGAGGATGATGATACACAAACCCATCAGGATTGGAGAATTCCTGCAGGTATCTGGCGACAGGTTTGCCACTAAATCTGGGAGGAGCAAGAGACTAGAACCACGATTGCAAAGACCTTTCAGGATCCTTAATTATGATAATTTGTAATACTAATGTTGCAAATTGTAGTTTAATGGTTGGCCTTTGTCTTCAATATCCCCACACTCTGAGGCCCCTGAGGCATACGTAGGCACTAGTACCGCCGCGCCAGCTCCGAAACTGTTTTCACCCATGTGTTCTTTGTTTTTTTCTCACCTTTCGTCGCTTCACACCTTCCTTCCTGTACACAACTTTCCTCAAGCCTTCATTTTCTTCCAGTTATCATCACTTAATGATAATCCTCATCACCACTCAAGCAGTTTAAGTCCACTGCGTAAAATGCTCAGCGTAAATCATTACCTCCGCAGTCCAGATTTTCACCAATTTAAGCCTTTCTTCACTACGAGTGATATGTTATGATAAAACGCTTCAACCCAAGTCTGAGCCGGGCTCTGCCGGAGACAAATACTGCTATCCCTTTTTGGCCACCTTCTGTGGATAGCCCTTGTTTAAGTATTTTGTTATAAGTTCCTGCTTCTTCTTGTCCAATATTAGTAACTTGGTATACAACACAAAGTCATGGTTGCAATTTGGGTTGCTTGTAGTCTGGAACCTGCCAGAGTGGGATACAAAGTGGTAATGTTCTGCCCTGAAGGAGATTTCTGGCAGTGTTCCTAGATAGGGTGACACATTAAAGGGCGAGACAGCCTCGCCCACGGACTGGACGGACAGCGTTGGCGGATGATTTCCAGGGACGAATTCTAGTCGACTGTTTTCTACTGGTGTCACATAAAATTGGCCAAAGTGGGGATACTTGGATGCTAGAGTTAGTATAGGAGAGGTGGGGATGAGATTTATAGGGCATATGCACAGACCGTGGTACTCCCCGGATCAGAACGTCTGCACCACCCTAAACCTCATAAAGCTCTGACGGAACAAACTTGCCTTAACTCAGTGAATTTTAAAAAAGAATGATGGAAACAAGAGAGGGGCATATTTCCTATGGTAGACATACTACTAGTGTTCTTCAGAGATCCCATAATAGCAGAAGTTGCTCAAGATGAATTGGGTAGGTGGTGTGAATTGTTGTCACCGAGGTTTGCTGGGTTTAGGGTGGATGCTGACTTTATAATCCCAGGAGTATAAATATTAAAGGGGGGAAATTCCGTGAATCCTCAAAGATAGTAGCCGGCGAATTTTGACTCCCCAGGGCGTTTGCTTGAATAGGCTCGAATATTTGATTATCAAGCTTGTTTCCAATCACTACGCCAATGTTTACGGATTTTACCCCTGCCCCCAGTACTAGCACTTCAATGAAATAAAGTTAAAAATAAAAATCGGAATAGAAATAAAGTGGTATAGTGCTGGTATTACAATATGAGTTGGATGGTAGTGATTTTTTCGGAGGGTTTGTTGAGGGGGATTTTTAGGAAGGGATGGATTGCCTCACTCCCCAGGGTATTTGGTTAATTTTGTTAATGCACAATTTTGTGAGAAGAACGCAACAAGGTAGAGCTAAATACTGTTTTCGTTTGTCAACCCGCATGACCGTGCTCGATCCATTATCACACAATGTCGAAAAACTGGTTTCCTTTGGGCATATTTCTGACTTTTATGGCATTTTTGCTGCATGTGGAATATTTCAAGATTGCACCTTTTGGATTATTGACCAACCTGTAGGCCTCTTTCCTGACTCATCTTTTGATAAAAATAGTCAGAATAACAGCTAGTATCTAGGTATGGAACCTTTTATACATATTGGGAAGAGAGGCTTGAGTTTTAGTGAAAACGGAGTCTTTTAGGAAAAAAAGGCATTTTAAAAAAGTTGTTCCAGACGTTCCCAAAAATTAAAATTTCCGAGCCTTGTCAGTAGCCTATAGTCATTCTCTCATCCAAAATAAATATCAAACTCTAATTCTCACTCATTTCTATGAACCCACAGAGTGGAACCTATGATATTAGAAAAATTACATTCTGGATCTCAAAATTTAAAAACCCCCATCATCTTTCTAGTCTAAATCCTTACCCCGATACGAGAGAGCAAATCAGGATCCCCCGTAAGCTCCTCAGGCTTATCTCACTGGGAGTTACACCCTATTCCAAGAGAGAAGAAGAAACCAGTAAATACCAAAGACTAGCGGCCAAGCCAGGGCGCCCCTACCCAAGTTAAACCGGAAAAATATTCGCTCTAGATGCGGTGCCGGAACTACCCCTTTCAGGCTCAGTTCTGCGTTACCCCCCCATCCTTGCTCCTCCCGCTGTCCTGCACCCTCCTGGTTCCCCCTACCCCCCCACTCTCGCTCAACCTCCTGCTCTTCCCTATCCCCCTGTCCTTCTGTATCATGCCGTCCTTCCTTATCCTCTGGTTTTCTTTTATTCACTCGTTCTCCATTATCCTCCAGTTTCTCCTTCAGTTCTCCTTTGCCCCCCGATTCTGTACCCCCCTGCGCCTCGCCATTCGCTCGCCCCTCTCCCTCCTCCCGGTCCTCTTTATCCTCCTGTCCTCCACCCCTACCCCGCCCTTCCTCATCCTCCTGCTCTTCCTTATCCTCCGGTTTTCCTCTATCCCGCCATGATCCCCTACCCGCTGGTTCTCCTTTCTCCTCCTGCCCCCTACCATCCTCTCGTTCTTCTTCACCCCCGAGTCCCCATTTTTCTTTACCCCCCAGTTCTCCCCCTTCCTGGTTTCTACCTTCCTCTTCTCCTATATTTTGCGCCTCCTCTCTAATATAAGTATCCCGAGCATCTTCCTCCTCATCGTCAGAGAGCCAGTCCGCCACCTCGGTCCGGGTAGCGTCATATTTTTCGTCCCACTGTTCTCCGTGCTTAGTGGATCGCTGAGCTGGAGGATCCATCTCTGGTAGAATTGCGCCGAGCAGCATCATTCGGAACTTTTGTTTCAAAAATAAATATAAAGTTAGTGGGGCCTCCGTTTCAAAGCAATGAGCTTGAAGAGGAGCTGGTTATAACATACAATATCCCACTTATCTTCTGGCTGGTATTCAGGATTGAATTTGAATGGGAGCACGCCGACGAATTCTGCGAGGTCTGGATCTTGGTCTAGGTCCAATAGTAGCTGAGCCGTGCTGCGATCACTTCCGACGCGTATGAATTGGAACAAAGCTGCTGTGAACCCATGGTAAGTATTAGAGTAAAAGTATATCATCAAAATCCACGACTAACCACCGAACCCTTTGCCAGCGCTCTTACGCTCGTTCACACAGTCCCGAATGACAGTTTTCAGAAGACCTCTTGTCTCACCTTCGACCTGTGTCTTTCCGATTACGATTTAGCTTCGGGAATTTAGGGAGAAGGGCATACCGCGCGACCAGTGACGATTAGCACAAGCAAGGGTTTGCTCTGATTAGGATTCCCGATCACCAATCGATCCAAAATCTTCTTTTTAAGTTCCGTTCCTATCCTTGACACACCACCATAGCTATGGTGATCCAGGTATTCTTGCGACTCCCCAGTCCAATTCTTTTTGCCCTCCCCACCGTTTATAAAGCGCATAGAAAGGATGCCAGATTCATTTGCCATCGAATATATTTCTGTGACATGGTCGACAAACTGTATCAGAGCCTTCTTCCTCTCCCCATTTTCCTCTCTAATCATAGAACCGGAGTCATCTATTCATCCACTCAACTGTAAGCAAAACGATCCTGGGGAACGAACTCTGGCACCAGAATATACCAATTAAGATGGCCACATCATAAAGTGTCAACACGGTTAAGTCTTTCGCAATCTCAAGAGGGCATCCCGTCTCCGTAATCAACTTTCTTGCCATCTCCTCTCCCTTTTTAATCGGTGCTTTCAGCCGCCGATCCAACTCGGCTTCTGTTTCGCCATATAGTTTTCCCAAGCCCCTCTGGCGGTTTGTTATCACACCCTTTAGCCTTCTTTCAATCTTTTGACTGTCAGGGATTGTATTTTCCTTTGGCCTGGATTCTGTTTTCAGCCGGGATAGTGCGTTAGTTTGCTAGAAATATCTCGGGGAGGGGGTTCATAATACCTGCGCCCCCTGGGCCAGGCTGGCCACCTTGGTTTCCAACCCCGGAGATGACTGCGCCGGGCCCCGTAAGATAAAACGAAAAACTATTACCGATCATATTCCCAGAACCACCATTCCCACTGTTGCTTCCAGAGATGTTGGATTGGCGGTAAACGCTATTAGCCGGGCGATTCTCATCTTTGGGGCGGGGGACATCAGAGGGAAGAGGGAGCTGCTGATCGTCCTCGGCCAGCCCTGGGGCCTGGGCTGATGTCCAGCTGTTTTTAGGCATTGGGTAGGGTAGTGGCGAGGTCTCGCAAATTGTTTGGAGGGATATCTTTTTGGACGCCGCGAAACGCTACGGGAGCAGCTAGCGGGAGGGTATATGCTCGGCCAGGAGCCCGCCCTTGGATACTGAAGTGAATAATTTTTGGGGTTCGGGTCTGTAGTAAGGTAGAATTCTGTCTCAGCGGCACCCGAGCTCAGTGAAGGCTAGAGTTTCGGGGCAGGGTGTCAAGGTGAAGAATCAATAAGGAAATTTAGAAAATAGATAAACAAAAACTTCCACAGCGGACAGGAGCAAAAAATAGCGGAAAGCAGGGAAACTGTGTCCCCCGCCATTATATCTTCAAGTTTGCCTGGGCTCCTACAGTACCGGCACGACTGTGCGTACAGGCATTGGGGTGGTTCTCCCGATGCCTGAGACAGAGGCCAACACACCCTGACAGTTATGCCAGTTCCTATATAGTCCAGCACTGCACAGTTGTCTCACTCAGGGTTGTGCCAGCGCAGCACTCAGGCAGCCCACTGTCGAGAGCATGAAACACGAACCCATTGAACTACCATAGTGCTCGAAGGGAGCGCCCTTGGCCCTCTAATGTCGGGGGGGTCTCTCGCAATCACTTTCTTCTCTCTCCGGAAAAGTATGTTATGTAGTCTTCATCCGGGTTGAGATGAAACTGTGTGGTAGAGTTGTTGGCCCTTGGTGCCTTCAATATTTTTACCTGCAACTATTGTCACATCAAAAAAGAAAAAAACTAAAAGCACTCGGGCAACAACTGGCAATTTTTTTACCTTTCGAACAGCCAGTCCGAATAACCGAGCTGCTTCTCTAATTCTAAAAGTTACCCCGGAGTGTTCGGTTTCCTCTGATATTATGGAACAATGATTACTGGAGCATCCACCAAACCAAGCATATGCGCACCACCCGCAGTACTAGTGGAATCCCGGGGTATGCCAGCCCAGAGCAAACCTTTAGAATACCATGCGCTTGGCGGTCAACCCTTTCGGATACCATCGACCGAGAAATTTACCATCGAAAAAGCGAAACATTGACAGGGGCAACAGACATTGCCACGAACAAAATATTTATCCACCTTGGCATATCGTTTTATCCCTCAAACAATGCAAAAAAGTTACAGAAAAAATAATGAATTACTTCAACCCCGCTTCTGTTTTTATAGAATTTTCCTACAATTTCTTAGTGATTCTTGGCATAAAAAAACCACTCTGAATCTACCACTCATAAGAGAGTAGACCAGCACACAGGAAGCCATTCTGAGGGTGGAAAATAAATATAGGACATTGACTGCATTTAGTGATCCTTTCCCACCCTACTTTTTAATTCCTCCTCACTATTTTATGGTGGCCGAAGAGAACCATGGTTCCATGCCAAGGTTTCACTTTTTCGATGGTAAATTTCTCGGTCGATGGTATACGAAAGGGTTGACCGCCAAGCGCATGGTATTCTCAAGGTTTTCTCATTGGCTGGCGTACAGTCTTAGACTAAGACTGTACCTCCGTGCAAGTACAAGTACCAGGCATGATGTTTTCGTAATAGGGTAGACGAGCCTGATGAGGCCACAAAAAACCCGAAGAGAATATACATGTTTTCGTACAAGGGTTGCCAAGTAAAGTCCTACGGAGGTACAGCGCCTAAGTGTTGTATATTCCGCTAGCAAGGGAGTGGTAAACTAGCAGAGGCGGGAAGTAAATGGGGGATAGCGGGGAGCAAATTGGGGATAGCGGCTTGGAAGTTCACAAGCGAAGTAGAAAGTTTTTTGTAGACTTTTTCTTCCTCATGTCCCGATTGACAAGATGCTGTAACAATCCTATTGTTAGGTAGTCAGGCAACAGGCAACGATAGTTGTTTCCTATAGTGAGCAAGTCTTGTTCTTTATAATAGGGCGTAGGGAAATACTATCTCTTCAGATAGTACGGAACTGGCTTGCTAGTCTGATTGATCCGTCAAAGGATACTATCTCGTCAGATAGTACGATTAGTGGATTGTCGTGCTTGATAGAACTATCACAATAGTCCTAGGTTCGAGCGGCCCGTCGAGACTATCACAATAGTCTCCGGGTTCTTAAGGCGTAGGCTGTCGTAGAGGAGGAGTGTAGGTAAAGAGAGTAGAGCGTAATCGTATTGCAACTTAAGTATAGAAAAGTACTTAGATGGTTGCGTGAAGATCCTATCTCTTGGTCGGTTTTTTTTTTTTTTTTTTTTTTTTTATTCAAAAAGTTATTATTTTTAAAGGTAAAAAAGA